>MDTD01048099.1_pt1 | contig 10402 bp, 9 predicted proteins | sample 811221 | NCBI WGS metagenome assembly MDTD01 (sample SAMN05326646, study PRJNA326480) | marine metagenome | isolation source: seawater | place: Pacific Ocean: South West | collected 2011
AAAATAGTGGCGGAGCTAAGGAGATTCGAACTCCTGACCCCCTGCGTGCAAAGCAGGTGCTCTCCCAGCTGAGCTATAGCCCCACAAGAAAACAAATGATAAATATCTATGATGAAAATTACAACTTTTTATCTCTAGGATCATCAGAAAAAGAAATCCCTAAATTTTTAAAAAAGGGTGAAAGAAGCAAAACTCCTGGTGTCCCTATTGCCCAAGCCAACATCCAAGCTCTTATCCATTCACTCAATAATGGTGGAAATTGATTTGTATTAATACTAGTAACAAAAAAACTTACTATTCCTGTCATAACAGTAGCTAAAAGGATTGATGAGATTACTGTTCCTGTTGTCTGATTAAACAATTATAAACTCCGTAAGAATTATATAGGGCTAAGATCTAATTTTTATAGCTACTTGAATAAAAAATAGAGTGATATTGCTAAGAGAGATAATTGATATTTAACTTCTAATATTCCTTCGCCTTTAACACCAAAATGATAAACAAAAATTATGATCAACATAGTACAAGTACCAATTAGTCCACCTAAAGTAGAAAAAACTTTTGCATTTGACCCAATGAATTTAAGTCCACCAACAAAAATAAATAAAGGGATTAAGACTAATTCTGCAGCTGTTACTAAATAACTAGAAATTAATGGTAATTCGCCAAAAAAAGCCATTTTCACTACATAGGAAAAAGGTTCACTTGGAGCTGAAATAAGTGCTTCTATCTTTGGTAATCCATGAAGAAAAAATAAGAAAGCTAAAGCTAGCCTTAATGACCATTCAGACAAGATTTCCATTCTTGTTTCTGAAATTGAGCTTACTGCTTTATTAAACATTCCCATATGTAAAAAAGATTATAAGTAAAATAGTACTATTGTTCGACTTTTTTGAGATTAATCGATGAAATGCTTTTCTTTTTCTTCGTTGACAGTTTTAACTTCTGCACAGAACTCAGCTGTAGGTCTTGAAATTAATCTTTCTATGCCTATGGGCTCTCCAGTTTCAACACAATAACCATAATCACCTGATTTAATACGCATTATGGCTTTATCAATTTTTGGTAGAAGTTTGGATTCCCTCTCGACAATTCTTAAAAACAACATTGAATCAATTTCGTGTTGAGCTCTATCTACTTCATCACTGCAAGATGGAGGATTGCTTAATCTATCCTTAGCATCCTTTATGTGTGTTATTGTTTCTTTTTTTAGATCTTCAAGATGACTTTGAAAGAATTGTAATTGCTCCTTATTCATATAATTTTTCTTTGGAGCTTTTAAAATTTTTTGTTTTGTAAGCATAATTTTTAAAAAAGATATTTTATGTACTAATAAAAATTATTCAAGAATTTTTTTCAAGTATTACAAAGATTTTGCTTTGTTGACACCCTTTGATATTTTATTACCAACTGAGGAAAGATAGGCAGCAAGTGGAATTATAGCTAAGGGCGCAATTGATATTGTAAGTCCCATAAATAATAAAGAATTAAATAACAAACCTCCTGATGCATCTCCAAATCTATTCATAAATGTATCAATGAAAACGGTAGATTTATATTTTTCTGATTTCTTTAATGAAGTGTAAACAGTTTCTCTAGCTGGTTTATTTATTGCATATTCATATGGTCTTACTAAAGCTGTAATTATTAGAAACACTAAAGCAGCTGAATTACTTAAAAATAAGTCAGAAAAATACCCATACATCAGAATGAAGCCAATACCATAAATTGCCCCATAAAATATCAGAACAAAACTAATACCAAAGTATTTGCTTTGTAATAAAAATCTAGTTATGAAAATTTGAGCGAATAATGTAAGAGGTATAGCTATGCTGTCTGAAAGAGCAAAAAGTTCTGTCTGCATAGCCCTATCTACCCAAATTAAATTAGGAAATGGTTTAAAAGTTGTAGCCTCATTTATAACCTCTAAACTAAAAAAATATAACGCTGTTGATAAGCACGTCCAAAGAAAAACATAAGACAATAATTGTCTAATTAATACATTGGATTTAATTTGTTTTAATTGTTCGCCTGCATCATTTAAAAAATTACTCCTCTTTAAGTGTTCATATTGAGTAATTATGCTTACCTTAGTTGAAAAATATACCGCTGCCATCAAACTCAAACAGCTTAGAATCATTGTTAAAGTAAACTCATCTTTAAGAACATATAAAACTAACTGTGAAGCAACAAAACCTCCTGCTGAACCAAAAGCACTTATGATTCCAAAGTATTTTTTTCCATCTTCAAACCTAAAAGAATTAATGGTCCTTGCCCAAAAAACTGAGACTACTGAGAAATTAAAAACGTTATACCAAATATAAAAACTACCACTTAAGAAGTAACTTTCAGGAAAAATATAGTTCAAACTAGAAAAAATTAATAAATTTAAAATAAAAAAACCATAGATATAAATTACAAGCTTGGATTCTTTAACTCTTGAAACTATTGCGGAGTAAATAAAATTCACAATCAACATAACCAAAACAACAACAAACAAAAAATAAGTTAGATCTGCAGTCCCAATCTGTGCTGTTATTACACCTCTAAAAGGTCGCATTACAAATAATGAAAACAAGACAAAGAAAAAGAATAGTCCTGAAAATATAATCCTTGAATGAGATTTTAGAATTAGCTTCATTTGGTATCTAAAGCATCTATTTTGATCTGAAGTTGTTTCTCTTTTGAAATATTGTATTTAAAGTCAATAATAGAACTTTCCCAGTCACCATAATTGGGGTTTGGCAACATGAACCAATATTGGCCCCACATTTCTTGGTGCTTTTTAGTAACTTCCATTCTATGCTCTGAAGAATTTTTATTATCACTACCATCAATAAAATCTCCAAGATTATCTCCAAACATCATTACTATCCTATAATCTTCTGCAATTAAGGATCTTCTTGAGTTTTTGTTTGATCCCCAGCCTTTTTCTCCCTTCATAAGAAGTTGATCTTTCCCCTCTTTAAAAATAAAACCTAATTTTTCAAGATTGTTTTTTGTAGCTTCCTCTAAATTTGCCGTTCTATTCGTAACAAAAAATATTTCAACTCCCAATTCAGTTGCATAATCTAAAAATTCTTTAACACCGGGAACATAATCAGCTTGTTCTTCCATGCACCATGCATCCCAACCCTCTGGGTAATATGTTCTAGTTTTTATTAGTCTGGCTTGGTAAGCAATATTATCAAGAACAGTTTGATCTACATCTAAAACTACAGCAGGAGGTTTGTCTTTAAAATCCTTAGTTTGTTCTATTGCGGCAGAAATATTGTTGTTAGATAGCACTGAAGGCAGCTTATCCATTGCTGATCTATATACATTGATCGAATTTGCGTAATATTCAGCAGAATCTTGAACATATAAAGTAGCAAGAATACCTTGGTGTTCTTTGATATCAGCTGAGATTAATGAACTGAATATTATTAAAAAATATTTCAAAAGATTTTTCATTTTCTAGCTAATTCAAATTGAATACTTAACATTCTACCTCTTGGATCGTGCACTCTAGTATCATAACTAAAATCTGGAGCATCATATAATCTCGGAGCTTTCTTATCAAATAAATTTATTATGGCGAAATTAGTTTTTAATTCATAATCTCCATCGATCGTATTTATGGTAAATATCTCTGATAGAGGCAAATCTACAGAAAGATCAAACATTAATGAGGAATCAACTTTATTACTGTAACCTCTATCAATTGATGCTTGTGGAATAGTTATATTATTTACATAACTATCAATGTATCTTGCATTTAAACCAAGAATATAATTATTAAACCTCCATTTTAGGAAAGAATTGATGCGGTTTTCTGGCAAGGCATGAATATGAGAATCAAAATTAAATTTTCCGACTCGATCGATTTTTTTAAGACAATTTAAAGCAAGACAAGTAACATCATTATCTTGATTAGTGGTTATAAATTCAATCAAGTTAGTTCCTCTTATTGTTAAATCTAGTTCACCATAATTTTTTAAATCAAAGAATCTTTGATATTCAAAATCTATTCCACTAACTAAAGTTGATTCTTCATTAAAATAAGTTGTTGTAATTCCTATAAGATCACCAATGTCATTTCTAGTAATGCTTGGACCATTTGGATTTTGATCTAAAAGAGCTTGTGGGCTCTGCAATACGATTCGATCGCTAAAATCAATTTCCCAATAATCAATAGTTAGTTTCTGAATATTGTCATCAAAAATAAAACCAAAATTAGTATTTGTTGATAATGATGGTTTGAGGTTGGGATTGCCTAACTTTGCTTGTCTTACGTAAACTCCTCCATTTTCACCATCCTGAACGCTTCCAAGATTTACATCACTCGGAAACATTTGTGCCATAGATGGCATTGCAAATGATGTTCCTCGTGATGCTCTTAATGAGACTTTTTCATTTAGTTGATATCTTAGTGAAAGTTTAGGATCAAAAGAAGAATCATTACTATAATCTTCATATCTTGCCGCTAATCTTAAATCTAGAACTTCAAAAAACGTTCTTTCTGCTTCTAAAAATAATGCGAACTTATCTCTACTTTTAGAAATATTCCGGCCTCCACCAAGAAAAAAAAGGTCTGCTGTTCTTGTTAACTTACCATCTTTGTCATACTCGACCTGTGCTAGTTCATTGAATGATATATTTAGTCTCTCATTACTCATTTGAGCTCCAAGCACGAAAGATATATTGGAATATTCAGATCTTGCCAAGAAATCTATAGTCGTTAAAGCTCCCTTCTTGTTAGATTTTTCAGCTCCTTGCAAATAACTTGTCAATTCTCTGCTGTTTTCTCTTGGATCAAAAACATTCCAAAGCAAATCACCATTTGGCCCACCATTACCTTGGATTGCATCTAAAAATCTAGAATTTATAAAATCAGGTCTATTGTGCTCATTTTGATGTTCACTGTTAGTTATGGAAAATTCAAAATCATAGTCATACATTTCTGTTGTATAAGTGTAATTAATATGATGTTGGGTAATATCTTTTGGTGATAATGGAGATGGATATAACCCTGCTAAAGGACGACCATACCACCTTACTGGAACATTAAATGGACTGCCCGCTTCCCCTGGTTGTATTGCTCTATTAAGAAATGAAAGTGCTGGGTATGAGGGTGATTGTGGATTATCATTTACTTTAATATTTGATGATATAGCCGTAAGCTCATGATTCTTGTTAGACAGGCTAAAATAGAATTTTTGATGATCTTCATCATTAACTATATTGAATCTTGTACCATACAAAAATCTACAAAATCCACCTGATAATCTGCCACCATTTTCTATGCAGTTAGGGTCCGGTACTATTTGACCTTCAAAATAAGTTCCGGCATATAAACCTTCATTAATTTCATCTTCTGCCGAAACAATAAAAGTATTTCCTAAAAGGCTTAAACCTAGTTCTGCAATTCTTGGTATCTCATTTGCTGAAAGTGGTTTCTTTTCAAGCTGATCATAAGCTATTACTAGATTTGTGTTCGAATTTTTGGCGCCATACAAAAACCCTACATTTGTCTCTTTACTCTCATAATTGGTTGTACTTTGCTCGCCAAACTTTAATTTAAAACCCTCAAATTCCTTATAGGTAAAAAAATTAATAACTCCAGCTACTGCATCTGATCCATATAAAGATGTTGCTCCTTCTTTTAACACTTCTACTTTTTCAAAAGCTATGACAGGAATAATATTAGTATCAATATAACCCTCTCCCTCTTGTGATGTGGTGCCAGAAAAAGTGTGTCTTTTAGAATTGATTAAAATCAGTGTAGACGCATGATCGAGACCTCTAAGAGTTATGTTAGACATTCCTTGGTCTACGCCGTCTAATGAGTTAGTTTGAAAATGTGAACCTGAAGAACTTGATAAGTATTTACTAATTTCTGCAACATTATTGATATTGAGATCATTAAGATCATCTTTCGAAATAAGCTCAACGGGTGATGAGTCTGCTTCTACATCTTTTATTAAAGATCCAGTCGTTATTACTTCTTCTACTTCTTGAGCTGCGAAAAATACAGAGAAAAGTAAAAGTAAAAAAACCCTTACATGCATTTGGATTAATTATAACCTAATAACTAGGGCCGAAGCCCTAGTTTAATTAGGAATAATATTAAAAATTTATATTAAATTTGAAGCCAATATTTCTACCAGCAAGTGGAACTTCATTCTTTACGAATGAGGTATGGTTTCTTGCTCTTTCATCTATAAGATTCTTAGCAAAAAATGAAACCGTCATTCCCACATCTTGAGAAAGTGTGAATTCCTTAGCAATTTTCAAATCAACTAACAAAAATCCTTCTGTTGATGATTCTTCAATAGCAGTTTTATATTGCGGTTTCACATCTTTTAATGAAATGCCTGCAGAGTAATCAGCAGTTATATAATCAACATCTACAAACGTTCTTTTAGGTGTAATTCTTGGTACATAAGATTCATCAGCGCTATCAGCATTGAATTTCCCTATTACAGAATCTTGACCTAAAGAAATAGTAAGATTTCCATTAGGAAGTTCAATAGTTCTACCAACAAGAAGTTCGTAACCATTAAATTCTGCATCTTGTTGTAGATAATTAGCTCTAATCATATCTCCATGATGCTCTTCATGATCCTCATCTTCATGATCTTCATGATCAGCTTCTGACTCATCCATAAGGTAAATATAATTATCTACAGAATTCGCGAAAAAACTTGCACTGGCAAAGGCACCGTCATTTTTATAATTCATTGAAAAATCAATGTTATTTGAAACTTCAGTACCTAGATTTACATCTCCAACTTCAAATCTATTAGTAACTAGATGCGGTCCATTCATAAACAACTCTTGTGCACCAGGAGCTCTTTCTACATTAGAAAAAGCAACGCTCACATTAAGGTTATCTGTCCAGTCTTGTGAAAACTGTAAAGCATAACTTTGAGTTGAGAAATCTAAACCATAAGAATCAACTTCTTCATCATGTTCTTCACCTTCATGCTCGTCTTCATCGTGATGTTCTTCAGCAACAGAGCCGTTCCTAGTGATATCATCGAAACGAACACCAAAATCTACATTAAATTCGCCAAGCTTTCTGCTTAGAAAGTATCCCACAGTAAACTCTTCACTATTAACGGGCATCATAAATGCCTCTTCGCCAATAATTGACATATCCTCTTCAGCAAGATTAAAGGCAACTTTTTGTTTCATGTCATCGTTTGATAGATCCAGAACTACTCCAAATTCGGTTGATTCGTTTTCAAAAATAGTAGGGCCCTCTTCGTGGCTATGCTCATCATGCTCGTCTTCATCATGTTCATCTTCATCATGATGCTCATCTTCATGATGTTCTTCCTCAGCATGCTGCTCAGTTAATGAGTAATCAGAAGATCTCATAAAGAAATCGATGCCTTTTACAAGTTCACCATTGAGGTTATATGAGCCCTCTAGAGTGAAAACATCAGATGTATTGTCAGCGAAAATTCTTTCGCCTTCATGCTCATCATGTCCTTCATCTTCATGATCTTCATCATGATCTTCATCACCATCTTCATCGTGATGTTCATCATGGCCTCCATGACCATCTCCATGATAAGGAATGCCATTTGTACCTTCTCTTTTAACTAAAGAAAAGCCAATATGACCCCAATCTCCAGTTGTTGAAACACCAAATCTGGCATTACTAGATTCATAATCTGAATTTGCTAGAACAGTCATATCACCTTCTTCATGTCCTTCATCTTCATGATCTTCATGCTCATCATCATGAATAATAGAACCACCAGGAATTTCATAACTATCAAAAATTGCTTCTGATAAACCAAAACTAATATTTAAACCAGATTGATTTGTCTGCACATTGAAAGTAGTTACTTCGCCATCATTTGCTTCTTGCAACTCATGACTAAAGTTGCCGGATGTTCCAGTGAAATCAGTTTTTGCAATTGTATTGTCAACTACATTAATTATTCCACCGATAGTACCATTTGAGTAAAGAAGTGATGAAGGCCCTCTAATGACTTCTACTTGTTCAGCATTACTTAGATCAATATTATTAGGGTGATCTGGTCCCAGTGAAGAAACATCTCTAACAACCATTCCGTTATTTAAAATCTTAACTCGTGATCCAGACATACCTCTGATAATAGGCTGCCCAACTGCGCTTCCAAAATCAGCATTTGAAACACCCAAAAGATTATCTAACTGCTCTCCAAGACTAACTAAAGCATCGTTGACTAATTCATCTTTTTTTACAACATGAACAGGATTATCAATTTGGGTCTGATCTATTAGGGAAGATGTAACTACCACTTCCTCTTCGTCTTGAGCATTAATAAAGCCCAAGAATATAATTAATATTAAAAATTGTATTTGTTTTTTCATTATTACCTCCTTTAAAAAAACTTAAACTTTGTTTATAAAAATTTATTTTTTTGGAGGTGCTCTTGAAGAAAAGCTAGAACAAGCTTCTCTAATATGAATATATTCTTTTAGGGTTCTTTTTTCATTATTAAAAATAGGTAAAAAAGATTCAACTTCTAATTGGTTTGCACTTAAATCTTCGTTTTGAAAAATTGTACATTCAAAATCTAATTCTACATTATGAAAATCCTCTTTATGATTTAAGGGATGTAAAGATATTACGCTTACAAAAAATAAGCTTAAAAGAATTAGATAGAAGTTTTTACCTTTCATTAGGTTAGTATTTTAACAGTCTTTAGTACAAAGCAATATCTTTAATTGCAAGATCTACGTCAAAATCTCTGCCATAACCGGCAAAACTGATTTCTCTAATATTTTTTGGATTCATCACTGGAGAAACAATGGAATTATTTTTGAAATCTTTGAATTCAATAAAATATTCTTTCCATTCACCATCTACATCAAAAGACTTGCTATGGTAGCCCCATGGTGGCATTTTAAAACCCTTCATAGTGACATGAATCTCGTAAGTTTCATTATTTCCTTTAGCCATAAATTTTATGCCTTTAGCATTCTTGTCTACAGAAACAGGTGTATGAGCTAATCTTACAAAGCCACCATTATTTTTGGTTGTAACATAACCCTTTAGTTGAAAAGTGCCTTCTACAAAATCAGCTTCAAGTTGAGATTTCCCACCCATAACTTGATCAGTAACTATGTTCCAATCATTTGGATTATCTGACATCTTTGAAAAAGCACTCATAGATAAAAGTATTAATAAATAAATAATTCTCATCGTCATATTATGTAACCAAAATATGTATTTTCAAGGACTAGAAACAATCCTTCTTAGTTCTTTTCAATAAGTAGATTAGGCTGGCCTGCTCTTTTTCTAAGGATAAATTCATCGTGCAGTTCCCCCGTTGCATCGAAAGATCTAAACCTAAGTTCCTTACCTTCAATATCAATTATTTGATAGAGTTGCTTATTCTCAATAAAAGTTTTGGCATATTTATCTTTTGTTATTTCATATAGTTTTGGACCGCTAACTGATACAACGTTTACAGTGCCAATTTCAGGATCATAAGCTTGCTCATAACCTGTAGGTATGTTCTTGAGATTATTTGTATCAACAAGGCCTGTTCTTGAATAAGCATGATCATGTCCACTTAGAATTAAATCTACTCTGTATTTATCAAAAAGAGGTTTCCAAACTTGTCTTAATTCTAGATTGTCTCGACTTGATGCTGGTGAATACAATGGATGATGGAAAGTTAAAACTGTCCAATCATAAGGATTTTGTTCCAATACCTTTTCAAGCCATGGAACTTGCTCTTCTTGACTAATATTGGAATCTAATGAGATAAATCTTACACCTTGATAGTCAACATAATAAACAGTCTCGTTTAAGTTATCATTTGGCACATCTTGTACTGGAAAAGAAAATTGAGTGCGCCAATGAGAAGTTAAAGTTGGTCCTCCATTAGTGTTTTGGAGACGATCATATAATGGAGCCTTTCCACCTAAAATCATCTTGTCTTTTAATTCTTCTTCTGAAAAGCCAGTTATTAGTTCAATTCCTGAATCAATTGAGTGAATTTTGCCGTCTTGTTGCACTAATAAAGAACCGTTTTGATCATCAGAGTCCTTAATAACTAGCTTGAACAAGCCTGATGAATCTGGTGCATATGATTCAACATCAATATTTATATCTTTCCCGCTCTTATTTTTCCATATTCTCTTATATTCAGAAACGTTTAAGTATTCATGATTTCCAGGAGTAGCTATCACAGGTATTGTGCCATTAACCCAGTCAGGGCCTTGATGCCATTCTCCCCATTCAGAATCCATATAACGTTCATCAACAAGATCTCCAGCATGAAGAGTAAATGCTGCCCTAGGAGCATCACGAAATGCTTCCCTGAATACCCTTGACCAATGAGTTTTTACCTCATTTTGTGCATCACCGAAGTAAATAAAACTAAATGGTTCAGGTTCTAGGCTTGCAGTT
>MDTD01011591.1_pt1 | contig 10401 bp, 12 predicted proteins | sample 811221 | NCBI WGS metagenome assembly MDTD01 (sample SAMN05326646, study PRJNA326480) | marine metagenome | isolation source: seawater | place: Pacific Ocean: South West | collected 2011
ATAGCAGTCTTAATTTTTTCACCTGCTTTAATAATTTTTGTTATCCAATTCATAAAATTTTATTCTTTAATTTTCTTACGATATTAGTAACATTTGTGACAGGATTTTGTCGCTTTTTAATAGAAGTAGATATTTCTTTACAAATGGCGCTACCAACTACTAAACCATCGGCTTTTTTAAGAGATTGTATGGTTTTTTCTGTAATTCCAAAACCAATAACAACATTTTTTGATTTATTTATTTTTTTAATATTATTATATTTTTTTAATATTTTATTAGGGGATACTTTGAGTTTACCCCCAGTAGTCGATAACATACTTATATAATAAATCATATCATGTGAATCTTTGATGATTTTTTTTAATCTTATCTGAGAAGTAGTAGGTGAAACTAATTGAATAAAATTAACACCTTTTTTTTTACATTTTGAGGCAAAATTTTTATTTTCAGGATAGGGTAAATCAACAACTATTAAACCATCAACTTTAGATTTTTTACATTTTTCTAAAAATCTATTTTCGTTATATTGATAAATCATATTATAATAACCCATTAGAATAATCGGTTTGCTTTTTTTTATATTTTTAAAATCTTTAACAATTGAAAATATATCATTAATTTTAATACCATTTTTAATTGCTCGATAAGCACTTGTTTGTATTTGCCCCCCGTCTGCTATAGGGGTATTGTGTGGAAAGCCTAGTTCACAAATATCAGCATAATTTGAAATAGATTTAAGAATTTCTAAAGATTTTTTTTTAGTATTATCTCCGCCAACAGTATAAGTTAGTAAAGCTGGTCTGTTTTCACTTTTTGCATTTGAAAACGCTTTATTGATTAATGATCTCATTAATGTTTACTCAACCTTTCTTTTAAAATATCTCTATCTTTTTGAGCATCACCACATGAATTTACAATTATAATTGTATCTTTACTTAACCTTGGTGCAATTTTAATTGCTTCTGCAAATGCATGGCTTGGCTCCAAACTTGGATTAAGTTTTTCAAATTTGGTAACTAAAATATATGCATTGAGTGCTTCTTCATCAGTAGCATAAGTATATCTAGCTCGTTTTGTATCTTTTAAAAAACAATGTATTGGACTTACTCCTGGGTAATCTAACCCTGCACTTATAGATTCAGTGTCATTTATTTGACCTTCATTATTTTGGCAAACATATGAAGCGGCACCATGTAAAATTCCAATTTTAGAATTTCTACTTAGAGGAGCTGCATGTAGTTTTGATTTTTTAGGACCACCAGCCTCTACACCGATTAATTCTATTTGTGATTTATTGAAATCTATAAATTCACTCCAAAAACCATATGCTGAGCTACCACCACCAACACAATTAATTAATTTAATTTTATTTGGAATTTTTTTAAATTCTTGTTTAATTTGTATTTTTAATTCTCTTGAGATTTGAGTAGTGCTCCATCCACATATTTTTACAAAGATATTTGGGCCAACAGTACTTCCAACACACATATGGGTAGTATCACAATTTGATACCCAATATCTCATACATTCGCTTACTGCATCAACTAAAGTTTGACTACCAGAATAAACAGGAATTATTTCAGCACCATTTTTTTTCATAGCATCACAGTTTGGTTTTTGTCTCTTGATATCTTTTGCACCCATAAAAATTTTACATTTAAGATCAAATTTCTTAGCAGCCATACTCAACATTTTTCCAGCATAACCTGCACCTGTGTCACCAATTATATATTTTTTACCCATTTCTTTACAAATTAATGCATGAACTGTTGCATTATATATTTTATGAGCACCACCATTAGCTTCAGATACAACTTTGGCCCAAATTTGAGCACCACCAAGGTGATTAGACAAACTTTCTAATTTTATAAAAGATGTTGGTGATCCGATGTAGTTTTTAAAATAATAATCCCTTTTCTTTAAAAAATTTCTATTATTCCTTAATTTTGAAAACTCTTTTGTTAGATCATCTACAGGTTTTTTTAAAGTTTCAGGAATAAAACTTCCACCGAATTTACCACCCCAAAAACCGTAACGATTATGCTGGTCAATTAACGGAATTTTTTTTTTAAGTTTCATTTTGTATTTTATTAAAATTATTTAAAAAAATTTCTATTTTTGTTGTATCTTTTAATCCAGAAGTTTCTAGTCCTCCAGACAAATCTATAAAATCAGTTATTTTTTCATAATTTCGAAGATTGTCATCGAATTTTATATTACCAGCCAACATTAATTCTTTATTGATATTAATATGTTTAATTAGATTATGATTAAATTTTTGGCTTTTTTCGTATCCTTTACTATCAAATAAATAAATATCTGTAACATCTGAATAAAATTTGTGTTTATCAACATCGGATTTATCTTTTACAGTTATAGCTGTAATGATTTTTTTCTGATATTTTTGTCTAATAATTTTGGTTTTATCTGGTGTGCAGTCATAAAGTTGATAATAATCAAACGGTAAATTTTTAATCTTCTCTAAAATTTCACTATTTGGCTTAACTAAAACGGCAACAAACTCACTTTTATTTTTTTTTACATTTAGTAATTTTTTTAAATAACCTGTATTGATGTATCTTGGGCTTTTTGGAAAATTGCATATGAAACCAATAAATTTAGGTGGATAAGAATGATTTATAATAAAATTTAAAGTCTTAGGATCCTTTACCCCACAAATTTTACAACCTTTCATCATTTACTGAGATGATCTAGTAGTTTTTTTGTATTTTTTTTTATATTACCTTTTGTAAGAGATCTTCCTATAACGATACCAGAAACTTTATTTTTAAAAGCATTTTTTGGAGTCATCACTCTCACTTGATCATCAGGACTATCGCCAGGAAGCCTTATTCCTGGAGTAATAATTATTAAATTTTTATATTTTTTTCTTATCATTACAGCTTCTTTGGCTGAGCATACTATTCCGTCACATCCTGATTTTTTTATTATTGAAGCTTGTTTTAAAACTAATTGATCTATACTTTTAGTATGCCCAATTTCTTTAATAGTTTTATTATTTAGACTAGTTAATACCGTAACACCTAATATTTTTAAATTTTTATTTATTTTCTTTGCCTTTTTTTTGACTTCTTTGAGCATCTCCAATCCACCATTTGCATGAACTGTTATATACTTACACTTTTTTAAATCTTTTAAACTTTCAATGGCAGACAAAGCAGTTTGAGGAATATCGTTTATTTTTAAATCAAGCCAAAAATCATTTTTAAAGTTTTCTAAAAATTTTCTTCCATATTTTGAGAAGAAGAATTGAATTCCAAATTTAGGAATTATATTAATTTTATTAACTTTTGTTTGATTTATTATTTTTTTAATTTTGGCTAGATTTGAAGTGTCGCAAGCAACAAAAATTCTTTTATTCTTCATCATTTAATTTTTTAAACAAGTCTTTTGCCATTTTAAAGTGAATTGTTTTTTTTTCTGGAGTATTTACTTTTTCTCCGGTTCTAGGGTTTCTAGATATTCTTGCTTTTTGGATATTTGTGGAAAAAATTCCAAAGCCTCTAAGCTCAACTCTGTCACCTCTTTTTAGTGCTCTCTTGATTTCATATAGTATTATATTAGTAAATTTTTCTAAATCTTTTTTATAAAAGTTTGGATAGTTTTTAGAAATTTCCTTTAAAAGCTTAGATTTTACAATCGCCAATTTAACTCTTCTTAATTACTATTTTTCTTCTTCTTTTTTTTTTAAATCATCAGATAATGATGAGAATGGTAAATTTTTACCAGATCCTTCTGATCCATACTTATCTAAAGCCTCTTTTTTTTCTATTTCCTCTAGAAGCTTTATGCTCAGTATTACTTTTCTTTTATTTAAATCTAGATCTGCTATAGCACAGTCTAATTTTTCACCGCCAGTCCACCTACCTGGTCGAGCATCTGCTGAATTAATTGCTATTGCAGATTTTTTAATTTGAAAATCCATATTGCAACCCTCTGGTCTAACAGTCAAACCCTTGTTGTCAGTAGACATGACTTTAACAGTTATAGTCTGATTTTTAGATTTATCTTTAAACCAATCAAATGGATCTTCTTGAGTTTGTCTTAGCCCAACCCTAATTTTTTGCTCTGAGGCTTTAATCTCTAAAACTTTAACTTTGATTTTGTCCCCTTTTTTATATTTTGCTAATTCTTCTTCACCATTGTTAAAGTATGTAAGGTCATTACAATGTAAGAAAGCATCTACGTCTAGATTTTCGATTTTTACAAAAAGTGAGTAATCATTTTTGTTGACTATTTCTCCCTCTACAATCGCGTCAACTGGATATTTTTTTTCAAAAGTTTCAAACGGATTCTCTTGAGTTAGTCTGTGTGAGATTGCAATCCGTCTTTTATCTTTATCTATTTCTGTGATAATACAATCCACTTCGTCACCTACCTTGAACATTTTTTTAGCTGATATATTTTTTTTATTCCAGCTAAGTTCACTTGAATGTAAAAGTGTAGTTAATCCTGGCTCTAATTCACAAAATGCACCAAAATCCATTATTTTAACAACTTTAACTTTATAAATTTTATTAAGTTCATAATTTTCTATATGTTCAAATGGATCTGGAGATAACTGTTTAACAGAACATCCGACTTGTAATTTTTCTTTATCAACACTAATTACTTTCAAATCGTGCTTTTCACCTATATTAAACACTTCATCAGGGTGATTTACTCTTGAGTATGATATTTCTTGCAAGTGAACCAAAACATCTAGTTCACCATTAACATTAAAAAAGCATCCAAAACTACTATAACCTTTTACTTCCGCACCTTTGATAATATCACCAACTTTATATTTCTCTATTATCTTAGCCTTATCTTCCTTTTTAAATGAAGATATAATTTCTCTCCTTGAAACACACGCATTACCTCTTACTTTATCAAGTTTTATTAATGCAAATTTTTGTGGCTCATTCATTAAATGGCTAATATCCTTTAAAGGCTTGTCACTAATCTGAGAGCCAGGTAGAAACATCAACGAACCAGTGTCAATATGTTCAACTATACACCCACCTTTACACTTCGAAGTTATTTTACCCATGATTGGTTCTTTTTTTTCGTAGGCCTCTACTAATTTATCCCAACCTTTTATTTTTTGTGCTTTGCTTGCAGAAACTAAAACTTCTCCATTTCTATCCTCAATTTTTTCAAGTAAAACTGATATTTTCTCTCCTATTTTAATTTTCTCTGAAAGTCCCATACCTTTTAATTCGTTTATATCTAGAACGGGCTCAGATTTTAATCCTTCAACAAAAAGAAAAACAAATTTTTCTGTTATTTTGTTTATCTTACCCTCTATTATTTTACCTTCTTCTATTTGAATTTTTGAAAGTTGGCTATTCAGCAATTTTTCAAATTCTTGTGAGGCTGGATTTGAAAGATCTTTGTATATTTCCATTAACTATTTAATTTCCTATCTATAATATTTTTAATTTTTAAAAAACATGACCTTTTATTAAGGTTTGTCGTATTAATCAATAGTGAATCTTTTGTTTTCTTTAAGGGCGATATTTTTCTATTAAAGTCACTTTTATCACGATTTTTAATGCTTTTTAGAACTTCTTTGTAAGTAATGTTTTTTTTTAAGGATTTTAATTCCTTGTATCTCCTTAGAGCTCTAGTTTTTAAATTTGCTGTAATATAAAATTTGAAATCAGCGTCTGGAATTATTTTATAGGTTATATCTCGGCCATCAAGGCAAGATCCATTGTATTTTTTTGGAGGATTATAAGCAAAATTTAATTGAAAAGAATGTACTAGTTGCCTTATTTCTCTTATTTTAGAAATTTTTGAAGCTACTGTTCCAACATAGTCAGAAACTAATACTTTGTTGGAGAGATTTTTTGATTTTAATAATTTTATTTTTGAATTAATAAATTTTTTATTAAAATTTTTTGGATATTTTAATTTTAAATAAGCAATGTATCTGTATATTTTACCAGTATCTAAGTAAAAAAGGTTATAATGTTTTGAGACTAATTTTGCTACAGTTCCAGCTCCTGCAGCAGCTGGTGAGTCGATTGCAATTTTTATTATATTTTTACGTTTGATCATCTTTTATTTTATAGAGAATTTTTAAAAAATTTGGAAAAGATGTATTTATTGATTCTTTATCATGTATTTCCCATGTACCACCAAAAGATAAAGCGGCAATTGTACTTGTCATAAATACTCTATGATCTTTTAAATAATTTTTAATAATTATTTTTCTATTTTTATCAATATTTAAAAACGGATTTCCAAAAATTTTAAGAGAGTTTTTTGTCGAAATAGTTTTTACTCCCATTTTATTCAAAATTTTTTCACCCCATTTTAATCTTGGACTCTCTTTTTGGTTTAATTCATCTAATTTTCTAAAATATGAAACACCTTTTGCTTTTGCAGCTACTAAAAAAATAACAAGAAATTCGTCAATTGCTTGGCTATTTAATTCAGTTGGACATTTAATTCCTCTAAGTGTTGAAGCACTTTTTACGATTATGTCAGCATTTTTTTCACCTTTGTAAATTTTTTGATTTTTAAATGTAATTTTAACGCCCATCATCTTTAATATTTTAATTATTCCTATTCTCGAAGGGTTAATGTTTACATTTCTAATTATTAATTTTGAATTCTTTGATAATGCAGTCAGGACAATGAAAAAAGCACTTGAACTAATATCAGAGGGAATTTTATAATTAAATCTTTTAATTTTTTTTACTTTTTTTACTCGTATTATGTCATAATTTTTGTTTTTTTTATTAACAGTCACTGGTAGCCCAAGATATTTACATAATAGTTCTGTATGGTTTCTAGATTTTTTAGCTTTAATTTTTGTTAAACCATTTGATCTCATGCCCGCAAATATTGCTGCACTTTTGCATTGAGCTGAACCTCTATTTTCAAATATATGTGACCCTTTTAAATTTTTACTTCCATAAATTTTAAGCGGTAAATTTTTTTTTTTTAGTTAATAAAAATGATGCTCCAAATTTACTTAATGGATCCGCAATCCTTTTGAAATCTCTTTTTGATAAACTATTATCACCAACTAACTTGATTGGAAAATTCGAATTAATTATAAGTCCAAGTATAAGTCTTCCTAATGTACCTGAATTTTTTGCATTTAATAATAAATTTTTCTTATATTTATAACCTTCAAATCCTTTACCAAAAATTTTACATTGTGATTTATTTAAAGTTACTTTAATTCCAAGTTTTCTTACAGAATCAATTGCTGCAATAACATCCTCTGACAAAAGTAAATTTTTTGCTTTTGATACTCCACTCGCTAATGAGGATAACAACACCCATCTAATACTTATACTTTTGTCTCCACTTACGGTTATTTTTTTTGAAAAATTGTTAATTTTTTTTTTAATAATTAATGAATTAGCCATTTAAATTAACTAATCTTAAAGTTATCACCAAAATATGCATTTTTAGCATTAATGTTTTTTACCAAATTTGATGGTGTATCTTCTGCTACAATTTTACCATTGCTAAGTATCATAGCAACATCGACACATGCCAATAAGTCTCTCGCTTGGTGATCACATATACAAATAGTAATTCTATTTTCATTCTGTAAGTTAACTATTATTTCTTGCAACATTTTAATTGTTAAAACATCAAGTGCAGCAAAACACTCATCTAAAAGCAACACTCTAGGATCACTTAATAAGGAAAGTGCAATAACTAATTTTTTTTTTTGGCCTCCTGATAGAAATTTTGCCTTAATATCCTTTAAATTATCAAGTTCAAATTTTGAAATTAAATAATTAATTTTTTCAATTCTATAATTTTTATTCTCTATTACAATTTCACTTATTGCTCTCAAATTATCATGAAGTGTAAGATCATTAAAATAACCACCATGCTGTGGCACATATCCAACTTTAAATTTTTTAGTTCTTAAAAATGTTGGATAATTTAAGACATTTTCACCGGCAATTTTGATTTGACCATTTTTTGGAAATACTAATCCTGTTATTAAATTGAAAATTGTTGATTTACCCACACCATTAGGGCCTAGCATTCCAAATATTTGACCCTCATTTATTTTAAAATTTATATTATCTAGAATTAATCTGTTACCATATGCAAGAGAAACATTTTTAAATTCAATTATAGAATTTATATTTTTAAACGATTTAATTCTAAATTTTTTAATAATAGCCATTTTAATTTATATTTTTAACATTTACTTTTTTATCTTCCTCGTACATAAAAATTTTAGTATCTTTAGTTTTCAAATCTATTTCAATATTATCAGCTTTAAGCACATTACTTAAATTAAAATATGAAACATTTTTTGAAATTATCATCGAATTTCTTTCTAAAGAAAAATCAAGATAATCACTTAAAATTTTATTTTCTGAATAGGTAATTATTACATTTTTTGAAAAAATAGTATCAAAGTTTTTGATGTTATATTTACCGAAGTCTGACAAAATCGTAATATTATCTGAGTTTTGAATTTTTATAAGACCTTTAACATTCGTTAAATAAATGATGTTTGTATTTGATTGATCAATCTCTCCAACCATTGCCTCTATTGTATATTCGTTCCCCCCTGTATCTTTTGAAAAATATTTAACATTTTTTATTATGTTTGAATTATTTAATGAATTATCAATTTCATTAATTTCTAAGTTTTCAACATTTTTTTTTTCTGTAGTTTCAAATTTCTGGTAAATAAAAATTAGAAATAAAAAAAAAAAAGAAAAAAAAATTAATAATTTTTTTTTCATTTAATCAATATTTGAATTTAAAAGATTGTGTATATGCACAACCCCTATAGTTTTATTTATGTTTTTTTTATCAAAAACACACAAAGAGGTAATTTTTTTGTTGTTCATTATAGCAAGTGCTTTCGCCGCAAGAGAATTTTTATCAATACTCACAGGATTTTTTGTCATAACTTGTTTTGCTTTTAAAGATTTAAGATCTAATCTTTTTTGGTTAAATCTTCTAATTTGTCCATCAGTAATTATTCCTATTGTTTTATTAGATTTGTTACGAACTATTAAAATACCTAATTTTTTATCACTTAAAATTTTTATAGCATCTTTCATGTTAATGTTTTCATTTACAAAAGGTATTTTTTTTCCAACCAACATAATATCATCGACTGTTTTTAAATGCGCACCTAGACTACCCGCAGGATGAATTCTCTTAAAATCTAACTTTCCAAATTTTTTATATTTCATTGAAGCAATCGATAAAGCATCTCCAATTGCTAACTGAGTCGTAGTACTTGATGTTGGTACTATTCCCTCTGACTCTAAAACTTGTGGTATTAAAATTTTAATATCAGACGCTCTATAAAGAATAGAATCTTTTTTGGATACAATACCAATTAATAAAATTTTATTTCTATTAGCAAATTTAATAATATTTTTTAATTCGTTAGTTTGACCAGAATTACTTATTAAGATAAGAATATCTTTCTTCGATATACTTCCTAAATCTCCATGTGATGAATCTCCAGCTGAAAGGCTAAAAGAAGGAGTTCCTACGGATGAGAGAGTTGCAGCAATTTTTGATGCTATTAATCCACTTTTTCCAACTCCGCACAAGATTACTTTAGATTGACATTTAGCAATCTCAATAACTGCCTCACTAAATGAATTGTTAATATTTTTTTTTAGTTTTTGTAGTGCTTTGATTTCTAAATTAATAACTTCTTTGGCAATTGATATATATTTTTTTTTTTTCATTAATGGGACCAGATATCATCTTTAAATAAAGCTAAATCAAGATCCACTCTAGTTTTTAGAAATTTTAAACAATCTTGGTATAGATTTATTCTGTTTTCTCTTTTCAATATTTTATTCAACTCTTCATGAATTTTGTGAAGATAAAGAACATCATTTGCACAGTATTTCAATTGTGCTGGAGTTAGCTCTCCTCCAAAATCCGAATTTTGAAATTGTTTACTTATATCTAAATTTAAAAATTCTTTAATAAGTGTTTTAAGTGAATGATTATCAGAATATGATCTTGCAAGTTTTGATGCAATTTTTGTATCTAGAATATTTATTGTATCAGTTTTTAAATAATACTTTATATGTGCCATATCTGCTCTTCCATAATGAAAAATTTTTGTAATTTTTTCATCAGATAACAAATTTATTAAATTAGGTGCATTGTAATTATTTCTATCAAATTGCACTATATGAGCATCTAAATTGCCTGATGATATCTGAATCAAACACAGTGGATCACGCCTTACATTCAGACCCATAAATTCCCCATCTACAGCTATTATATTGCCTAAATCCAAATCATCTGGTAGATCGTTTTTGTGCAAGTGAATATTATTACTCATTTTTTAAACATATATATATGAAAGCAAAAAATTGTCTAATTTTTGGTGGTAGTGGCCAAATTGGTCGAAACTTAATA
>MDTD01074570.1_pt1 | contig 10401 bp, 8 predicted proteins | sample 811221 | NCBI WGS metagenome assembly MDTD01 (sample SAMN05326646, study PRJNA326480) | marine metagenome | isolation source: seawater | place: Pacific Ocean: South West | collected 2011
TTGTCTTATGGTTGACTGATAATTTTGATTAACTTTTTGGAGTCTAATAATTGATTATTAGCGTCAAATATTTTGAGATGATAAATGCCTGGAGTATTATTTTGTAAATCAATTAACAATCGATTGTTTTCCATTTTTTGTTCCCACAACAAACTACCACTTGCATTGAAACAAGCAACATTTACGGTGTAATCAATTTCATCATTAGGAACTAAAGTTGCTATTGCACTTGTTGGATTTGGGAATACAGTAAAAAGGGGTTCTTGAGTCGGCATATCAGCTTGTCCAGATCCTGGTGTAACAACAATAATTTCTGATGGCTGTTGAAAACCTTGAGTTAGCATGTCATTATTACTGGTATTAACAACATCGTGAATAACTGCTTCACCAACAGTGTATGACACACTGTAATTTATAAACCAAGGACTTGCAGAGTCAAAAACGGTTCCTGCTGAACCCAAAACCATTAAATCAGGAATAGGTTCTGGAGTTGTAATGTAACAAACGTCACCATAGGGCCTCCATTCACCTATTACTAGACTACCAAAAGGAACTTGGGTGTAATGTCTGGCTTTCCACGTTGCCCTGACTTCGTAAGTTGTATTTGGACTTAAACTTCCTGAGGGTGTGTTTTGAAATTGATCAAGAGAAAATTTATTTGAAACATTACCCGTCTGAATACTTTCCACAGAATCTTCATAAAAAGGATTTCCTGGAATGTTATTTACCTTGACTTTATATTTATATTTATAAGATTGAGCAGTCAAAGGTATTTCCTGATACCAATCAGATACAACAGAATTACACCACGGGGCTTTAACCTTTACCAACATATCAGGATTACAATCAGCAGTTGTGATTAGACATGTATCTCCCCAAGCACTCCAAGTAGGTGTGAAGGCAGGTTTCCATCTGACAATAACTTGGTATGTTGTATTACATGAAAGATTGGCAAAATTCATTAGAAAACACGAATTATTGGAAGTTCCCCAAAACATATTACCTCTGATCTGAGTATAAACTGGATTACCTGGCAAGTTAAATACTTTAATTTGATATCTTTTTAGAAAAGCGCCAACTGGTGTTTCAGCTTTTAAAAAACCCTGGTTTCCAGTCCATGAAGTATAAACCTTACCGCAATGAGCAGGTATCAACTTTATAGGAGTTAATTGAGAATGAAATGTAGAAATTGAAAGTACAAAAATTAAGGAAAATATTAATGAATTAAATCTCATTGTTATATCTTAGTTGAGTAAATTTATTAAAAGTGTTTTAATAAAACAAGATTATTAAAATTATAACAAAATAAACATTCATTAAATATCCTTATGACATCAAAAAAAATTATCTTGTTTACCTTTTTATGCATTTTATTGATTACAAATCATACTAGTGCAAAAGTTCGCTTTGTTAGGGTTGTATTTAATTCCGATGCATCAAATTCCTGTAGCGTTATCTGGGATCAAGTCGCTGGTAATTTCATTTCTCTTAAATTATACTGTAATTACTATATAGATGGTAAATCATTTGATACAGTTAAATACTATTCGTTTGACAATTCTACCAAAAATAGAGGAGAAAAACTTAATAAAAAAAACTTTATCGTAAATAGATCCAATGGATTAAAAAATCATGTTGTGAGACTATGTAACTTAAGAGGTAAAAATTCATTTGAGATAATTGATTCAGAAGGAGCTAGCCAAAGATATTATTTCTCTTGTGTAAGTAATTCTCCAAATACCAGATTATCTTTTATAGCAGGTGGAGACTCTAGAAGCAATAGAAAAACAAGGCAAAAAGCCAATCTTCTTGTTTCTAAACTAAAAGCACATGCTGTATTATTTAATGGAGACTTTACAGCGATAGACACACCCAAACAATGGGAACAGTGGTTTGAAGATTGGGAATTAAGCATTGCAAAAGACGGTCGAATAACTCCAATGGTTGTTACAAGGGGAAATCATGAGTTAAGTAATAAAGTCATGGTTGATTTATTTGATGTGCCTCACAAAAGAGTTTATTATGCTACCGAGTTTGGTGGAAATCTTTTAAACATTATAAGTCTAAATTCTGAAATATTAAAAATTGGACGTCAAAAGTTATTTTTAAGGTCTACACTAAAAAAACACAAAAACTTTCATTGGCAAATCCCTCAGTACCACCGACCTATTAGGCCTCATGTAAGTTTTAAAAGAGAAATTGAAACACAATACCGAAATTTTGTTCCTTTATTTGAAAAATACAAAAACGTTCGTCTTTGTTTAGAAAATGATTCTCATACTTGTAAAGTAACCTGGCCCATAATTAGCTCTCAAGGATCTAATTCATCAGAGGGTTTTGAAAGAAATGATCAAACAGGAATTACTTATGTTGGAGAAGGATGTTGGGGTGCTCCTTTAAGAAAAGCAGACGATTTCAAACCATGGACTAGAGATGCAGAAGCTATAAATCAGTTTAACTGGATTTTTGTTTCCAAAGAAAAAATCGAAGTGCGAACCGTTTTATACGAAAATGCTGATGAAGTTGAAGAACTAAGTGAAGAAACTAGATTCACAATTCCAAAAAAAATAAATCTTTGGTCTCCCAAAAATGGTTCATTGGTTGAAATTTATCCTCAAAATAAATAATGATTGAAAATCTCAAAACAAGACAAATTATATATATTTTTGTTTAATGAGTGAATTTATAGTTTCTGCTAGAAAATACAGACCACAAACTTTCGAAACGGTTGTCGGACAAGCTTCTATTACAGAAACTTTAAAAAATGCTATTGAAAACAACCATCTTCCACAAGCCTTGTTATTTTGCGGTCCAAGAGGTGTTGGTAAAACAACATGTGCAAGAATACTAGCTAAAAACATTAATGAGTATGAAGGAGTTACAGCAGAGGAAGATTTTGCATATAACATTTTTGAATTAGATGCAGCATCCAATAACTCTGTTGATGGAATAAGAAGTTTAATTGATCAAGTTCGAATTCCTCCACAAATAGGAAACTATAAAGTATATATTATAGATGAGGTTCACATGTTAAGTCAAAATGCATTTAATGCCTTTTTAAAAACACTTGAGGAGCCACCCAAACATGCCATTTTTATTCTGGCTACAACAGAAAAACATAAAATCATCCCTACCATATTATCCCGATGTCAAATATTTGATTTTAAAAGAATAAAGGTAAAAGATATTGCCAATCATCTTGCAGAAGTAGCAACTAAAGAAGCCATTACTGCAAATCCAGAAGCATTATATCTAATTGCTCAAAAAGCTGATGGAGCGTTGCGTGATGCATTATCTATTTTTGATCAAATGGTAACATTTAGTGGAAATAACATTACCTACGAAAGTGTTGTTAAAAATCTTAATATACTTGACTACGAATGGTATTTTAAAATTGTTGATCATTCTATTAAAGAAGACATCCCTTCAGTTCTTGTATTGTTTCATCAAATTATTGACTTAGGTTTCGATTTACATAACTTTCTAATAGGATTGGCTGAGCACTACAGAAACCTTTTACTCTGTAAGGATGAAAAGTCAATCCCTTTAATCGAGGCAACAGAAAATGTTCAAAAACAATATCTTAATCAGAGCAAAGAACTAAGTAATCAGTTTATTTTAAGATCTTTATTTGTTATAAATAATGCTGATAACTCCTTTAAAGCATCGAAAAATCAAAATTTACTTATTGAATTCATGCTTATGCAACTTTGTTCACTTCAACAAGAGGCTGAAAAAAAAAAGCTATAACTGATCGTGTTCAAATACTTCCTTTTAAAAATCAATTCCCAAGAAAAGAGAAGAAATCTGAATTGATAAAAAAAATTGAAAGTAAAAAGCCTAAAAAAACTGAAGTACCATTAATACCTAAAAGCAAACCTATTGGAAAAAAGCAAACTGGACACCTTTCAATAATCGGTCTGTTAGAAAAAGAACTTGAAAAAAAGAACAAAAAGCTTGAAGAATTACCAAAAGATCCCTATACAGAGGAACAATTAAATATGCTTTGGAGAAAATATGCATTTGTAATTAAAGAAAAAGGCTTGGAAACTTTTTACAATGCACTAATTAAAAGATTTCCAAAAAAAATAAATGATTTTAATTACCAATTTGAATTAGACAATAAAATCCAAGTTGAATATATTAGATTACACTTAGATGAATTCCACCAATACTTAAGGAAAGAATTAAACAATTATTCAATTATTATAGAACTCATTATATCGGACGCTATAGATACAAGTCCTAAATATTTAAATAGCAAAGAGAAGTATGATGTTTTATCAGGAAAAAACCCCAATCTTATTTATTTAAAAAATTCACTTGATTTGGACATCGAGTATTAAAATAAAAAAAGGGGTTGAAACCCCTTTTAAAAAAATCTAGAATATTGAATTAAGCATTAACTGAATTCATGTTATCTAAAACCTGCATCACACTTCTAACTGAATCAGCAGATTCATTTAACATTTCTTTTTCTTCGTCATTTAAATCCAACTCAATGATTTTTTCAATCCCACCTTTTCCAAGAACAACAGGAACTCCAAGGTATATATCTTTTAAATTATATTGTCCGCTAAGCCATGCACAAACAGGGAAGATTCTTTTTTGATCTCTAACAATAGCTTCAACCATTTGCGCTGCTGCTGCTCCTGGGGCATACCATGCTGAGGTACCTAGCAATTTAACAATTTCCCCTCCACCGAACTTGGTTCTTTCAATAATTGCATCTAATTTACTTGTCTCAATTAATTCTGTAACTGGAATTCCAGAAACAGTTGTATACCTAGGAAGTGGAACCATAGTGTCTCCATGACCTCCCATTAATACCGCCTGGATATCTTTTGGCGAAACATTTAACTCAGAAGCCAAAAAAGCTCTGTATCGAGCTGTATCAAGAACACCTGCCATTCCAAAAACCCTACTTGAATCAACTTTTGCTGATAAATAAGCACAATATGTCATCACATCTAATGGATTTGAAACAATAATCATAATTGCGTTTGGTGAATGTTTTACAACATTTTCTGTCACGGTTTTAACAATACCTGCATTTGTAGCAATCAAGTCGTCTCTGGACATTCCGGGTTTTCTAGGTAATCCGGAAGTAATCACAACCACATCAGAATCAGCCGTCTTTGTGTAATCGTTTGTTGATCCAATAGTTCTAGAATCATATAAGTTAATTGGGGCTGTTTCCCAAATATCTAAAGCCTTGCCTTCTGCAAAACCTTCTTTAATGTCTAACAATACAATCTCATTGGCAATTTCACGAGTTGCCAATACATCCGCACAGGTTGCCCCTACATTCCCAGCTCCAACTACAGTTACTTTCATAATATTTTTAATTAGTAAAATTTATTTAATAGAAATTTGTTTAACTTTCAATTATTCTTACTGCGAAATTAATATTTTTGTCAAAATGTTTACACTTTTTTTAAAAAAGATAATTTTATAGGCAACCCATTTGTATTGAGGTCGTTTCTAAACTAATAAAGCTTGAAAAGTCAAGAAGAACTTAAAAAACTCGTTAAAGATTGCGCTAAAAATAATAGAAGAGCGCAAGGAGAACTTTTTAAAATGTTCTACGGGAAAATGTTGGCCGTGTGTTTGAGATACATGAATGATCACGATACAGCACAAGAAGTTCTTCAGCAAAGCTTTATTAAGATATTTGAAAAAATTGAAATTTTTGACTTTAAAGGTTCTTTAGAGGGATGGATTAGAAGAATTGTAACAAATACTGCAATTGATGCCATTAGAAAATCTAAGAGAAATCCTTTTTTAAGTGATGATGATCAGTTTTTTAAAGATGAAGTTGTAAATGATTTTGAAAAAGAAGAAGAAATGAATATTGTAGGTTTACGTGCAGAAGCAGCAATGGAAGCAATTCAAGAGTTGTCCCCAGCTTACAGAACTGTATTTAATCTATATGTTATAGAAGAATATTCACACAAGGAAATAGCTGAAAAGCTCGGCGTAAGTGAAGGGACTTCAAAATCCAATCTAGCCAAAGCTAAAATGAATTTAAGGAAAATATTAAAAAATAAACACGCATCACATTTTTGACATGAAAGATAATTTTGAACAAAATTTCAGAGATATTTTAAAAGGGCACGAAGAACCCTTTGATCCGACTGCGTGGGATCAAATGAGCGCAAGTCTTGATGCCAGCATGCCTGTTCAAGGAAGCGAAATCGCTCAAGGTACTCAAGGAGCTCAAGGAGCTCAGGGTATAAATGGATTATCATCATTATCTAAACTAATCCTCATAGGTTCAACAACCACAGCTGTGGTTGTTGGGTCCTATTTTGTTATTAAGTCAATGGACAATGATCAAGCAGATAAAAAGGTGATTACAGTTACAGAAGTAGATAAAAGTAATACACCAGGGCCAGATGAATTTATTGTTACTCCAGGGCCAGATAATACACCTGTTCCAGGACCAGATAACACACCTACTCCAGGACCAGACACTAAAAATACCATTGAAGAAGTAAAACTTCCTGAACAAAACATCAATGAAATTAAAGAATCAGGCATTGCAGAAATACCTTTACCAACTAAAGAAACAGAGGGTCCTGACAATACACCTGTTGTCCACAATTCTGATCATGAGAAGTACGAAATCAATAACATTTCTGATATGTGTCTTGGAAATACACAAAAAATAGAAAACAAGAACTCAATCAGTATTTATGTTAGAGATAATAAAAATTCAGAATGGGAAATTGCTTCAAATAAAAGCTTTTTATTTGAACCTAAAATTGATGGATTCCATCAAATTGGTGTAAAGATAAACAGCCAGTTTGAAGAAATTGTTGAATTTGAAGTTTCAAAAACAATCTCAAATGCTTTTGAAATGGATCATGAATTGAAATATGTAAATGGCTTGCCAACAATGACTGCAGAGGCAATTAGCGGTTTACAATCCAAAAAGTGGAGTATTTCAGGACACTCTGGGACTACTGGAGGTAGAAAAATTATGGCTACCTTCTTCAGAAAAGGATCTTATGATATAACGTTAGAGGCTAATGACTTATTTGGATGTGAAGTTAAAGAAACTAAAACGTTTTATGTTGAATCAGATTATAACTTATTGGCTCCTAATGCTTTTGCACCCAATTCATCTGATTCACGAAAAAACAGATTTATTCCATATGCATTAACTCAGAGAGATGTTTCATTCCAAATGATCATACTTGATAAAAAAGGTGGAATGGTTTATCAAACATCAGACAGCTCAACTCCGTGGGATGGTGTAGATACAAGAACAGGGCAAATGGTAGATAAAAATAGTGTTTTCATCTGGAAAGTAGTTCTTATAAATCCAGCTGCTGGTGAGCCTAAAGAATATAGAGGTACCATTACAAGAATGTAATATCACCTCTTTCTAGAGCCACTATACATTTCATACTGACGAAAACTACATTCAATATTGCCATTAAAAACCTTAACTTTTTTTGAATGTTTTAATGCTATACATTTAAGTGCGTTCATATTTGATGAGATCATCCAAAAATCAGTTCCTGTCATTTTATTTTTTAACCAAGTTCCAATTTCGGCATATAATTCCTCTACCTTCTCCCCCATTCTTTGTCCATATGGTGGATTTGTTAAAACAAAATAAGGCGTTTCTGAATTAGAAATCGAATCAAAAGAATTGATATCCGTTTTAACATCTCTAGCAAATGGAAAGGTTCTTAAATTTCTTCTTGCTTTAATAATCATAGAATCACTAATATCAATACCTATAATTTCGCAGGGTAATTTAGATACATTTCTGTTTACCTTTTCATATATAGACATCCATAAATCTTGGTCATAGTTTAATAAGTTTTTAAATGCATAATAGTTTCTTTCAATATTTGAAGGGATTCCAGATGCTAGAAGAGCTGCTTCTACTAATATCGTTCCTGAACCACAAAATGGATCTAAAAATGGTTTTTTTCTATCCCAACCAGACATTCTGAGCAAACATGCAGCAACCACTTCATTTAAAGGAGCCAAACCAGCTTCTGTTCTATATCCTCTTTGAAAAAGTGGTGCTCCACTTGTATTTAAGGACAATACAACTAGATTATTTCTAATATATAAATCAATTAATATTTCAGGTTTTGAAACGGAAACATCTGGTCTTTGGCCGTACTTATCTCTAAAAACATCAACTATCGCATCTTTCACAAGCAACATTGGATATTGAGTACTTTTAAAAATATCAGAAAAAACGGCACCTTTAACTGCTATCGACCTTTTATAGGTAAACAGTTCATCCCAATTTAATTTTTTTGCCTTTTTATATAAATCACTTTCAGAGTTGATCCTAAAAGAGGAAAGCTCTACCAATATGGCAATAGCACAACGAACATGAAGATTTAAAAAATACACATCCTCCCAATTTCCTTTAACCTGAACAGCACGATTTAAAATGTCAATTCCATTATAATTTAATTCTTCTAATTCATCAGAGAGCACCTTCTCAAAACCATAAAATGTTTTCAGAGTAATTATAAAATCTTTTTCTTTTATTTTCATGATAAATTATATATGAATTAGCTTATTAAAGCTTAATGCAATTATTAAATTTGTGACAAATAAACAAATATTGAATCGAAATACACCACTAATATTATTATTCTTATTATTATTTCATAATAATTTGATTCTGAGCCAGCAAAAAATCGGTTTGGTTCTAAGTGGAGGTGGTGCTTCAGGAATGGCTCACATAGGTGTTATTAAAGCTCTTGAAGAACATAATATTCCTATTGATTATATTACTGGTACATCAGCAGGTGCTTTTATTGGAGCTCTATATGCGGCAGGATACTCTCCTCAGGAAATGGAATATTTCATTCTATCTGAAGAATATCAGGAGCAAGTAATTGGTGAGTTAAGTAATAGTCATCGTTTTTATTTTAGAGAACCAGATATAAATTCTAGTTTAATCAACTTATCTTTTTCTAAAGACAGCATCTTTAAAAGATCATTACCTCTTAATTTTATTTCACCAATACTCCTTGATTATTCATTGATGAAGTTCTTAAGTCCAGTTAACACTATCAACAATAAAAATTTTGATCAATTATTTGTGCCATTTAGATGTGTCGCTTCTGATGTTGCAAAAAAAAAATCTATTGTTTTTGAAAGCGGCGATTTAAATAAAGCAGTAAGAGCTTCAATGACTTATCCATTTTACTTAAATCCAATTAAAATTGATGGTGTATTATACTATGATGGTGGTCTATACAACAATTTTCCTGCTGACATAATGTATAATGATTTTAACCCTGACTATATAATTGGAAGTAATGTATCTTCAAATGCTCCTCCTCCTGACGAAAATGACTTATTTGGAATTCTAACAAACCTTCTAGTTAGTCATACGAATTTTGATTTGCCCTGCGAAGACGGTATTATAATTGAGCCAAGCATTAACATAGGTACATTTGATTTTAAATATGTTAAAAAAGCAATTGATGCAGGATATAAATCAACCATCAAAAAAATAGACTCCATTAAAGAATATGTCATAAAATATAAAACAACAGAGCAAATTAAATTGGAAAGGAATCAATTTCGAAAAAAAAATATACCTATAAAAATCAGTTCCATTTCACATGATTTTTACAAAAAAAACTCAGTAGATTTTGTGAAAAATTCTTTTATTAAAAACAATCACAAACAAATGATTAATGAGGATGAGTTATTTAAAAAATACTTTCGGCTTTATGCATCAGAACATATTGATTTTTTATTCCCATCATTATCATTAAATAAAGACTCTACTTTTAATCTAGATGTATATTCGCAAAAATCAAAAGATTTTCAGCTAGATATTGGAGGTCATTTCTCCTCAAGGCCAATAAATACAGGATATTTAGGCTTTCAATTTAGACATGTAAAAAAAATTGCTTCAACTATTCAAGCACAGTCATATTTTGGTAAATTTTATGGTTCTTTAAAGCTATCTTATAAAGCAGAAATTCCATTTAAAATTCCATTTTCAATTAAAAGTTATTTTGTTTTAAATCGATGGGATTATTTTAGAAGTTTTGCAACTTTTTTTGAAGATGTTCAGCCTTCTTTTCTTGTTCAAAATGAATTGTATTTTGGTGTTAGCTTATCCCACCCAATTGGCAACAATTCAAAATCAATTTTTGATATCAGATCTTTTGACTTAGAAGACAATTATTTTCAAAGTGATAAGTTCACAAATGTTGATACCACAGACAATACCAATTTCATTGGTGGAAGTATTAGTTGGGACTTCACATATAATACACTTAACAGAAAACAATTTGCAAATTCTGGAAATTTATTTCAGGCCAAATTAAGATATGTATCAGGTCAAGAGTTAACCATACCTGGTTCAACCTCTCCATTTAAAGACTCTCTCATAAA
>MDTD01077471.1_pt1 | contig 10401 bp, 9 predicted proteins | sample 811221 | NCBI WGS metagenome assembly MDTD01 (sample SAMN05326646, study PRJNA326480) | marine metagenome | isolation source: seawater | place: Pacific Ocean: South West | collected 2011
CTTCTGCAGAAGCATTGATGTCGTAAAAAACTAACTCGTCAGCACCCTGATCACGATAGCGAAGTGCTAAGTCCTCAATACTTCCCATATCTTTATGATCTCTGAACTGAATACCTTTTACTACTCTTCCATCGCGAACATCAAGGCATGGAATAATACGCTTAGCTAGCACTCTCATTCTCCTTCAATGTTTTGATACATTCGATGTAATTTATTTTTCCTTCAAGCATGGCACGCCCTGCGACAGTAGCCCAGACTCCAGATTTTTGAAGATTAATGAGATCTTGCTCATCTCGAACACCACCTGAGGCGATCCATTGAAACCTTGGATAATTTTTCATTAGATATTCGTATAGGTCTGTAGCAGGGCCCTGAAGCGTTCCGTCACGATCAATGTCCGTACATAAAATAGTTAAACCCTCATGAGGTTCAAAATGACACAAAATTTTTGATAGCTCGAGCTGGGATTGACTGAGCCATCCGCTGGTGTAAGGTTGAGGTTCCTTGATTCTATCCCATCTGACATCGATTGCCAGTGCAACTTTGTGCGCCTGTTTAATTGCGTTTAGCCATTCCGACACAAGTTTAGGATCTTTGCAGGCCATGCTGCCAATGAGTATGCGATCAACTCCGGTATCTATAAGTTCCTCACAGTCTTTGATACTCCGTATCCCGCCGCCCCATTGAATTTTAGAACTAATGATCTTTCGTAAATTTTTTATAAGTTTCCACTGCCTCTTGCTAGAGTCTCTTGCTCCTTCAAGATCTACGAGATGAATCCATTCAGCACCCTGTTTTTCTAAGTCTTGAATGATTTCAAACAGGTCACCAAAATCAGTTACTTTATTATAATCACCTTTGAAAAGTCGGACACATCTGCCGGCCAGTATATCTATAGCGGGTATAAGTTTCATTGTTCTCGTCTTTCATTAGTTTTGCAAAAGTTTTCTAATATTTGAGTACCAATAGAACCAGACCTTTCTGGATGAAACTGGCAGCCCCATACTCCATATTGACCTACAATGGCCGCCATATCAAGATGGTAATCTGTGCTTGCTATACATGCTGGAGAAACTTCTACATAGAAACTGTGCACAAAATAAACATATGATTGATCGGGAATGCCCTGAGTTATCGAACTGGATCTTAAAACTTGGAGTTGGTTCCAGCCCATGTGAGGAATGCTGTAGCCCTTTTTATCGGGTATGGATAAAACTTTACCGGGTAGGAGTCCCAGACAATCGACTTGACCCTCTTCGCTAAATTCAAATAACAGTTGCATACCGAGGCAAATTCCTAAGAGCGGTTGAGTGCCATTTTGTAAGAATTCGATTAGTCCATGATCGCGTAAATTATGCATTGCTTTTTGGGCAGCTCCAACGCCTGGCAGTATAAGTTTCTGAGCTTTTTTTAACTTATTAACTTCATTACTAACGAAGCTTGGCGCTCCTACTCGGTCTAACGCGAATTGAATACTTGCAATATTGGCACCCCCACTATCTACGATGCCAACTTGCATTACAGTACTCCTTTACTCGAGGGTATTTGATTACCCTCTACTGCGCAGGACTCCCTCAGACATTTACCTAAAGCTTTGAAGCTAGATTCTACTTTATGATGAGAATTTTCACCTCTTATAGAAATATGTAAGGCACATCCTAGTGCCTGTGCAAGACTTTGATAAAAATGGGGGACCATTTCAAGATTTAGTTTTCCGAGGTAGCCACTACCAAAATCACCATCTAAAACAAATGCAGGACGACCACTTAAATCTATGGCCATTTGACATAGCGATTCATCCATTGGCAAAACGAAACTGTAACGTTGTATTCCTCTTCTCTCGCCTAAAGCCATCTTTAAGGCCTGTCCTAGTGCCAGAGCACAATCTTCTACACTGTGATGATCGTCTACTTGAAGGTCGCCATCACAAACGATTTCTAAATCTATATTCCCATGGCGTGCTACTTGTTCAAGCATATGATCCATATATTCGATTCCGGTTTTAATACGGGAGCGGTTACCCTTGTCTAAATTGACACTAGCTATTATTTGAGTTTCTGACGTTTTGCGGATCGATCGGCCTTCCCGATTAATCAAACTGTTTAGTTGAACTCCCATGGACTTTAATAGAAGATCATTTTGTTCTGCAGTGCCGATCGTAATTCTTAAGCAATTTCTTACTTGGCTAGTTCGGTCTCTGACTAGAAGTCCTGACCTTAAAAGTAATTGAAAAGTTTTCCTAGGGTCGATGAATTCGACCAGTAAAAAATTTGTATGGGATGAATAGATTTTCACGACTTCCGGTAAATTCGCTAGCTTCTTGCACACGCGAGCTCTCTCTTGTACGATACTTTCCCACTGAGACTTATAAACCGAAAGAGCTGCGGGTGAGAGTGCTTCACTGGCTGCTTCGATACATGGTTTTGGAATGGGATAGGGTGCTAGAATACTTTGCATAGCTTGGATTATTTCAGAACCTGAAATACTGCACCCGATTCTTAATCCAGCCATTGCAAAAGCCTTACTTAATGTCCTTAGAATCACTAAATTAGGATATTCATCAATATGTTGAAGTACCGTTTCACGACTCTCAAAGTCCATATAGGCCTCATCGATTACCAATATAGCTTGATCTTTTATTTTGTTATTAAACTGTAAAATTTCTTCAGCCGTTATTAGCGTCCCTGAGGGATTATTTGGATTACATACAAAAATCAGAGAGACTTTATTGCTTTCAACCTTTTCATAAAACAAATCCCAATTAACACTGAAGTCTGACTCGAAATCCTGTTCAATCAGTTTCACACCTTGTACTTTCGCTGCTACCGCATAATACCCAAAACTAGGACGTAATGTTAGTGCATGACTTTTGCCCGGTTGACAAAATAGTTTCATTAAAATTTCGATGGCTTCATCACTACCTCTAGTTACCAAAATCTGGTCAGATTTTACTCCGAAGTATCTGCCGAATGAAGCTCTCAAATTCTGCGGTTGAGGATCAGGATATCGATTCCAATTTTTACCGCTCGCGCCCGAAATAGGGGCCTCCAATGCGCTTTCGTTGGCATCAAGAAAGATTAGATTACTATCTAGATCTGCTGCTTCGATTCGAGCAGAGCTGTAGGCCTTGAATTCGCGTAAGTCTTCTCTAATTAAATTGCGAATACTCATGATTTTAACTCCAATACTTCGCGACGAATACTTACTGCTCTGCGGTGAGCCTCAAGAGATTCCATCGAAGCTAAAGTTTCGACGAAAGGAGCAAGATTAAGAAGGCCAACAGGTTGTAGATTTTGAACAGTCATACTTCGTCTAAAGCTATCTAGATTAAGCCCTCCCATTTTGCTAGCATAACCTGAGGTAGGTAAAACATGATTAGTACCAGAAGCATAATCACCAACTGCTTCTGGCGTCCATTCTCCAAGAAAAACACTGCCTGCATTAATGATTTTATCCAGGTATTTTGTAGCTTCTTGAACTTGAATAATAAGATGTTCAGGGCCTAATTGATTAGAAAGATTAAGTGCTTCCTCCATATTTTGCATAACAATAATTTGAGCATTTTCAAGAGCTTGTTTAGCAATATCTCTTCTCGGAAGATCTAACAATTGCTTTTCGGTTTCTTGTTCGATTTCATCAGCAGATTTCTGACTAAATGTGAGTGTGATAACACTGGCCAATGCGTCATGTTCTGCTTGACTTAGCAAATCAGCAGCCACGAATTCAGGACGAGCTTTCTCATCAGCTATTACAAGAACTTCGGAGGGACCTGCGGGCATATCAATAGCTGGTCCTCCGAATTCTTGACTCACAAGAATTTTTGCCAGATTTACATATTGATTACCCGGGCCAAATATTTTATTCACTTTAGGTATTGGTCCACAGCCATAAGCCATTGCAGCAATCGCCTGGGCTCCACCTACAGCATACACTTCGCTGATACCACACATTTTTGCTGCATACAGAATAGCAGGGTTAATATTTCCTGTCTTATCGGGAGGCGTACATAAAATTACCCTCTCGCATTTTGCAAGGCGAGCGGGAACAGCCATCATAAGTACTGTTGAAACAAGGGGGGCTGTTCCTCCTGGTATATATAGACCGACTGATTGAATTGGTCGATAAACCCTTTTACAAATCACACCAGGCATTGTTTCTAATTCATACTCACCGCTCAACTGAGCGCCATGAAAAGAGTTAATATTTTCAATGGCTTGGAGAATTGCATCTTCCTGCTTTTGAGAAATAGATTGCTCGTTGACTGACTGAATCAGATTTTCGCTTGAAAATTGGGGACAATCGAATTGCCTAGTATATTTGATCAGAGAATCTAGACCATTAGCCCTTACATTGCTCAGTATTTCCTGTACACTAATCTGAGTCTCTTCTGAAAATGCTACTGCCTGAGTTCGCGCGATCAATTCTTTTTGCTCTCTCCGAGATATTGAATTCCATGATACTATTTGCATTTTATACCATCATTTTCTCAATAGGTAATACTAGAATTGCGGAAGCACCAGCCTCTTTCAGTTCTTCCATTGTTTCCCAAAACATATTTTCCTGGCAAACAGCGTGGATGGCTACTTTTCCGGGAATCCCGGGAAGAGTTAAAGTCGTAGGTGCTTCGGCTCCAGGCAGGAGCTCTCTTATTTTTTTTACGTTATCTACGGGAGCATGTAACATGATGTACTTACTCTCAGAAGCAGACAAAACACCTCTAATACGTTTGAGAAGTCTATTAAAAATAAATAATTTATCATCACAAAGGTCTGTAGATTTTCTTATCAGAATAGCTTCTGAAGATTGAATTTCTTGAAGCAAGCGCATGCCATTTGCGACTAAGGTTGCGCCAGTCGATACGAGGTCTGCGATGGCGTCTGCTATTTGAAGCTGAGGAGCAACTTCCACAGACCCTTCCATTTTTACAAGTCGGAACTCAAGATTGTTTTCATACATGAATTTTTGAGTAATACCTGGAAATGAAGTAGCGATTCGCAGTCCATTCAATTGCTTAACATTTTCAATACCGGAATTCTCGGGCACAGCCAAACATAAGCGGCATTTAGCTAGACCAAGGCGGTGTCCTATTTCTAAAACGTGAGTATCATTACCGTTCAGCAGTTTCTCGAGATAAACATCCTCTCCTACTATTCCAGCATCACAAACTCCGTTGGATACAAATGAGGGTATATCATCGTCACGTACCATAAGTAAATCTAATGGAAAATTGGGTACTCTGTATAAAAGTGTTGATTTTCCCGCTTGGATTTTCAGACCACACTTTTCGAGTAAGCTAATACATTCCCTGGAAAGTCTACCTGACTTTTGAAGTGCAAGCCGAAGACGAGGTTTATTATTCATGATTGCTCCATTCGGCTAATAAGATTTTTGTAGCCTTTATTATCCTCTTGAAATAGAAAGCGGGCGACCCTGCCGACAGTGGTAGTGCTTGCACCGGTTAATTCACTAATTTCTCGGTAGCTGTAATTTTTAGACCAAAGTAGTCTTGCCAGATTCCATCGTTCGGCCATTGCATAAAGTTCAGCAGGTGTACACAAGTCCATTAAGAAACCTTTTGTTTCAGCTGGATTTTTCAGTAATTCGAGAGCCTTAAATAGCTCTTCGAGATTTTGTTCATTTTTAAGGGATCGTATCTGCCTCATATTTCAACCTTTGTATTAACGAGTTAACACAATAACACAAGGGCCGCAGATGTCAACCCATGCTATTTAAAATTTGAATTAATTTTATTGATTCAGAATAGATTCACCGAGAGCACTAATCGTGTTGAGCACCTCTTGATGTGCTATTTGCAATGCTTTTGGTTCCGGACTTATTACGTATGTAATGGGACTAAAGTCTTTCATTTCAATGTAAGACCTAATAGATCGCAGAGCTTTGACATTTGTTATAGTCGTGTTGTGTAGCCTGGCAGTGAGTAAAAGTTGCTTCAATTGAAGTTGAGCCTCTTTGGAGAAGTTCTTACGTTGTTTTAAGTAAGCGATGGCCCGCTGTAAAGAACGTAAATTATCTTCATGAACTCGAGTATGCATGCTTACCACTTCATCGCGTTCCTTCTGATTATAACCATTGAGAATATATGCCATGCTAAGTGTGGTGAAACTTCGTGCTAAATCTATTTTTTGCTTGATATATTCATCTTCTGTAATGAACGAGTTCAAGTCATCTTCGGCGGCTTCATTCAGGAGTTTGCTAAGTTTGGCTCCTAGCTTCAATGAATTTACGCTAATTTTAGCAAGAAAAGCTACATCCGTAGCTAGACTGTCTATTCTTCTCTGTGCAAAATCAAAAAATGATTGTAAATTTTTCTGTCTTTGCAAAAGATTTCCGTCAGCGCGACTGATCATATCTAAATTAAATTCATTTATTTGACGGATACGCTCCTTAAGCTCTGGAATTTTAGTTAATTGGCCTATCTCAGCGAAATGTTTCCGTTCAATAGATTCAATTTGATCTCGGATACTATCTTCGTGTTGACGTACCTTCACCAAATACTCAAACTCGGTCAAGGTTAATCTCATCCAGCTATCCGCCATTTCCGAAACTTTTTGAAGGCCGAATCGAAAATCACCTTCGCCCAACTGATGTAAAGGTCCGTAGTCCGAAAGAACGGAGATAAGTGTATTCATATTTAACTTCTTTAAGCCTTCAACTGCTTTTGTTTGTTGGACCGTGAAGTCAATTTTTCCTAAATCTAAAAATCGAGCTATCCGAAATGTCTTAGAAATGACAGACTGAGTAGTTTTAATCCATTGTGCGCTATCGTGCAATCGTTCGGCTAGCACTGCCATTCGATCTAAAATTTCCTCACTTGCCCGTCTTCGTTTATTCAGAGCTAGTTCAACTTCTTCTGGACTATTTCCGAGATACTGATAATCATCTTCAGAAATATTGGTAAAAAATTCGAGTTCTACATAATCACTGTAGAGACTCGATTCGGGAGCGGGCTCCCTTATTCCATAGGATAGAAATTGGTCTTTAATAAGTTTGTATTGAGTAGTGATTTGTGCCTGAGCTTCTTCGAAATCGATGGAATCAGCGGCAAAGCTAAGCGAACTCTTACGGTATGCTTCAGCTAACTTTCTAACATCGCTTTGTATTTTAGATAGCGGCGTCGAGGCCCATTTTTTGATTCCCCACGTGAGGAATTGCTGGCGACCACTTTCCTCATTTGCAATATTTTGAAGGGCTTCAAAGTCACTCTGCTCAACGTTGCGAATTTTTTTTCTTGAAGTGCTTTGTTGAACGCCACCCCAGAAACCAGGTAATTCGTACACTTCTGCAATGTTATGTATTTTAATAAGATTTTCAAAATTACTAAGTAGATTACGACAACGTGTAACCTCCCCACTACTCGGTTCAGATTTTCTTGGCAACAAATTTTTCAAAACGACTCTTTCTCGCCATTTGAGTCCTCTTAGAAAGTTGACTATACGTTTTTTTAGCTCACGTGTGCTGAATTGCATCGCTTCGACACTAGACTGTTTAATCAGCTCATCGTCAGGGGTGTACAGTGCTAATTGTTGATTATCCGTGTAAGGAATAACGAAATTTTTTGTAGAAGTTGCCCATGTGGCATTTCGCCGATCGGTCAAATGTATAATAGCATCCAAAACTCGACTTTGACTGCTGATCGGTAAAGCACTGAACAGACCCAATAGAGAGTCAGTATTTTTATTACAAAATCTAGATGGCAGGATAAAAATTAAAAGTCCCAGCAACAATAGTATTTTTTTCATAGTCAAATATCCCAATAATTAGGTTTAATATTTCCATATCATGCCATCATCTGCAAGTGATAAACTTTTTCCGCTTTGAAGTGACATTCTTACGAAAATAAATCACGGCAATCTATCTTTAAAGATGACTTCTGAATAGTCAATTTGGCCGCCACGCTCACGTGCTGGTTGGGTAGCCTTCCCTATCACAATAAACATACTTATCACGTGATCTTCAGGCAGCGCTATAATTTTAGCAACTTTATTTGAATCAAATCCGACCATAGGGCAGGAGTCATATCCCATGTCCTTGGCAGCTAACATTAATGTTTGTGCGGCGATACCTGTCGATCTCATTGCTTCGTCACGTTGCAATTCTTTGTTCTTCCCATAAAATCCTACGATCATAGGAATTAGTTTATCTTGCACCTCTTGAGGTGCGTTGCGCCAATAGCGTTCAGGTTTCTTCTCATGTGCCCTTAAATCAGCGCATAAAACAACCAACATCGAAGCGTCTTTTACTTGGGCCTGGTGATAGCTTGCTTCGAAAATTTTTTGTCGTTTTGCTCGATCGTTCACTATGACGAAGCGCCAGTTCTGGATATTGAAAGAAGTGGGGGATAATAAAGTGGCCTCCATAAGCTTTTTAATCTCGGCATCGCTCATATTGTGCGTAGGGTCGAAGTGTTTGATCGATCTTCTAGATTCTATAGCCTCAAAAGTTTGCATGTTTACCCCTATGATTTAATTCAAGAGTTGCATAAATTTCAAATAAGGCAATAAATTAGCATAAGTTACGGCTTAGAGACTAGACAGTATGACTGTGGATTCTTAGACTACACTGTTCAAGGAGTAAAATATGCCATTATCTTTCGTTTCTTCTTTTCTAGCATTTTGTGTCTTTAGTTTCAACAGTTGGGCTGCTCCAATTATTTCTGTACCCAATACTGAGAAAAATCAGGTTCTTCTGGAGACATTAGGCTTGGATTTTAGTTGTATGGGTACCACTCCTGAGAGACTTAATTTTCATTTAGATGAAACAGCCGAAAGAATTCTAGAAAGGCATGGTAATCACAAAAAATCCATATTGGCTGGTAGCACACTTGCTGTCGAGGATGTGGAAGCCCAATTTGAAGCGCTGATGAGTGAAGATGACTTGGGTGTTTATCATACTTTTGCGGAGGTGGAGTCCGAATTACAAAATGCGGCAATGGTGTTCTCAGATCTCACTAATCTGAGCGTTGCGGCTACCACTTACGAAAGCAGGCCAATTTATGTCCTAGAAATTACGAACAAAAACAGTAAGCAAGAAAAGGTAAACTTTCTTGTAACGGGAACGCATCATGCAAGGGAATGGATTTCAACAGAAGTTCCTATGGCATTTATTGCTGAATTCTTAACCAAATATGGAGAGGATGAGGAGGTTACACAACTACTAGATACCTCACGCATATTTGTAATCCCGATGCTCAATCCTGATGGAGCAGTTTATTCAAGAACGCAAAAAAGAATGTGGCGTAAGAATCGACGTAAGAATCGATGGGGAACCGGCGTAGATAATAACCGAAATTATTCATATAAATGGGGTGGTTCAGGCGCAAGTTCATCGGCTTGGTCGGATATATTTAGAGGGCCAAACGCCATGTCTGAAGTGGAAAATCAAGTCATTGAAAACTTACAGGAACAGTATGGTTTTAGTGCAGCAATTTCTTTTCATTCTTACAGTGAGTTAATTTTATGGCCTTGGGGATACACAGCCTCTATGCAGACGCGAGATCATGCATTTTTTCTTAAACACGGCACGATTATGGGCCAGATAATGGGTGAATACGAACCTATACAGGCAAGTGGTCTATATGCTGCATCCGGAATTTTTGATGATTATCTGTATGGAGAGCATAATGTTGCAGCATATACTATTGAACTAGGCAAACAATTCATTCCGGCTCAAAGCGAAGTCCCTGAAATCACGAGCCGGGGTGTGCAAATGCTTCGTTATGTTTTCAAAAATATCCGAAATGGTTTATCACCTGATCAACAGGAGTCCGAGGTTTATCAATTGGCTGGAAAAATTCAAAATTTGGTCAGGGCCATCACAGTCGGTGAGGATGAAAGTAACATTTTATTAGCTACCCAATCTTTTAATGAAGTAACTGATCAAAAGTTATTAGAGTCCTTCGATTTATTAAATATGAAGGATGAGTTACGCCAAAAGATCCGGACCACGCTTAAGCGTACCAAAAACTTTCAATGAAGCTCTTGTCGCTACAGTTTTTATAAAGAACTTTCTAAGAAGCTTTTGACGCTATTTTTTGTGAAAAAAGTTTACGTTCCCGTCGCTTTTTGACGGGTTCATCACCATAAGGTACCGTATGGACTGTGGGAAGGCATTTACATATGTATTCAGCCTACAATATCTATGTTAGTGCCTCTTACAGGGTCAAGATTAGGCTTCACTCGCATCGAGGTAATGTCGGAATGTTCGGACACTGCTTGCTTAAATGATTTTTCGGCGCGCTGTATAATTCTGCGGTGAACTTTACTCTGTTCCAGTTTACTGGTGTTACGGGTTTTGTTGTGAGTTTCTGAGGTAAGCTTACGATCTCTTGATACGTTTCTTAGCCGATTATTTTTCAATACTTTTGGGCTTAATCGATTGAAA
>MDTD01117173.1_pt1 | contig 10401 bp, 6 predicted proteins | sample 811221 | NCBI WGS metagenome assembly MDTD01 (sample SAMN05326646, study PRJNA326480) | marine metagenome | isolation source: seawater | place: Pacific Ocean: South West | collected 2011
AAAACAGGAGAGCATTGATACTATCCTGAGATTCGCTGAAGCAAAAAAGGAAGGCCAAGTCGATAAGGTATACGTTACGGGTTGCCTTTCTCAAAGGTACAAGGATGAACTAGAAGAGGGGATACCTGAGGTTGATGCTTGGTTTGGCACACGTGATCTTCCAAGACTTCTCAAAACCCTTAAAGCTGATTACAAAAAGGAATTAGTCGGCGAGAGACTTCTTACAACGCCATCGCATTACGCTTATATGAAAATTGCTGAAGGCTGCGATAGACCTTGTGCCTTCTGTGCAATCCCGCTTATGAGGGGAAAGCATTTGAGCACTCCTATTGAAGACCTTGTGAAGGCTGCTGAAAATCTGGCCAAACAAGGTGTTGCCGAACTCATTCTAATCGCTCAAGACCTCACATACTACGGCCTAGATTTATACAAAAAGCGTAGACTAGCAGACCTATTAAGAGAGCTTGATAAGGTTGAGGGTATTGAATGGATAAGACTTCACTATGCGTTCCCAAGCGGTTTCCCAATGAATGTCATTGATGTTATGGCAGAATCGTCTAAGATTTGTAATTATTTGGATATGCCACTCCAGCATGCTTCGGATTCAGTTCTGAAGGCAATGCGAAGGGGAATAACCCAAGAAAAGACAGGAAAACTCATTACTGACATTCGCTCAAGGGTTCCAAACATCGCAATCAGAACTACAATTATCTGTGGTTTCCCAGGCGAAACTGAAGAGGATCACCAAGATTTGTTGCGCTGGGTAGAGGAAATGAAATTCGAGCGCCTCGGTTGCTTCACTTATTCTCACGAGGAAAACACCCATGCCTACACAATGAAGGACGATGTTCCGGAAGAAGTAAAGAAGCGAAGGGTAGATGAGGTTATGGAACTTCAGGCTGGTATCTCTGAGGAACTGAACTTGAGGCATATTGGCAAGCAGTTCAAGGTGATGATAGATAGGTGTGAAGGCGGGTTTTGGATAGGTAGGACGGAGTTTGATTCGCCTGACGTGGATAATGAGGTGCGCATTGCTGTTGGCGATGATTTGCACTTAAGGATAGGGGACTTTGTAGATGTTGTAATCACTGGTGCTACTGCATTTGATTTGGATGCTGAGGTAGCCCAAACCCAACCCGATGCCTAACACCTACCCTTTAATGGAAGCATTCCCCACCCTTCAAGGTGAGGGAAAATTCACTGGAACACCGGCCTACTTTATCAGACTTGCCGGGTGTGATGTTGGATGCTCTTGGTGTGACGTAAAGGAAAGTTGGCCTGCTGACGAATACCCGAACTTAACCACGAATGAAATTGTTAAGGGCGCATTGGATAGTGGCCTTAAAACGGTAGTAATTACTGGTGGAGAACCATGTATGTACGACCTTACGGACCTGACGCATGCATTAAAGTCGGAGGGCGTCAATGTTCACCTTGAAACTTCAGGAGCGCATCCTATAATTGGAGCCTTTGACTGGATAACACTCTCGCCAAAGAAATTCAAACCCTGCCTCAAGAGCAGTTTTGATGTAGCTGATGAGTTAAAAGTGATAGTGGTGAATAGGCACGACCTTGTTTGGGCTCAAGAACAAGCAGAACAAGTTGGGTCAAATACGCTTCTATACTTGCAGCCAGAGTGGAGTAAGAAGGAAAAGGTGCAGGGAATGATAGATGAATTCGTCGCGGATTCAAATTGGCTCTTAAGTGAGCAGACCCATAAATATCTGGGAATTAGATAGCTGTTAGTAGTTCAGCAACTCTTCGATCTTCGTCGCTACTTTTTCAGCGCTTGGCAACACTGCAGCCTCCATTTCCGAATTCAATGGAATTGCAGGTAGTGATTCTGAACCAATAGTAATTGGAGCAGCATCAAGATGCTCAAAGCAGGTTTGTGCGATTTGGCCACTAAGACTCATGCCAAAGCTATTTTCCACAGGCTCCTCAGTAAGCACTAAGCATCTATTTGTTTTCTCAACTGACGCTACAATCGCATCCATATCAACTGGGACAATGCTTCTTAGATCAATGATCTCAACAGCACCAGGGAATTTATCAGCGGCCTCTTTAGCCCAATAAACACCTCGACCGTAAGTGATGATAGAACACTGCGGTTCGTTTGAAGCTTCAACTTCAACCACAGTACGAGCCTTTCCAAGAGGGACTATGTAATCCTTATTAGGCTCAATGCATTTCGCCTCCTCTGTTCCTGGGATTTTAGACCAATAAAGACCCTTGTGCTCTAGCATGACAACAGGGTTTGGGTCATGGAAAGCGGCCTTTATCAATCCCTTTAAATCCGCTCCGTTTGAAGGGTAAGCCACCTTAATGCCTCTAATGTTTGAAAGTACTGATTCAACAGAAGAACTGTGATATGGACCTCCTGAACCATATGCTCCAATTGGCACCCTGATGAGCGAGTGAACTGGCCACTGTCCATTAGACAGAAAGTATGAACGACTTAGCTCTGTAAACAGTTGATTCAGACCTGGCCAAATGTAATCTGCGAACTGCACCTCTACCACTGGCTTCAACCCTACGCAGGACATTCCCACAGTTGACCCTATGATAAATGCCTCTTGAATTGGTGTGTTAAACACCCTTTCATCTCCAAACTTATTTCCCAACGTAGCTGCCTCACGGAATACACCACCTAGTCTCTTTCCAACATCCTGTCCGTATAAAAGCGATTCCGGATGATCTTCCATTAACTCCTGCATTGCATGAAGTGCACAATCAACCATAAGAGTAATTTCACCCCCTTCAGGATGACGCTCTCCCTTTTCCTCAATTACATCTGTTGACGCGTATTTATGAGCTAACAGATCCTCAAAAACGGGCTCCTCTGCATCTCTAGCACTTGCAAAATCCTCTTCCACCTTAGCCCTTAGCTCAGCGCTCAATTCCTCAAGCCCCTCCTTCGTAATAACACCACCCTCGACCATCAACTCTTCTATCTTAGGCAGTGGATCGCGCTCCCTAGCCTCGTCTAAATCGTCCCTATAAAACTCGCGCCTCACACCTGAAGTATGATGGCCCAAAAGCGGAACAATAGCGTGTATCAAAAACGGCCTTCTCTCAGTTCTAACTGCCTCAAACACTTCTTCCATAAGCTCCATGCAGGCAACCAGATCCGTCCCATCAACCTTCCTAACCTCGATAGGAGGAAAGCCCGCCGCCATCGTAGAAGCGTCCCCAAACCTTATCTCCGAAGCATGTGCACTGATATCCCACTCATTATCTTGAATAAGCCAAATAATAGGCATCTTCTTCAAGGCAGACATATACAATGCCTCACTCACCTCACCCTCGGTAATTGCAGCATCACCTATCGAGCACATCACCACTGGCGCCTCACCCTCATCCCAAGAATCCAATCCCTGCACTTCCCTATACTTCAACCCCATTGCAACTCCCGCTGCTGGGATGGCTTGCATGCCAGTCGCTGAACTCTGGTGAGGAATCTTAGGCAGATCCTCTCTGTTTAACGACGGGTGGCTGTAGTAAGTTCGGCCTCCTGAGAATGGATCGTCTTTTTTGGCAAAAAGCTGAAGCATCAACTCATAGGGCTTCATCCCCATAGCAAGAAGAATGCTGTCGTCTCTATAGTAGCAACTAAGCCAATCCTGCTTGCGCAATAATGATCCCGCAGCTACTTGAATAGCCTCGTGTCCATTAGAACAAGCATGCACGTACTTCGCAGTGAGTTTGGCATTTTCCTCATAGATGTCAGACATATGTCTGGCAGTGCGCATCGTCCGATACGCCTCGAGGATTTTTTCGTCAGATATAGAGGCTGATAAATTCGACATCGAATGCAAAGGTACGTTACCTTAGAACCATGAAAGAAGGTATGCAAATCGAATTTCAGAAGTGGGAGGGGACAGGAAATACCTTCGTAATGGTAGACGACAGAAAAGGCTTAATCAAAGAGCTTGAAAACGAAGTAATTCAACGAATTTGCGACGAAGAGGAAACAGACGGAATTATTTTCATAAAACCAGCTGTTTCACCCGAAGCTGACCTCCTCTGCGATTTCAGGAATCCAGACGGTTCTAGATCGTTTTGCGGAAATGGCACAAGGGCAACCTTTGCATATGCCAGAAGAGAGGGGTGGCTAAAAGACCAAGCCGTGTTAGAAGCATGCGACGGCCTACACAGGGTAAAGTGGAATGCCGAGTTTGACCTCCCTAGCGTTGAATTTGAAAGCATAGATATCCCAGTGCAAGCAGGCGATGATTGGTTTGTGCATACTGGTTCACCCCACCATGTTTTCAGGGTTGATTCACCAGAGACCTTGGAACTTGTTGATATAGAAAAAATAGGAGCTGAAATCAGATATTCAGACCAATACAAGCCCCAAGGTACCAACGTCAGCGGTCTTTGCAACACTAAAACACCCGGCACAATTCACCTTAGAACCTATGAGCGAGGAGTGGAGGCTGAAACTGATGCTTGCGGGACTGGTGCTGTAGCAGCTGCATTGATTGATCACACTATCAATGGAGGGTCGCCTGAACGTAAGGTGCAGATGCCTGGCGGCGATTTGCATGTTGAATTTGAGCCTGTCTCAAATGGATATAAAAGTGTTTGGCTTTCAGGAAAGGCTTCTGAGATGCGCCGAGGAATAATTACTTTCCTACTCGCTCTTTTGCCGTTTTTCACCCAAGCCCAAACCCCTTGGTACGACTCCCTCAGCGACCAGACTGAAGTCTCAGTTTTAACTGCTAGCCCAGGCTCTTACGTGTATGCACTGTTTGGTCACTCTGCCTTAAGAATTCACGATCCGCTAAATCTTCCACAATCAGATTGGGTATTCAATTACGGTACATTTTCTTTCACAGATGGATTTTACTTGAAATTTGTGAAAGGTAGGCTTGACTACAAGCTTACAGTAGAACCCTATCATCACTTTTACAAGGTCTATCAAGATTCCGGAAGAGGACTAACTTCTTTATCATTAGATCTAACACCAGAACAGGTAAAGTCAGTAGCCAAATACCTAGCCTGGAATGCTCAACCTGAAAATGCAACTTATTCATACGAGTTCTTTAGAGACAATTGCGCCACGAGGATATTAACAGTCCTTGAGGAATCATTAGGGGACTCATTCGAGCCAAACTGTGTGCCTGATGGATCGACTTTTAGAGATGGTTTGAAGCCATATATAACTTGTTCACCATGGACTGAATTTGGTATGGATTTCATACTTGGTCCTGAAGCCGATAAGGTGATGGAGGGTTGTGGTGCATCTTATATTCCATACGAACTGGAATTAGCACTGATTTATATGAATGTTGATGATAGATCATTGGTTACGAAAAGAGAGCCTTTAATCATTTCGTCATCGAGCTGGATGAACCCAGATCCCCCTAAAACATGGGGGTTGAATAGCGTTGAACTAGTCTTATTACTTCTATCAATTACATTGTTTTTCCTAAAATTCATTCTTGGAACAAGCAACTTTGTTACAAACATTACAGTTAAAACAGTACATGTAGTTGCTGCTTCATTAGGGTTGTTGCTTTTAGCAATGTGGCTGTTTACAGACCACGTAGACACATGGGCAAATTGGAATTTAGTTTGGACGATTCCAGCACTTGTAACCCTAATTGATAGAAAGAGAGAAGCTGTTTACAGTTGCATTGTTGCAGTGTACTTATTGTTGGCCCCTTTTGTTTGGCCACAGTGTATAACTCTTTCCTTGTGGCTTGTAGCTATGTCCGTATTTTTGACAATAACCCCTAAGCTCAAATGAGGAAAAATTATTTACTACTTACGGTAATTTCTGCTTTTTGTCTGATAGGTTGTGAGGATAGAGAACCCCTAAGTTGGGAAAGCGATATCTTTCTTCCGATACTTGATGACAGAATAGGATGGTTAGAATTTGCTGAGGATACAGTTGACATTATTGTTACTGAAGGCGAGGCTGCCAGATTAGTGCTAAGCCAACCTATTGATATGATATCAGGAAAACTTGCTCCTGTTCTACCTGATACATCATTAGAAGAAAATATTGGAATTGGAAACATACCAGTGGCAATTCCAGTTCCTACAGATTATCCATTTATAGTCCAGGAGGAAGAACTTCCTATTACAAACTTGGGAGGATCCGCAGGAGCTTACCTGAGAGAGGTTGTAGTTAGCTCAGGCGAAATGGTATTTGCTGTTGAAAACACTATTGAGGGCATATTAGAATTGAGTTACTACCTCACTTGTTGCACAATTGACGGAGAGCAAGTAGGTATCGATCTCGTTGTACCACCTTCTGTTGATGGGGAACTTGGAGTAGCAACTGGTTCCTTGTCATTAGAAAATGCAGTGTTCGATTTAACGGGATTGAATGGAGTAGGAAACAATCTTATTACGACATCATTCACAGCTCAAGGATCTCAAGACAATGAGGATATTTTCTACGCTACAAGTGCTGATAATATCAAGGTAACAGTTCAATTCCATGATTTCACAGTAAAAACCGCTCTAGGATACTTTGGTAATTTAAGTGCTGGCTTTTCTGCAGAAGAATGGGTGACTGATACGCTGCCATTACCTAATCCAATTTTAGAAATGGACGGTGCTGTAGCAAAACTTCAATTGGAAAACACCATCGGAGCGGATGTTAGATTTGCTTTTGACTCTTTAACTTTTGATGGCATCCAGTTAGATCATCCAACATTCTATGGAACTCACGATATGGCAAGAGCCCAATGGATTAACGATGAACTATATTCCACTACTCATCTTGAAATTGATTTAACTGAGGAGGGGAGTACTCTTAACGAATTGATAGAAATGATGCCTGAGCATCTTAAGACTGTAGGAAACATCGAATTGAATCCATACGGCGATGTAAGCTTAGGTAATGATTACCTAGATGCAGATGTTCCACCTAACCTTGACTTATTGCTGGAAGTGCCGTTAAATGTTGGTTTTGATGGATTAATACTAGAAGATTCATTCGACATTGAAGCATTTGCTGATATGCCCAAATTCGACGGTAGCCTTCACGTAGACTTTTATAGCACATTCCCTGTTCAGGTTAATTCCAACCTGGTTTATACGGCTAATGATTCTACTGAAACAGTTATTTCAAGAGATGTAGTGATTGATCCAGTTAATAATTTATTAGATCAACCTGGTCACGGTTATGTAGAAATCCCGGTTAGTCAATCACTAGTTGAAAACGGGGGCAAAATCGATGTAACAGTTTACGTTAGCACAGAGGGGGCAGTTACATTTTACGGGGATGAGGATGTAAGAGTGCAGGTTAGAATTGAAGGAACACAATTGATAGAGGAATGATGGGAAAAAATAAAATATTATTACTTGTAGCTTGTCTAGGATTTTCAACTGTCCAAGCTCAAGACTACACTACTTCAGAGTCTTCTACATATAGAAATGACTCTCTTTTTAAGAAGACTGTAGTAAAGTCTAAGCCCATGAGTTATTCTATTGATTCTTGGGCAAACCAAACGAGCAACACCATCACCTCTGGCTTTATGAATTCTCTAGCTCAGGGTGGATTTATTTCTCAGGATGAATTAAATCCAATTATGGAAGCTCATACTGGACCTAAGGGCTACTTGGGTGGAACTGTAGGTTTCGATGTTAAATGGGCTACTCCTGAAAGAGAAGGTAAGCTATGGTCTCTTTGTGGAAGTTTTGGTTCAGAGGCAATAGTTGATACTAGGTGGACTACTGATTTGTTTGAATTGGTTTGGTTTGGAAATGCTGCTTCTACAGGAGAATTAAACATTTTAAGTGGCTCAGGTGCCAGAGCAGGTGTATTTAACAGATTTAACCTTGGTGGATACAATCACCAAACAAGACAAAGACTAGAACTTTCGTTTGTCCAAAGACTTGCAGGCGCCGAGTGGAGCCTTCCTTATGGTTATTTCAACGTAAGTGAACATGCCGACTCATTAGATACATATGTTCAATCTGAGGCTAGACTTCACATAGGTTCAGGCATTGACGATTTAACTCCAGCTTACGGTGTTGCACTATCTGGGACTGTGCCAATTAAGCCACAAGATTTTCCATTAGAATTTGAAGTAAACTTCAAGGATGTAGGTCTACTGTTTGAGCCTGAAGGATCTAGAGTTTACTGGTTGCAAGATGGCTTGACAACAACAGGTCTTCCAGTGTTTGGCGATAGCCTTACTTGGGAGAGCATTATTGATGGAGATATTACAGCAGAATCAGCTGTGGACTCAATTCTACAAACTGGAAATTCAGTAAGCAGAATGGTCTTACTCCCTGCTAAACTAGGAGTTAGCTTTAAGTACCATCATTCTGAAACTATTTCTGCAAATGCTTCTATTTACACAGGAGGGTGGATGCCACAGCATTTGATTACTGGAGGTTTGGAATACATTCAATCAGAGAATATCACTCTAGGATTAAACTATAAGCAAGGTGGATGGGGAGATGAGAGATTTGAATTCTGGGCAAGAATAAATGTGGCTGGAGAACGCAGCCTTTTAATAAGTGTCGAAGAACCTCTTGGCTTAATGTTTAGAGATGAATCAGCAGCTTCTACTACTTGTCGTGGAATTAGAATAAGACTTTCTAGAGGAAATGGGTAGGACCAAATTCGATAGTATTTCTAATGGCAATCTGCTAATCATAGCGGGCCCATGCGCTGTTGAAGGTGAATCAATTTTAGATATCGCTTCAGAGGTGTCTAGAATCTGCAATGATCTCGATCTACCTCTGATTTTCAAAGGATCTTATAGGAAGGCTAATAGATCTAGATTAGATAGCTTCACTGGAATTGGAGATGAGATAGCTCTAAAGCTTCTTGCTCAAGCAGCCCAAACCCACAATGTATCAGTCACTACCGACATTCATAGCCCAGAGGAAGCTGAAATGGCAGCTAAATACGTTGACATCCTTCAAATCCCAGCTTTCCTATGCAGGCAAACAGACCTTGTTGTGGCTGCAGCAAAGACTGGGAAAATTGTGAACATCAAGAAAGGCCAATTCCTTTCTGCAGACTCGATGAAGCATGCTGTGAAGAAGGTTTGGGATAGTGGTAACGAGGACTGTTGGGTTACTGAGAGGGGAACAACATTTGGATACGAGGACTTGGTTGTTGATATGAAGGGAATCTCCGTTATGAAGGAATTCGCTCCAACTGTAGTTGATCTCACTCACAGCTTACAAAGACCAAACCAACTGTCAGGTGTTACCGGTGGCAATCCTCAACACATTGAAACTCTTGGTAAAGCAGCTGTTGCAGCAGGAGCTGATGCGGTTTTCATAGAAACCCATCCAGATCCAGCAAATGCCAAATCAGACGGAGCAAACATGCTCAAGCTGTCAAACCTAAAGGAATTATTAACTACGCTTAAGCGCGTTCATGAAGCAGTAAAGTGATGAAGAAATTATTTGGACTAATTACATCATTTGCCATTTGCACTCTTGCATTTTCTCAAGCAGATGTACAATTACGCATTATAGGAGGCACGTATGAGGATGTTGCAACATCTGTAGTTCCTGCACCCGATGGCGGTGTATACGCCCTAGGCTCAACTTCAAGTCATGGAGACGGAACAGTAAGAGGCTATATCGCTTACTACGATTCAGAATTCAATTACACATGGAGCGCCCTAACTCCACACGGATCGATGATAGAAAACGTGGTTGATGGCATAATAGACAATTCAACTGGCGACCTTCTCATATTAACAAAGCGCTTAGGAGAAAACGGCACTTACAATTCTATGGTTCACAGAATAGTTAACCTTGGAACTGAATGCTCGTTTACTTCTTCTCAAGAAATAGTGGATTCTGACAATCAAAGCCCTTCATCTTTAATCAATTGGAGAGGAAGCGTGTATGTTGTAGGGGATTCAGAAGGAGATTGTTGGCTTAAAAACTTAGATGACGAGAATGATACCCAATCATGGGGGTATAACCTGTCAAATGAAACCGTAGCAGCAGCAAGAGTTCATAATGACACTCTTTACGTTGCAGGTTCAACAGTTGTAGACGGGGTGGAAGTGGCTTCAGTTTGGGCTTGGGGAGCAAACGGAAATACGATTTGGGCTAACATAGGTCCAGACGAGAATGCCTATGGCTTCAACTACTCAAACGACATTGCAACCTATGACGGAGGTGCAACACTTTTATTCTCATTAGAAAGAGAAGAAAACCCACTTGGCAACGGAATCATACGATTTAGCGATGCTAACGGTAATCCAAACACAGTCGTTTACGGCAGCGCTACTTACTACAGAGAAGGGACAAGACTTATCCACCACAATGGTGGGCTAATTAAGCTGTCTCACACAAATTTCTACGGAACTAACACAGACATGAATCTTGTAAGCATGGGATTCCATGGAGGTTATATAGATCACGATGTCCTTGGTACTGACTTTGATGAAAAGCCAGCAG
>MDTD01172487.1_pt1 | contig 10401 bp, 9 predicted proteins | sample 811221 | NCBI WGS metagenome assembly MDTD01 (sample SAMN05326646, study PRJNA326480) | marine metagenome | isolation source: seawater | place: Pacific Ocean: South West | collected 2011
CAACCACCTACTTCCGACACGAATTTGACCTCGACAACCTTGATGACTTTTCCGAGTTCAGCGTTGACGTGATTCGCGATGACGGTGCTGCCGTATACCTGAATGGCGTTGAGATCCTTCGATCAAATCTCGCACCCAATGCCGATTTTGAATCGTTGGCCACAGCCTCTGTCGGGGGTTCGCGTGAAAGCGAACCTGTAACGGAAACCTTCTCAAAAGACCTGCTGGTTTCCGGAGTCAATCAATTGGCGGTTGAAATTCACCAACGTACTGCGACCAGTTCGGATTTGCGATTTGATCTGCAACTGAATGCCATTCTGAAAGAGGCCAGCGTTCTAACGGGTGATTTCAACGGCGACGAAATACTTGGAGTCGAAGATATCGATGCACTCCTTGTCGCCATTCGAATCCCGGAACAAGATCTCTCCTTCGATCTGAACGACGATGAACAATTGAATACGACCGATCGCGACATTTGGGTTCAGGAACTACGGCAGACCTGGTACGGCGACGCCAACCTGGATGGCCTGTTCGACTCAACCGACCTGATCGCGGTCTTCACTCGTGGACTCTATGAGATCGATGCTGACGCAGGATGGGGCGACGGGGACTGGAACGGAGACGGATTGTTCACGAGCACGGATCTTGTCCTAGCGTTGCAGGACGGAGGCTACGCCACCGGACCACGTGGCGACGTGAACGCAGTTCCGGAACCGACTTCGGCCTTACTTGCGTCGCTCGCCTTTGTGCTCGTGATGGCACATCGCCGTCGCATCCATCGAACGATTTGAGGCTACACGCGAACTGCCACGAGAGCTGGATTATGGCCGCGTCTCTCGCGGCATAACAAAGAGTACGCGCAATTCACGTCCACTTTCGGCAGATTTTTGAATGGCGCGTAGCTGCTCGAGCAATGCCTCAGGACGTACTTTGGTACCACGGAGTTGCTCCTGAATATGCCGATCCGCCTGGGTTTGTTGCACCTCTTCCTCAACGGACTGATCATCATCAACAGCTCCCACGACATTAGGTTGATCAACATCGTCTGTTGCGAGCTGGAAGATCGGAATCCCCGAGAAGAATGATGAATCTTCATCGATTTCCACATCGTCTGCGATATGGTTTTGCTGGTCGTCGCGAATCGCTTCCGCAGCGTTGTTCACCGTCCGTTGACCGGGCGCCTCCGACGTCGCTTCATCCGCAGACAGGTTTTCCAGTTCCAGTACCTCGAGATCCTGATTCAGGATTTCCGCCAATTGTTCGAACTGCAGCGAGTTCGCTTCAAAATATCTTAACCGTACCGGCGAGGAGTCCGTCAGGGGGGGTTCTTGCGTCGCTTTTTGACGCTCTGCGACCGTCGCCTCGGCGTCGGCTTCATCCGCAATGGCAGACTCGGGTTCGATTGCCGAGTCGTTTGCACTCCGAAGGTCCTGCGTCGTTCCCAATTCGACGCCTGAAGTTTCCACCTGTTCAAGAACTTCTGTGATTTGCGCCGCAGAACCTTCGACGAGGAGATACTCCAGCTCGGGCGACGACCTTTTGAGCGGGGCGGAGACATAAATCACAGCATCCACGCCCAATGCATCGTTCGAGCCAGCGGGTGCACCGGGTGCAAGGCTATCGACGTTGGGCTGGTTTGCGTCAAACACGGACTCGGGACGAATCTGATCGGCGCCTGCATCTTCACTATCGCTACTGCCAAATGGGGAATCCGCCGGGAAGGAATCGGCTATTCTTGACTTTGCACCACTTCCTTCAGGCGCTAGTGTAGCGCTGCGCCCCTTGCGAAGATTCTGTTGCCGGGTCGGAGCTGCGTTCCATTCGGGACGATGAGTATCTGCAAATGGTGATTTCCCAATTGGGGGCATCGATTCGGCAGGACCGGTCACACGGTCCATCGGTTCTTGTAGAGCATTTTGGTCGGATACTTGGAGACCAGAATCCCAACCTTGGCTTAGCACCATCACAAGAATCGCCGCGGCAATTGCCGCACCCGACCAGACGAATCGGCGCCAAAACGGATCCCGCGAAGTCGATCGTTCTACAACAGACTTTGGAGTCGGCGGCTCGCCCTTCAATACCCGCTCCATCACTCCCTGGTGAAAGTTGGAATCGACCTGATGTTGCGGCAGGGAATGCAACGTATCGCGTAGCGCAACAAGCTCGTCGAACATCTGACGATAGCGAGGTTCTCGCTCCATCGCCTGTTCGACGATTCGCCGTTGTTCGTCGGAGAGTTCTCCGTCCAAGTAGGCGCTAATCAGTTCGTCGGTGAATTCTGGATTGGATTTCGACATAGGTCACAAATTTGTCATAGCCCAACAACCCCTTGCGGATTGACCGTAAGGCCTCGAGGTTGATTCAGGTCTTTTCCTCAAGAACCGTCTTCAGACGGTCCTTTAAATGCAGGCGAGCTCGATGCAAGCGGCTCCGAACCGTACCCACGGGTAACTCTAGGATCTCGGAAATTGTTTCGTAGCAGCATCCTTCCATTTCACGTAGAACGAGTATCGTCCTATGCTCCTCACTCAACTCATGGATTGCAAGTTCGATCTGCCGCGCTCTTTCTTCTCGTTCCATACGTTGCAATGGATCTTCGCCTTCGTCCACCGGTTCGTCACCGGAAACATCTCGAACTTGATCCACGGAAACCTCAGGCCGCTTGCGACGTCGACGGGTGATCCAGAGGTTGAAGGCGATGCGATACATCCAGGTGTAGAGACTCGATTTTCTCTGAAAGGAACCGAGCTTTACGTAGGCCTGAACAAACGTTTCCTGAGCAACGTCTTCAGCCTCTTCATGACAACCGGTCACATGAACCAGAGTGTTGAATAAACGATTCTGGTATTTCTGGACGAGCTGTCCGAAGGCCGCTGAGTTGCCAGCCAGTGTCTGATCGATCAACAGGCCATCATCATTCACATTGACTCCAGGGTCTGAGACGCCGCTCGGAGCTCGAAAGTTCCCACTCAACTTAAAATCCCTGCAATCGTGTGCCTGCTTCAGAGCGGCTCGCCATCACGATCAATCGAATTACCGCAAGTCGCTAACTGACAACCAATTAGAGATTCGAGGGCGATTCCGTGCAAGCTTGTTGCGCACCATCAACCCGCAAACGTATCCCCTATTACCCCTAGAAACCCCGAATGGTTCGTCCAATCCTCAGGATGCGTCCAGCATTTTCGGTTGTCGCATGATGTAAACCCACAGAATCACCATGCCGATGCCGATCCACACGCTCACATTTTGAGAGATTGTCATTTGAGCTGCGAAGGCTAATTCGTCAGTTCGAATCAATTCCAGCAAGAAGCGAGTGATGGCATAGAGAGAGAGCAGCAGAGCGATCACTTGGCCATGGCGCTGCCGAAATGGGAAATACGCCATGGTTACCAGGAACAAAAGAGTCGCATTGATGGCACTGTAAATCTGTGTTGGGTGGACCGGCAGGCTACGTGGAGGCAGCTCTTCAATCGACCAGCTCACCTGACGGCCATCGGAGAAGGTCACCATCAGCTCCGGTCCGACTCGTTCCAACACAGCTCTTGCGTGCGGCAAGTCCTGGATTTCGATTCCATTGATTTTCAGAATCGATTCGCCAACGGCGGGTTCGACCTGATCGCCAGCTTGCGGCGGATCCCAGCGGCTGATTAAGACGCGACCGTTGGGATCCTGCCCCAATTCAAGACCATGCAACAGGCCTGCACTCTTTTGGTGGACGTAGGGGAGACTATCCGCTGGGAAAGTAACCGCCCAGGGGTAGTCGATCTGACAAGGTCCACCAAAGCAACATCCGTTGAGCAGGCATCCAATTCGACCAATCGCTAACCCTAACGCGAGGCTAGGTGCGATGAGATCGCCAAGTGCTAAAGGATGCAGTCGGTGTCGGTAACAATAAAAAAGAAAGCCAATCGCCGCCCCGATCAGAGATCCGTAGACAACAAGACCTCCGTTGACCACGCTGACCATATTTCCCAACGTTTGGAACAGAGTATCACCGCGAATGAGCTCCCAATACTGAGTGATGAAAAAGAGACGTGCGCCGACGATCCCTGAAATGATAACGGTGAATCCCAAACCAAAGACAATATCGGGATTCAGGCCTGCCTGTTGGCTTCGTCGCACCGCAATTCCGACCGCAGCCAAAACAGCCAACAAGAGCATCACCCCATAACCCCGGATGGGAAGTCCTCTTTCGGCTTCCACGCTGGGAAAGGTTGCGAAACCTGGTGGTATTTCTTGTTCGATACGGGGAATCAGGAAGAGGATCGCCAAGGCGACGATGACGAACATGGGCAGCAGGCCCGTCACTTCGGAACGGCCATTGGGACGACGCACGACGCGAAACACCATGAAGGCACTGATCAACATCCACACAATCAGCAGCCAACCGAAGCCAAAGACTTCCAGCGATCCGACTTTGTCCGGGATGAAAAAAAGCGTTTGCCGCAACCTGGCTCCTCTCGGCCAATTCCTGGCGTCCGTCCGTTAAGTCTTCGGACGATGCCTGACCTTTTGACTAATCTTGGGCGGTCAACAATTGGTTATCGATCAAACGAGTGGTACCCACCTTGACGGCGATCAGCATCACGGCGGGCTGATCGGGTCGTGCTAATGGCTCCAACGTCGTAGCGCAGCGTACTGCGACGTAGTCGACGTGGTCAATGCCAGCCGCCGCCAACTTTTCCTTGGCTCGCAATTCAAGGATGGTCGGATCTCGCTCTCCCGCTTGATAATCGCTCATCGCTTCCTGAAGGCTTCCAGAAATAGCAAGAGCTCGCGACCGTTCCTGAGATTGCAGATAGCGGTTCCGGGAACTCATCGCCAGCCCGTCTTGCTCGCGAATCGTCGGACAAATCTGGATTTGAATGGGCACCTGTAGATCGCGAACCATCTCTTTCACGACAAGGCACTGCTGATAATCCTTGCGACCAAAGAAAGCAACATCGGCCGGAAGAACCTGAAACAGCTTCAAAACGACCGTGGCAACCCCTCGAAAATGTCCCGGGCGACACTGTCCCTCGAGATCATTTGCCACGCGAGGCGGCACCACAAAGGTCGAAAAACCAGGTGGATAGATTTCTTCGCTAGAAGGGTGATAGACCAATTCCACGCCTAATTCAGCCAGCGCCCTCAAATCCTGTTCGAACGTTCTCGGATACTGGTCAAGATCTTCGGTCGGTCCAAATTGAGTTGGATTAACAAAAATACTTGCTGCAACCACGTCGCAAGTCTCGCGAGCAGCGCGGACCAGACTTAAATGTCCTTCGTGGAGCGCACCCATCGTGGGGATCAATCCAATTCGTTTCCCTGCGCGCTTCAAATCCATGATCGCGCGGGTTGCGTCACAGGAACGGTTTAGGATTTGCGGATGATTCATCGGAGTGGTTTGAGGATTCACCGTTTGCTTGATCCGTCAGTCATACTCAAGTAAGCAGAAGATACTTCGTCTCGAAAACGCTCAACGCTGGTTGCCGTCAAGTTGATCCAAGGAAATTCTTTTCGCCCAGGATCAGGGTTCTCCGATCCGCAGGAGTCATTTGAAGAACGACAGTTGATGAGCAATTTCGGGGGCACAATCGCTTGCACTTGTTGTTGTAACAGCGACGGGTATTCGGACGATGCGAGATCCTGGCAAATCTTCCAAGGTGGATGACCAACCCAAAACTCGCTGATGATCGAGGTTTGCTCACGACACCAGCTCGATACCATCAATGCATCCCATCGTTGTTGCCAGAATTCTATCGGTTGCTCCGTTACAGGACCAGCCGCAGCCGGTCGACGATTCAGAGGATCAGGCACGTAGTCACAGCTGAGATGGGCAGCGAGGTTTGGCAGTTCATCTTGATACGGGCCGGCGAACACGACGAACCGCTGGGGAGCTGAGAGATGTTGAAACATCTCGTCAATGCTCCAATCGAACACGGGGTGCCGTAGCTGCGATGCAATTTGGACCGCGGGTTCCAACACAAACCGACGCACCGGCAACCACGGATGAGGGAGGGACAGTTGAGTTGTCTGTACCACGAGGTCGTCGTACAGGATTAAATCGATATCAAGCGGCCTCGCGTCCCATTTCTGGCTCGGCTTGCGCCCCTGTCCTCGTTCGATCTCCTGAGTGAGACTAAGCAGTTCCCAGGGCGACAAATTGGTTTCGACAAGTATCGCCGTGTTGAGGAATTCGCCTTGACCTGTTGGGCCGCCGATCGAAACGTTTTCTAGAGATTGACTAACCGACAGCCGATCAACCGACGCGTGTTCTTCGAGTGCCTCAACCGCCGCACGCAAATGGTGCTGACGATCACCTAGATTGGAACCCAAAGCGAGCAAGCAGAGCGACATAGAAGCGCGAGGGAGGAAAGAAAATAACGTGGAGGGTCACATCCGAGTGGCCTGAAGCTTGACCGGAGCCAAAACTTCAGGGTGGCCATCGAGTCCGTCGGTCGCCACCCTCCACGTCATGATTCAAGAACAAACGTATTTTTCACAAACGATTTGCCGTGAACCTCAGTGTTCAAGTGACGACTGAATTTGCTCAAAAGCCATCTTTGATGAAATCAATCAACGACGTGAGCTACTGCGCGGCCAAAACCGCTAAATCGCCTATAACAACCCGCCGTTTGAACAAACGGGATCAATGAACATTTGAGGTGTTTTCAATGTTTGAGTGAACATTTTGCCAAGCACTCAAAACTTGTCAACCAACCTGACGAAAACTTTTCACAATCCAATTTCAAAGACCCTTTTCGGAAACCCAATAATCGAGCTCTATTTGATAAATCAACCATGGTATCGATTGCTCAAATTTAATCTTATCTCTGTTAATGGTGATACGTGCTAAAGGAATGCTGGCCATGAGAATGGACTTGTTTTCTGATCGTTGGTGGATCCGAATTAGTCGAGAGATACCCGTAAAAACCTCCATCTACGGTTTGTTACATCCGTGTTTTTGCAAATGACCAATTCAGATCGTTAAACTGGAGGAATTATGTTGCAGCAGGTTCCTTCCCGCTTTCAGTCGGAGCCAAAACCAAGTGACAAAACAGACCGATGATGAATATGCCACGTGGGTGAGGGATGCGTTGAAGGCCATCGCCAATCAATCGGCGGGCTCGAACGCACCTGAACGCAATCACGCCGAGGTCATGTCAACTCTCGAGCGACTATTGAATCCCGTCGTCTGTCGTCGGCTAGGAATCTACGATTGGCCGCCAGACTTTTTGCTATCGGTCGTGATTCCTGTTTTCAACGAAGAGGCAACGATCGCGACATTGATCGGCCGCGTGCTTCAGGTGAACGTTCCCTGTGAGATCATTGTGGTTGACGATGGCAGCTCTGACCAAACGGCAGAACTGCTTACGGCGATGGCTGAGAAAATTCCGTTGAGATTATTCCGGCACGATCACAATCAAGGAAAAGGCGCTGCGATTCGGACAGGCCTTGGCCAGGTTCGTGGAAACGTCGTGTTGATTCAAGACGGCGATCTCGAATACGACCCAAACGACTACCCCCTCTTATTACGGCCGATCCTTGAGAATCGAGCCGACGTGGTTTACGGCAGTCGGTTTAGCTCGAACGATCGTCCGGTCGCAAAATACTGGCATCAAACAGGCAATCGATTTGTAACTTTGCTGTCAAATATGTTCACTAATTTAAAATTGACAGACGTGGAAACCTGCTACAAGGTGATGCGATTTGAGCATCTTCAGCAGATCCTTCCGACGCTTCGCGAAAATGGTTTTGGCATCGAACTGGAATTAACCGCGAAACTTGCAAGAATCGAAGGAGTGCGGTTTTACGAACTGCCAATTTCTTACTCACCGCGCGGATACGCAGAAGGAAAAAAGATTGGCTGGCGAGATGGAGCGCGCGCGATTTGGTGCGTGATCCGTTACGCTTTCCGATCGTAGCGTTTAGCTTTTCATCGGCATAATCCAACTCATCGTTATCACCTTATCTAAAAACCACCACAGGTAGGGTCTTCACCCGATTAATCTGCGAAAACGTTTAAAGATCACAAACTTAACAAGCGGTCCTACCAAATTCATCCTTGTTGACATGAATTGTCTGATTAGTCTCGGTGTTTAAGGACATGACAGCTTCTTACGCTGTTACTCCTGATGGCTGTTCAGCCATTTATTTTTGGTAGCGAAGTTTGTCGGGATGTCGTCAGGATCGCCTTCCCATGCTGTAAACCATTCCGTGACGCCTGCAGAGAGGGAGCAACAGTGATCGAGCAGCGTACCAACCCAATCACCTACGGTGCTAATATGAAGCAAAAGTTCCTAGTCATTAACTGTAACGAGACTGACGTCGAAGAACTTCGTCAAAGGCTTGGCGAACGGCAATTCGTAACGTGCGAGTCCATCGACGAAGTCGCTCGGTACTTGCCTTCGCCCTCACGGGCTGTTGTGATGTCACAACAACCGGTTGAGGTCAACGCAGTTACCGAATCCTATGGCCAAGAGCCAACCGGTAGAAAGAGCGAACTGGAAGAGCTTGTACAAGGTGTTCTTGAGCAGAACAATGGCCATGCCAGAACCCTTGCGGCACGAGTTGATATGCTCGAACAAAAAATCATCGAGTATTCACTCAATCGTAATGGCCAACACCGCAAAGAAACGGCAGCAGAACTCGGTATTAGCCGGGTAACGCTGTACAACAAGATGAAAAAATTTGGTCTTCTCGACTGACTTCGTTAGCAACGAAGGCGGTCTCGACTAATACGACAAATTTATCTTCGCTTCGATATTCAGGCGTGAAATCCAGTACGGATTGAGCGCCTGTTTTCTTTTGCCTGCATTCTTAGGGCTGACAGCGTGCGATCACTTTGTGGAAATGCAGTTGCACCTCACAATCCACCACACGACGAACCCCTTCCACGAGGCAGCGTGGTTCGTTGTCTTCCTGCCCGATCCGAAGAATCTCATCGAGACTTGATCCAGGCGACACGTTAAAGGTGGTTTGGCAGATCGTCTGATTGCCTGCATCCAGTTCGGGCACGATAAAATGGCAGGTTGCACCGAAGGCGAGCATGCGGGCCTCATACGCATCCTGATAGGGTCGGATACCTGGAAAACCGGGCAACAACCCATGATGCAGGTTAATGATGCGTCCACCCGCATATTTCCAGCAGATGCTTGCGGGCAAAACTCGCATGTAGCGAGCGAGAATGATGTAGTCGACGTCATAGTCATCGAAGACTCGGACCATCCGACCGAGGTCTGGATTTCCTTTTTCATCACCGATCATTTCCCAGTCACAGGAGAATTGTTCGGCGAGACCGCGGCAATGGGTCCGATTGCCCACCATCACGGCAGCGTCGGCATGAATCTGACCATCACGAATAGCACGTAGCAACGCGAGTGCTGGTTCGGGGCGGTAGGTCGTGCAAATCGCCAGACGGGGACGCCGTTGCTGGTTGTCTGGAGACCACACGCGAACCGAAAGTTGAGTCTTTTCTCCGATCTGCCGCATGGCTTCCTTGAGCGCATCGAATCGGTCAGCTGCCATTTCGATCCGCAACAGCATGGCAAAGATCGCTTCATCGTCGTGATCATACATCTGGATCTCGGCGATATTGGCGCCTTCGCCTGTTACATAATGAATAATCGGATCGGCAAGACCGACGTTATCGGGCCCAACTGCGGTAATGACGATTTGCATGAATAATCCGTTAATCCGTTAATGCTGGATCCGAGAATTGAAAACAGTCGCTTAACTCTAAGATGATAGCTTATACGCTGGCTCCCTCGAGACTGCGTAGCCGGTCACCGGCTGCGGCCAGGACTGTCGACCTGGGCTACCAACACCATCGGCATCCAGGTTGGGGAGCCCGCAGAAAAGTTTCCACCGGGGGACCTCCAAGATGTCGTTGGAATCTGCCGGTTAAACCAACTGCCGGTTAAACTAAACCAACTGCCGGTTAAATACTGTCGAGCAATTCGAAGTCGGGCGCGATTTTTCGCAGGTTGCGTGTCATGAACCGCTTCACTTCAGCCGTCGTTTTGAATTCGAGTACCCGCTGCAACATTGCTTCGGCAGCCGGGATCGACACCTCACTCGCCAATTTCTTCATCCGAGGCACGAATGCGGGGCTCATGCTGAATTGACGCAGACCCATCCCCAACAACAACACAAAGGCGCGTGGTTGGCCTGCCATTTCTCCGCAAAGCGTCACGGGTTTCTGAGCCTGGTTACAGGTCCGAATCACGCTTTGCAACACCCTCAACACGGGCGGACTCAACGGCTGACACAGGTGATTGACTTTAGGATTGTCACGATCAGCCGCCATCAAATATTGGATCAGATCATTGGAACCGATCGAAACGAAATCGACGACATCCATGATACATTCCAAAGATACCGCTGCTGCTGGAACCTCAAGCATCATCCCAATGGGTA
>MDTD01199968.1_pt1 | contig 10401 bp, 8 predicted proteins | sample 811221 | NCBI WGS metagenome assembly MDTD01 (sample SAMN05326646, study PRJNA326480) | marine metagenome | isolation source: seawater | place: Pacific Ocean: South West | collected 2011
CATTGCCATCTATTTCTTGTCTAAAATTATCTAACTCATTTTCTGTTAATGAGCCCTCCAGGAATGATCTTGCATATATTCCTGGTGAGGAGTGGCCTTGAAAATAAATCATGTCTGACTTCTCACCACCTTTAAAAAAATGATTAAAACCAACTTCATATAAAGTTGCTGCAGATGAATAAGTTGATATATGGCCACCAAGATCAAGCTCTTTATTTGCTTTTAAGACTGTGATTAATGCATTCCATCTTATAAAGTGCCTAATTTTTTCTTCAAGCTCCCAATCACCTGGATAATTGCTTTCTTCATATTGAGATATCGAATTTTCAAAGGGCAACTGACTGTAAATTTTATCTATCAAGCCCTTACTATTTGCGTGTTTAATAAACTCTTTGACTAAATGACTAGCGTTTTCACGACCATTAAATAAGATTTGATTTTCTAAAGCATCAATCCAATCTACCAGATCATCATTTCTATTCATTATTTAATTTATGAGTTCGATTAATATTTTAAAATTAGTTGTTTCTTAAGGCCTCAAGGGAAGCTGCTCCAAAAGCTAAATTAGATATTACAGTACTTATCGGAAGCAATACCCTGGCAACATCATTTTCATAAACCTTTAAGTCTCTTGGCACTATTATCGTATCACCAGGTTCTATATCTATATTGCCTCTGAATAATAAGAATCTTGGTCTTTTTTTCACAAGACCGTTTGCTTTAATTACATATATGTCTTTACTTAATGCATATTGTTTTAAACCTCCAGCTGCCTCCAGATATTTCTTATAATTGAAGTCATCACTAAATAATATAGTGCTTGGGTTAAGTACTTCACCATAAACTGAAACAGTATTTAGCTCAGTTGGCACAAATAGAGAGTCTCCATTCTGAAGGAAAAATGAATCAGCATTATCTGAGCCAAAAGAAAAATTTCCACTTATTCTTCCAAGATATTCACCTGGTATTTCATTACTTAATAATGAAACAAGGCTAGGATCTAGGCCAGCTTGGCCTGTCTGCTTATTAATCAAAAGAAATTCTCTTAATTCATCTTTAGCTCTATTTAGAGCACGAAGCTGTGCATCTCTAACTGATGCTCTAGTGAAGCTTGCATGTTTTTTGTCAGCAGATTTTTTTAGGCCTCCAGCAGCCTTATAAAGATCTGCCAGTGTTGAAGTACTTGGCAATCTATATTGTCCTGGAAATTTAACTTGGCCTGTCACAGAGACAGAAATTAATTCAGAATTTTTTAAACGCAGGCTAATACTATCGAATTTTGAATTTTTTAAATCTTTATTAGTATAGTCATCTATGATGACAGTGTCTGATAGCGGAGATGAAAATGTGGTTTGTTTCGTATCATATCTATCCATATCAATATTCAAAAATTTAAAGATATCAGCAGTATTATATTGTCCAAAAATAGGTACTGATGTTTGTCCGAAGCTATAATCAATTTTAAGAGAATAATCATTTAACAAATCAATTGAATCTTTATTTAAATCTCCATATATGCTCTGTTTATTTTTTATAGCTGCAGAGCTGAAAAACTTAACCATTGAATTTTTGATAATAGGCACTTTCTGTGTGGACTCATCTTTCAAAGAAAATAAATATGATCCTACTGGAGTTTGAACTAATGCAATGTATGGGTATGTATCATCTACGAGTTGAATTTTTTTAATCAAATCAATCATATTGTCTTCTGCCTGGTAGTAACCTTCTTCAGATATTGCTCCTAAAACTAATATTTCACTTTCAACATCAAGCCTAAGACCAAATACTTCAATTTTTTCAACATCAGTAACTTTATAGTTTTCATCTAATTGAATTTCTTCAGTATAAAGGGCTCTATTATCTTTAGACCTTATTAATAAGCCTATTTTATTTTCATTAGCAGTTTGCGTTAATCCAGATGCATAGCGAATAATATCTTGAATAGTTTCGCCATCTTTGTATTCATAGATACTTGGATTTTTTACTTCTCCCGAAACAGAGGTAAAATTATTAGTAGTTTTAACTAAAATTGTATCTCCAGCTTCTATATTCACATCGTTTGATCTATCTCCATTCAGCAAGAAATCATATAAATCAAATTCATAAACAACATCTCCTCTTATTAAGTTTATTGTTCGTAATGATGAATACCTTGTTAAACCGCCAGAATATGCAAGAGCATTTGATAAGGTGGTAAAGGGATTAACAAGAAAGGTACCAGGCCTTTGCACAGCACCCAAAATGTTGATTTTTTTTGCACTAAGTGAATCAAGCGATATATCAATATTTACTCCAACATATGAAATCTCTATTAGATTCTGCAATTTTTTCTTAAGCTCTAAATAGGTATCTCCAACGACCTGTATTGATCCTATTTCTGGGAATAGTATCGACCCATCTAGACCCACAGTAAGAGTGAAAATTGTTTTTTTTGTCCCTGACATTATTATTTTTATTTGGTCCTTAAATGTAATCTTGTAGTCATTTGGAACAGGTAAATCAGAAGATGCATCAATAGAAGTTGGTGAAGTTCTTATATAATCGAAGCCAAAAATATTTGCTGTGGAAGCTAAATTTTTTGAAGCAGGATCAATGCATAACGTATCTCCAGGTTCACAAGATGTAAATTCTTGTAAAGACTCTTCACCAAATTCTCTCTTTTCAGGTGGTGTAAAATTCCCATCACTCGTTTGTGAATTAATACTATCTATCAATGAATTTATATTCTGTGGGTTGATTTCTTGGTTGATAGCACTTTGGCCATAGGAAGCTAATGAAAAAAACAGAAAAATTGACAATCTGAGGGTCTTTAACATATCAGTATGATATCAAAATTAATGCTGATCTAATATAAGTATTTTATATATTTCTTTTTACTTTCTAAGGTTAATTAAATTTTCTTTAAACCATTTATAAGTTTCATCTAAGCCTTTGTTTAATGATATTTTTGGTTTCCATTCTAATCTATTGATCAAATCTACATCTAAAACTTTCCTAGGTGTGCCTTCGGGCATTTCAGCATCAAAATTTACATCTCCTTCAAATTTAATAATTTTCTTTAAAAGCATTGATAGATCTTTAATTGTTATGTCGATACCTGTGCCAATATTGACATGTGAGTACCCTTGATCATAAATAGCTTGATATTCACTTTTGCGCATTTTCATAATATGCATACAGGCTTCTGCAAGATCATCAACATGAAGAAATTCTCTTTTGGCTTTTCCAGTTCCCCAAACCTTAACTTCAGAGGCTGAATTATGCTTTGCATCATGAAACTTTTTTATTAAAGCTGGTATAACATGAGAGTTTTTTAGATGAAAATTGTCTTCGGGCCCATACAGATTTGTTGGCATTACACACCTATAATCTGTTCCATATTGTTTGTTATAGCTTTCACACATCTTAATTCCAGTAATCTTTGCTAACGCATAAGGCTCATTTGTTTCTTCAAGAGGTCCTGTTAAAAGCATGTCCTCCTTAATTGGCTGCATTGATAATTTTGGATAAATACAAGATGAACCCAAGAAAAGCAATGATTGGACTCCAGAATGATATGCAGAGTGTATTACATTAGCTTGTATCATTAAGTTTTGGTAAATAAACTCAGCAGGAAAAGTACTATTAGCATAGATACCACCCACTTTTGCTGCAGCAAGATAAACTTCATCTATCTTTTTTTTTCTAAAGAAATCTTTCACAGAACTTTGATTCGTTAAATCAAGAGATTTTCTATCAGCAGTTATTATATTAAAATCATATTTTGAAAAGTTCCTAATTAAAGCTGACCCTACCATACCATTATGGCCTGCAATGAATATATTTTTTTTCATTTAAAACTTATTCTAGTCCCTTGAGATGTGCTTTTATTTTTGCTTCTTTTAAGTCACTAATCATCATTTCTTTGCATAACTCCTCAGTTGTTATCTCAGGAAACCAGCCCAATTCTGATCGTGCTTTTGAAGCATCGCCTAGCAATGTTTCAACCTCTGTAGGTCTAAAATATTTTTCATCAACCTTAACAATAGTATCCCCAGCATTTATAAAAGGTGCTTTTTTGCCATTATTAGCTATTACTTTAACTTCTTCTTTTGATCCATCGCCTATAAAATCTACCTCGATATCAAGTTCTTTTACTGCTAGTTTAATAAAGTCTCTTACTGAAAATTGTGTTCCTGTTGCAATAACATAATCTTCTGGTTGTTCTTTCTGAAGCATTAGCCATTGCATTTTTATATAATCCTTTGCGTGCCCCCAATCCCTTTTAGCATCCATATTGCCAACGTAAAGACAACTTTGAAGGCCCTGGGCTATTGACGATAACCCTTTTGTAATTTTTCTAGTAATAAATGTTTCTCCTCTCCTTGGAGATTCATGGTTAAAAAGAATTCCGTTACATGCAAAAATTCCATAGGCTTCCCTGTAGTTTCTTATAATCCAGTAAGCATATAATTTAGCAACAGCATATGGTGATCTTGGATAGAAAGGTGTTGTTTCTTTTTGAGGTATCTCTTGCACTAGTCCATATAATTCAGAAGTAGAAGCTTGATATAATTTTGTAGTACTTGTAAGGTTCGCTCCCTTAATTGCTTCTAAAACTCTCAATGTGCCCAATGCGTCAACATTTGCTGTGTATTCAGCCGAAGCAAAGCTTACTGCAACATGAGATTGAGCACCAAGATTATAGATTTCGTCTGGTTTAACTGTTGAAATTATATTATTAATATTAATGGAGTCAGTAAGATCACCATAATGTAAAAATAGATTTTTTCTTTCTTGCGGCTCGGTATAAATATGGTCTATTCTCTGTGTGTTAAAACTTGATGATCTCCTCAATACTCCATGAACTTCGTATCCTTTATCGATTAAAAATTCAGCAAGGTAGGAACCATCTTGCCCAGTAATGCCAGTTATAAGTGCTTTTTTCATAGATCAGTCATGATTATGCAATTTTTTTTGAGCTTTTAGAATCAAAATTACTATTATGCTTGTAAAAAATACATAAAATTATAATAGACCAGAATTCTGAACTATGAAAAATTGAATATGAAAACTGGTGAGCAAGAAAAATAATGCCAAATAGTGTGTATAAAAAAATAAAGTACTGGCTTGTTTCTTTATTTTTAAGTGTTCTAAAAAACTTAAACACTACTAAAAAAATTATTGATAGCAAGGTCAATCCGCCAACCATTCCCATTGCCATAAAAGTTTCTAAAAATATATTATGAGGATATAGGCCACCCCTCTTTTCAATAATTAAGTCTCCAAATAAGGGGTTTTGGTAGAATTGATTTAACGCTCCATCATAGTATTCATACCTCATTTGAGCACTTTTATCTTGGAAACTACCAGTCACAAATAAGTTATTAATTAGATTTAATTCTGGTACAAAATAGCTAGTTAAAGTTATTGATAGGAAAATACCAAAGACCAAAATAATACAAATAAATATGAATTGTTTTATATCAAGGGTTTTGTATATGTTGAATAAAGAAACAAGAATTAATATTAATGCAAAGCTTAAAATAGCCCCGCGCGACCCTGAGGTAAAAATACCTACAACTGAAATCAAGCAGACGATAAATAATGAAACTAAATTAATCTTATTCATATTGAAAAGAAATATGGAAATAAAAAATAGGAATGCACATGACCTTCCATAGATAATTGGCGATAGTCTCTCAAGGCTAACTCGAGATCCTGTTAAAACTGATTCTTCAATATTTGAATAAAAGACTAGTGGAGTAAAAGCTACAACAAAAAGTAAGGCCCAGAAGCTGATCATTGCAAAATTTTTAATCATTAAGCTGTTGATATTTCTAAATAGAAATAATGCTGGTATGAATGTGAAGAAAATTGAATTTAGTCCATAAAAATTGATTATGAAAGTATCTAATTTTCCAGTTAAACCATCATAAATAAACCTTATAAAAAAAAATGTCCAGAAGATAAAAAAAAGGTAGATAAATCCCTCTTGAATAGATTTTCTTTTTACATTTAATCTAAAATTTAACAAGAAAAGGAAAGTGCCGACCAAAAGAGTGAGCCCTCTATAAAAATAAGTGCCAATAGTATTTACTAGCTCACTACCAAATAACTCAAAAAAAACAGCGAAAAACTGATATCCGAAGATTACTAAGAAAATATAAAAACTAAATATATTTTCAAAAGCTATCCTTCTAGGAATCATGTTTTATTTTCCTAGAGATTGAATATAAAAATCCATTACAAAGGCCCCTAAAACCCAGCTTCCTAAATAAAATTAAAATCTTTTCTTTTCTTTTTAACCATTTTTCAGTTTGGCCTACTCCACCTGGCTCTGTATCAGAAAGTGCTACTGGGTAATATTTGAAAATTTTACATGCAGAATAATGCTCTAGAACGTAGGCATAATCTCCATAAACTTTATAATTTTCATATTTTATAGCTAATGATCTCTTGAAGAACATCGATTGATGGCAAGCATGAATAACACCACTGAATAATAGGTCTAAATTTCCTGACTTTATAAGCTCTCCACTTTGAGTTTTATCGCCATAAATTACAGAAGCATCATCGCATTCTAGAACTTCATGCAATTCAGAATAATTTATTGGAGTATCTCCAGAATTCATAAAATTTAACCACTTTTTGTTTGCTAATTTAATCCCTTTATTCATTGCATCATAGATGCCATTATCTTTCTCAATTAAATATCTATCTATAATTTCTTGATTTTCCATAATGACATTTTTACTACCATCTGAAGAATTTCCATCTATAACAATAAGCTCTATATCCAAATTTGAATGAGATTTAAGATATTTTATGCTTTTCAGCGTTCTTTTTAGTCCTTCTGCATTATTAAAATTTATAGTTATGATACTTAACATTCTTATAATCTAGCTAATTTATTTTCCTCTGCATTTACCTTTAATATGAAAATTGGCGTGATCAAAATGCGAGAAATTGCCATAAAAAGCAAACATAGTATGATTGAGATCTGGTTAATCAAAAATAATATTATCAAGATAATTAAATATGCTATGGACTCATAAAACAAAATTTTTCCAACATAAGCAAAAAGTCCCAACCCAAATAAAAAGATAATAAAAATTTGTGTAAATGATATGAGAGCAAAATAGGCTGCAGAAATCATTATCAAATTTTCTTCAATTTGGATTGAGGTACCTAACCAAATTTTAAAAATCTGGTCACCAAAAAGAGAAAAAATTATAAGTATTAACATTGAATATATAGCAGACAATACCAAAAGGTATATTTTTACTTTTTTTGTCCAATTTATATCATTTCTAATATACGCGTTTGATATTAGAGGCCATACTATGGGCTGTATTGTAGCTATAAAAGTGCCTAGAATTGTAATAAACCTGAACAGAACTTCCATTTGAGCAACAGCCGCAAAGCTATTTATAGATAATGCAAGAAGGGTTATTGTTTTAATGAGTAATGTAGATATTTGTATATAAATGTTTGAAATAAATATTGTTACAACTAATTTATATATCTTTTCGTTACCTAAAAATGGAGCATAGAAGCTTCCAGAAAAAAATCTGTCAGATAATGAAATAAAATTTAAAAATTTAAAAAATAACAAAGGAGCATATAAACCTAAAACTACAGTAAATTCTTTGCTTATAAAAAATATATTTTGTTTATAAAAAAGGAATATAAGGATTAAGCTTGAAAGATTAGAGAATGCTAGAACAAGGTTATTTTTATGTTGTTCATATATGCCCTGTCTGATCGAATCAGCAATTGAAAAATATAAGATTGCAATACACAGCAAGAGTAAGGATATAAATTCAAAAACAAAGTATTTTTCATGCAGAAAATCTGACAATAATAAAAATGCACCGGATAAACATAAATATATTCCTATTGCATATAAAATTATTGTTCTGCTTATATTTATAATGAGACTAATCTCTTTTTTTGGTCGATTTTCTGTGAGAATTTTAGTTAGATGTGGACTGAGGCCACCATTTATCATATTTATCCAACCAATTAAAACTAGGGCAATTGAGAGAATACCAAAATTTTCCTCGCCGAGTATTAGTAGTAATATTGGTACAGTAAAAATCTGATACGCAAAGCCAATTATTTTTGAGAATGCTGCAGAAAAGACACCTTTTGATATAACATCCTTTCTATTTAATGTTTGCATTATGTCTATTTATCTGTCTCGTATATATCCCTTGTATACACTTTTTCTTGCACATTCGACAAATCATTTGAATATCTATTGCAAATTATAATATCTGATTGAGATTTGAATTCAGAAATATCATTAATAACCATAGAGTTAAAAAAAGTTTTCTGATTTAAGTTTGGTTCATAAACAATTACTTTAATACCCTTTGATTTAATTCTTTTCATTATTCCTTGTATAGCACTATATCGAAAATTATCTGAATTTTTTTTCATAATAAGCCTATACACGCCTACTACTTTCGGATTTTTTTTTATGATTGCGTCTGAAATATGTTCTTTTCTTATATTATTTGATTCAACTATTGCTCTTATTAATTTATTTGGAACGTTTTGATAGTTTGCTAAAAGTTGCTTTGTATCTTTTGGCAAGCAGTAACCTCCATATCCAAAGCTTGGGTTATTATAGAAATGACCTATCCTTTTGTCTGACGAAACGCCATAGATTATTTTTTCTGAATTTAATTTTTTAGTTTCGGCAAAAGTATCAAGCTCATTAAAGAAAGCAACTCTCATTGCCAAGTAAGTATTTGAAAACAGCTTCACTGCTTCTGCTTCAGTATTTGTCATGTAGAGTACTTTCACACCATCATTTAATGTTAAAGATTTTAAAAGCTGACCGATAATTTTTGGCTCTGTTTCTTCGCAAGCACCTACAATTATTCTGCTTGGATATATATTGTCTTCAATTGTTTTTCCTTCCCTCAAGAACTCTGGAGAGAAATATATATCTTTATAGCCTAAGGAGTTTTTTAAGCTCTCAGTAAAACCTACTGGAACTGTAGATTTGATTACTATGGTTGTTTTTGGATTTATATTCACAATATCAGTAGCTACACTCACTACTGAAGAAGTATCAAATTTATTTGTTTTTGGATCATAGTCTGTCGGGGTAGCAATAATCACAACTTCGGAATTTCGAAAAGCTTCTTCTTTTTTTTCTGTTATGGATAATCCTAGCTTTTTATTTGAGATAAAGTTTTTTATTCCATCATCATTAACTGGAGATTGATTATTTTTAATTGCATTAATTTTTTGGTCATCTATTTCTAGGATGGTTACATCATTTTCTTTGGATAGTAATAGCGATAAGGAAAAACCAACAAATCCTGCACCAACAACTGTTATTTTCATTGTCTAATTTTTCTAAGAATATCTGCTGAAATTGAAATTAATAAGCCTAATATAAAGCCAAAAATTGTTATGAATATACATATTATTGCCCTGCTTGGTCCACTTTTCTCTTCTGCAACAACTGGTGCATCAATAACATCAAACAAATACTCTTGATTTGCATTAGCCAAACTAATTGTGGAAATTTGACTTTCAATTAAGTCAAAAATGATTTTTCTTACATCTTCAACTTCAACAGTCTTAAGTTCATTTTTAAGAAATTCTATTGAATTTTCAGCATAGTCAATATCCTTTTTTCTGACTTTGTCATTTACAAGATCTATTAATCTTATCGCCCAATCTTTTGCTACATAAGGAGAAACATGTGTAACACTAAGCAAAACAAAACCTGATTCCTCATCGATATCAGCTTCCAAAATTTCTTTTAGTATTTTTTCATGTGCTTCAAGTTTTGATGGAATTTGTTTTTTTGGGTGAGATACTTCTCTTACCCATTTTTTGTTTGAAGTATCAAATAATGACTCATCAATATCAATTACATTTCTTCTGCTATCCCAATCTTTTGCAGCAAATAAATTTATCATTACTTCAGGATCCTCAGCAAACTCAAAAATTAATTCTCGCGATTTAAAAATTTCTATTCCATATATTGATTTTGCATAATCCTCTGATGGAACTAAAAGTCCTGAGATATTTGAAAATGGTGAGAAACTTTGCGGACTAGCTTGAGAAAAATTATTTTTATTTATACTTAATAATGCAGTTGATGTGTATTGATTAGGAATTGATAGAGCAAAAATTATAGAAACTACAGCAAAAATAATTGTTGTGATACCAATTGTTTTTTTACGTTTAAGAAGATAGTTGAATATATCCTTAAGTTCAAAAAAATCTTGGTTTGTTTTAGTTTCTGAATTCATTTTATTTAACCTTAGTATAACTATAAATTAATTTACTTTTTCTTATTGGTGCCCAGGGCCGGACTTGAACCGGCACGAAGTTTCCTTCGAGGGATTTTAAGTCCCTTGTGTCTACCAATTTCACCACCTGGGCTAA
>MDTD01070619.1_pt1 | contig 10400 bp, 7 predicted proteins | sample 811221 | NCBI WGS metagenome assembly MDTD01 (sample SAMN05326646, study PRJNA326480) | marine metagenome | isolation source: seawater | place: Pacific Ocean: South West | collected 2011
ATTGAATTTTCTTTCAAAATATCTTTAACTTTTTTTTTTGGATCCATAATCCAGATTTGATTAATTAAAGAATTATCACTTAAAAATTTAGATATTTTACCATTAGAAATTTTTTCTATCATTTCTGAGGGTTTACCAGAATTTTTAATTTCCTCTTTTATAATTTCAAGTTCTTTTTCTACAATTTTTTTATCTATGTCTTCTTTGTTTAAAGCAAGGGGGTTTGACGCAGCTATATGCATTGCAATTTTAGTTCCTAAATCATCGGTTTTACCTTTGGTAATTCCATCAACATTTACAATTGATATTATTTTTCCAATATTTTTTTCTAAAGCTGAGTGAACATAAAGATAATTTGTCCCTTTGGAATTATCAAAAAAGCTAGCTCTTCTAATAATTATTTTCTCACCTATTTTCGCAATTAGGTTAATTAAATTTTCTTCCACTGTTGTGCCATTCGACATTTTAGTTTCGTTTAATTTTTTAATATCTCCTTTGTTTAGAAAGTTTAATTCTGATAATTCTTTACAGAAATCAATAAATTCTTTATTCTTTGCAACAAAATCTGTTTCACTATTTATTTCTATAATTGAAATCTCACCATCCTTTTCCGTGGCAAGAGCTAAGCCCTCAGATGAAATTCTTGACATTTTTTTTGAGGCTTTCGCTATACCTTTTTTTCTTAAATATTCTATTGATTTTTCTATATCTCCTTGGCTTTCATCTAATGCGTTTTTGCAATCCTTGAAGCCTACTCCAGTAATTTCTCTTAATTTTTTAATATTTTCTAACAAATCTTTATTAGACATTTTAATTCATTTTATAAAAGGTTAATTTTTTTTTTTTGTATCTTCTTTATCTTCTTTGGCGTCTTTTATGAATTTTTCAGCATCTTTAATTGTATCTTTTAAAAGCTCACAATATAAGTTTATTGATCTTCTTGCATCATCATTTCCGGGAATGGGATAGTCTATGCCTGAGGGATCTGAATTAGTATCTAGGATTGCAATTATTGGAATTCCAAGTTTTTTAGCTTCTGCAACAGCTAAGGACTCGATGTTTGTGTCTATTATAAAAATCAAATCAGGTGTTTTTTTCATTTCTGCGATGCCGCCTAAAGATCTTTTTAATTTATCTTTCTCTTTTGCAAATTTTAAAAGTTCTTTTTTGGTAAAGCCTAAATTTTCTTTAGACAATTGTTCATCAAGTTTTTTTAATCTTTTAATTGAATTTTGAATTGTATTCCAATTTGTCAACATTCCACCTAACCACCTATAATTCACGTAATATTGTCCAGTTTCATTAGCTAGCTCACTAACTTGTTCTGAAGCTTGTTTTTTAGTTGATACGACTAAAAGTTTTCCACCTCCGGCGATTACTTTATGAACCTGAACTAAGGCGCTTTTTAAAAACTCTAAGGTTTGAGTCAAATCTATTATATGAATTGAATTTTTTTCACCAAAAATAAATTTTTTCATTTTTGGATTCCATCTCAATGTTTTATGGCCTAGATGCACTCCAGCCTCTAATAATTGCTTGATATTAATTTTTGGTACGTTCATATTTTTTTTCCGGTTAATCCACCACAGTTATTTCTCCTAAGAGACCGGTAGGGTAATACCCATAAAACTGTGTGCGAAATTCTCTTCTGATATATACAATGAGATTAAAAAATCAACACTCTAAACGGTTATTTTTGATACGTATTCCTTAGTTTTTAGAGCTTTAAAGTGTTGTAAATCAAATTTTCTATTATTTTTTAATGAAAAAATTGCTTTTTTATTACTAGATTTGATAACAAAATTTATCTCTGTATCTCCTCTTAAAGAAAGTATATTTTTAATTTCATCAAGAATGTAATTTTCTTTAAGTTCTATTATTACTTTTGAGTAAGGTTTGCTAATTGTTTCTTCTAGGCTAAGAATTTTTCTGACATTAACTCTTTTTTTATCGTCGTTTAAATTAATATCCTTTTGTAATGTTAATACAAAAGACTCGGACTCTTTTAGTTTATGTCTGCTTTTTATTAATATTTCTGAGAAGAGAAACAATTCAAATTCACCCTGCTTATCGCTAAATTTAATGATAGCATAAGGAGTGCCTTTTATACTTTTTTTTTCTTGGATTGACATTATTGTGCCTGCAATTAATGCTTCCTTATCATTATTTTTTATGAAATCGTTGTAATTAGTAATTTTTAATTGATCAAAAATCTCTTCAAAATCATTTAAAGGATGGTCAGAAATGTAAAATCCAAGAGACTTAAATTCTTCAGCAAGAAGTTCTTTTTTGCTCCAAGGTTTACAATTTAAATAATTAAATCTTGTTATAGTATTTTCACTTTCAGAAAAAAGGCTAGTTTGATGATTTTCTATATCGTCATTTATATTTTTAATTTGCTGTATTATTTTTGGAATTGAGTTAATTATTTTGTTTCTATCAATATCGAATTCATCGAATACACCGGCTTTAGTTAAACCTTCAAGCTGTAATTTATTAACATCTTTAGAATTAACTCTATTGATAAAATCCTCTAGTGACTTAAATTTTCCTTTAGTTTCTCTTTCTTTAATTATATTAGATATTGCTTCAAATCCCACATTTTTTATAGCTCCTAAGCCGTAATAGATTTTGTTATCAGTCGCTCTAAAATCTGCAAAACACTCATTTATTGAAGGTTTTACTAAATTAACTTTTAGTCTTCTCAATTCTTCTACAAACTCTCTAAGTTTAGAGGTGTTAGTAAGTTCAGTGGACATCGTAGCTGCAATAAAGTCCTCTTTATGATAAGTTTTAAGATAGGCAGTTTGATAAGCTATTAGAGCGTAAGCAGCTGCATGACTTTTGTTAAATCCATACTGAGCAAATGGTTCTATTTTTGTAAAAACAAAATTAGCTACATCTTTGGTTATACCTTTTTTTAAAGCTCCATTTATAAATCTCTCTTTTTGCCTATCTAGTTCAGCTTTTTTTTTCTTACCCATTGCTCTCCTTAAGATATCAGCTTCGCCTGCAGTAAATCCTGCTAAAATTTGTGCAATTTGCATAACTTGTTCTTGGTAGATGATAATTCCATAAGTAGGTTTTAAAATTTCTTTTAGTGTAGGATGTATGTAGTCAGGCTCTCTTCTACCATTTTTACAGTCATTATAAATTGGAATATTGCTCATGGGACCTGGTCTGTACAACGCAACTAAAGCAATAATATCGTCAAATTTATTCGGCTGCATTTGTTTTATTGACTCTCTCATTCCGGCACTTTCTAATTGGAATAAACCTGTAGTTTCACCCGTCGAAAGAAGTGAGTAAACTTTTTGATCATTCTCATTAATCTTAGTTATATCTACATTTATTTTTTTTTCTTTTAATCTTTTCAATGTTTTGTCAATTACAGTTAAGGTCTTCAGTCCCAAAAGATCAAATTTAACTAAACCAGCATTTTCAGATGAATACATGTCATATTGGGTTGAAGGTAGTAGTAAGTTTGAACTATGATCTACATATAAAGGAAATTGATCTGCCAATTTATCTCCAGCAATAACAACACCAGCTGCGTGGGTAGCCATATTTCTATTAAGACCCTCTAATTTTAATGACAGATTTAAGAGTTTTTCGACCTTTGGATTATTTTTAATCTCATCATTAAATCTTGGCTCTCTATCAATTGACTCTTTTAAAGTCAGAGGCCTAGATGGATCAAAAGGTATCATTTTGCAAATTCGATCAACGTGACCATAATTTAAACCTATAACCCTGCCAACGTCTCTTAGGGCCATCCTAGCTTTTAATTTTCCAAAAGTTATTATATGCGCTACTCCGTCTTTATATTTATTTTTTAAATATTCGAACACCCTATCTCTTTTTTCCTCACAGAAATCAATATCAAAATCTGGCATTGAAATTCTATCTGGATTTAAAAATCTTTCGAAAATTAAATCGTATTCTATTGGATCAAGATCAGTAATATCAAGGCAGTAAGCAACTAGAGATCCTGCTCCTGATCCTCGTCCTGGTCCAACAGGTATAGAGTTTTTTTTAGCCCATTTTATATAATCTGAAACTATTAAAAAGTAGCTAGAATAGTCCATAGAATTTATAATGTTTATCTCATGATTTAATCTATCTTGGTAACGATTTATAATTTTACTTTTATTATCGCTAGGGTGCTTTTTAAAAATAAAATTTTTTAATCTAAATTTTAAACCTTGATTAGCTTGAATTGAGAGTTCCTCTTTTGGTGAATTACTTACTTTGTTTGAGATCGATGGTAAAATTGGTTTTGATTTATTTGGTTTGAAATTAAATCTTAGGTGAAAATTGTAATTATTTTCTAGAGCTTCTGGGACATCAGAAAAAAGTTTTGCTAAATCTTCATTTTTTTTTAAAAAATGTTGATTGCTGTATTTAAATCTTTTCTTATCATCAACAAAACTTTTTTCACCTATACATGTTAATGCGTCATGAGCTTCATACATATCTTCATTAATATAGAAAACTTCTTGTGTAGCTATTAGTGGAATTTTAAGTGATTTTGATTTAGATAAAATAAAGTTTTCAAAAACTTTCTCATCTTCATCATTATGTCTTTGTATTTCAAAGTAAATTCTATCATTAAAAATTTTACTTAGTTCATTTAGAGTGTCTTCAAATTGTTTTATCTTATTAGATAAAAATAATTTTCCGAAAAAATCCCTACAAGACCCAGTTAATAAAATTAAATCTGAGTTATTATCAATTAAATCTTTAATTTCACATGACGGCTCCTCTGTCTCTTTACTTTTCAAGTAACTTAATGAAGACAACTTCGTTAAATTTTTAAATCCGTCCTTAGTTTTAGCGTATAAAGTTATCTTTCCAATCGTATTGTGAGCTTTTAAATTTATTTGGGATCCGATAATTGGTTGAGTTCCAACTTTCGAGAGTTTTTCTGAAAATTCTAATGCACCACATAAGTTATAGCTGTCTGCGAGTCCTAAAGATTTTATCTTGTTGGTCTTGCAATATTCTGCAAGATCCTCAATTTTTAATGCGCCTTCGCAAATTGAATATTGAGTATGAATTTTTATGTTGTTAAAGTTTTTGCCGCTATCGAGCATTTACTCTTTTTATAACACCTTCAGAAATAAACAACTTGTAATCCGCCCTGTTAGCAAGTTCTCTATTGTGAGTTGCAAATATAATTGTTTTTTTAAGTTTTTTTAATTTTAAGAAAATAGAAAAAATTTCTTTTGAAGTTTTATAATCTAAATTACCTGTAGGCTCATCTGCTAAAATTATTTTTGTTTCAGCTATGAGGGCTCTTGCAATAGCAACTCTTTGCTGCTCTCCTCCAGAAAGTTGATTGGGAAAATGATCATGCCTATTTAAAAGCTTAACATCTTTTAAAATTTTTTGTGCTTTTGATAAAACAGTTCCTTTATTTTCACCTTTAATTATTAAAGGCATCATTACGTTTTCTATTGTACTAAAATCTGTTAAAAGATTATTATCCTGAAATATTATAGATATATTTTTTCTTCTTAATTCATCTTTCTGATTTTCAGAGAGATTTTTTGTGTCTTGATTGCAGATAGTAATATTACCTTTTGAAGGAGCGTCTAATAGAGCTAACAAATGAAGTAATGAAGATTTTCCCGATCCAGATGGACCCACTAATGCCACCATTTCTCCCTCTTTTATTTTCAAACTCAATTTATCAAATAGAGTGATTGATCCGTTTAAGTGATCATAGGTTTTTTTAAGATTAAAAGTCTCTAATAAGGTCTTAATCATATCTCAATGCCCTAAACGTACTCATTTTAGAAATCTTCATCGCTGGTAGGTAAGATGCTATAGCAGAAATAATAATTGAAATCACAAAAATAATTATTATAGAATTTAAATTAATTTCAGCCGGTAATTTTTCTAAAAAATAAATATCAGAGGGAAAAATATCAAAATTAAATACTGTTGATAAAAAAAGTCTTAATTTTTCTATATTTAAAGAAAATAAAACTCCTAAAATTATTCCACATATTGTTGCGAAAAATCCAATCGTCAAACCAGTGAGAAAAAATATTTTTTTAATTGATACATTGCTTAAACCTAAAGTTTTTAAAATAGCTATCTCTTTTGTTTTATTTTTTATAAGAATAGTTAAACCAGAAATAATGTTAAATGCAGCTACAACAACAATAAGCGACAATATAATGAACATTACATTTCTCTCAACCTTAAGAGCGCTAAAAAGTGATTTGTTCAAATCAGACCAGGTATATATAAAGTAATTTTGATTAATCATTTGTATTTTATCTTTATAATAGTTTGCTTGCAAAGGGTCTTCCAAATATATCTCAATGTTTTGATCTACATCTCGCTTATCAAATATAGATAATGCGTCTTGAATATTTAAGAAAACGATATTTTGATCAAATTCTAAAAAGCCTGTATTAAATATTCCTGCTACTTTAAAATTTTCCTGCTTCGGTATACTTCCTAAAGGAGTTGAAATAAAAGCTGATGACATAATGTTGATTGTATCTCCCTCTTTTAAATCTAAATTAAATGCCATTTCTGAACCTATAAAAACACTATTAGATTTAAAATTATTTAAATCTCCTGAAGAAATAAATTTACTAAAAAATTTAGAAATATTTTTCTCATCTTTATCTACGCCTTTTAAAATTACACCTTTAGCATTATTATTGCTTATAATTATACCTTCGCCAAAATATGATTTACTCAAACTTATTTCTTTAAATTGCTTTTTTAGATTGGAAGTAAATCCCTCATCTATAATGAAATTATTGGGTTGAATTACAATATGAGGATTAAGGCCTAAAATTTTTTTTGTCAGGTCAGTTTTAAAACCATTCATTACTGACATTACAATAATCAATATTGCGACTCCAAGCATTATTCCTAAAAAAGAAAAAATAGAAATTATTTTTAAAAAACCTTCTTTTTTTTTAGGCCTTAAATTTCTTGCAGAAATGAGTCTCTCAGCTTTATTAAACAATTTATTAAGTAATTAATTTTGATTTTATATTTTTTAGACTTAACATTTCACTTTTTGAATTTAATTCTTTAAATTCAAAATTATCACCTTCGGATTTTGAACCAATAATTATTTGATAAGGAACTCCAATTAAGTCATGCTTTTTAAATTTATTAGCCATATTTTCATCAACATCATCTAACAATACGTCAATATTTTGTTTTTTTAATTCGTGGTATATTTTTTCACCTTTTTCCAAGTTTTCCTTATTATTTTTATTAAAATTAGGTATTATGACGATGTCAAAAGGAGATATAGATTTTGGCCACTTCATTACATCATTTTTATAATTAGCCTCTATTGTTGCTGCAACTAGCCTTGATACACCAATTCCATAAGATCCCATTTTTACCGATGTTTTTTTTCCAGCTTTTCCGTCGATTAAGCAATTCATTGGTTTAGAATATTTATCACTGAAGTAAAAAATATGACCTACTTCAATGCCTTTTGTGATTACTTGGTTCTCTTTTTTTACCTCTTTATCAAATTTATCCTTATTAAATTTCTCGTCTGTGACTGCATATATGTTGCTAAAATCTTCACGCATCTTTTGTAAAGAATGATCGTTAAACTTATATTTATTTAAATCTATTTCAAAAATATTTTTATCTGCGTAAATTTTACTTTCTCCAGTTTCAGCTAAGATTATAAATTCATGAGAAAGATCTCCTCCAATCGGACCTGTATCAGCGGCCATAGGTATTGCTTTAAGACCTAATCTATTAAAAGTTTTTAGATAAGAATAAAACATCTTATTATAAGACTTTTTTGCATCTTCATCAGATAAATCAAACGAATAGGCATCTTTCATATAGAATTCTTTACATCTCATTACTCCGAATCTTGGTCTTATCTCATCTCTAAATTTCCACTGGATATGATAGAGAAGCTGTGGAAGTGACTTATAAGATTTTACGCTAGACCTAAATATATCAGTAATCAACTCCTCATTTGTTGGTCCATAAAGCATTTCTCGACCCTGTCGATCTTTTATTCTTAGCATCTCTTCTCCATAATCATCGTATCTACCACTTTCTTTCCAAATTTCTGAAGATTGTATTGTTGGCATTAACATCTCTTGTGCGCCGATAGAGTTTTGTTCTTCTCTAACAATTTGTTCAATTTTTTTCATGACTTTAAATCCAAGAGGTAACCATGAATAAATCCCTGCGGAAGATTGTTTTATCATTCCTATTCGTAACATTAATTGGTGAGATTTTATTTTTGCTTCTGCCGGTAAATCTTTAGTAATAGGTATAAATAATTTTGATAAGTACATTATTTCAAAAACTCTCTTAAATTTAATAAATCAATCTTAACAAAATAATATATAACTGTAAAAATTATGGTAGTAATTATGGTGGTAACTAAAAATTTTTTTGCTATTTTTGGATTTTTTGGTGCTCCTGGATCCATTCCTTCAATTTTTTCTTTAAAAACTTCTTTATTTGATTGGATGCCTATTGGTAGAACTGAGAAGAATATTATCCACCATATCATTACATAAACAATTATAGAGCCGGTTATTCCCATTAAATCCTTGAAATGTTAATATTTGTAAATGGTTTTTTTCCAGTTTTCTCTTTTACTATTCTTCTGCAGTTTTGTTTTAAAGTTTCAATCAAATTGTTTTGTTGTTTTTTATTATCTATAGAAAACGTTCTACATATATTTAATATTTCATCCTCCATGTCAAAGATGAAAGTATCATCCTCATTTTTTTCGGGAATGCCTTTATAAGAAATTATTGGTTTCTTTATGCTTCCATTATTAGAAACAATTAGAGTTATCTCTAAATAACCATTTACAGATAAATTTTTTCTATCTTTTATAGATTGAGAGTCTTTTTCAACATCTATATTACCGTCTAAATAAATTTTTCCTGAGGGTGCCTTATCAATAATTTCTGGTTTATTTCCAGGTAAAATTTTAATTATATCACCGTTTTCTATTAACAATGTTTTTGGAACTTGCATCTCTTTAGCAAAAGATACGTGCTCTGCCATATGGCGATATTCGCCATGAACAGGTATCACGCATTGAGGTTTTACCCATTTATACATATCTTTAAGGTCATCTCTATTAGGGTGTCCAGATACATGCACGAAAGCGTTTTCTTCACTGATCATCTCCATTTTATTTTTAACTATTAAATTTTGTAAATGATATAATTTTTTCTCGTTTCCAGGTATTATTTTAGAGGAAAAAATTACGCAATCACCATTTTCTAATTGGACATCTGGGTGTGCTCCATTAATAATTCTGTTCATAGCTCCCATTGGTTCTCCTTGGCTACCAGTAGCCAAATATAATATTTTGTTTTTTGCAACTTTTTTTGCATCTCTTGGTTCCAAAGGCTCAATGAGACCTTGAAGGTAACCACATTTTCTTGCAGCTTTATAAATTCTCTGCATAGATCTACCAACTAAAGAAATACTTCTACCAGTTTTTTTTGCACAATAAAAAATGGTCTCCATCCTCGCTACATTAGATGCAAAAGATGTAACTAAAATCCTATTTAGTTTTAGTTCCATAATTCTTAAAAGACTATCCCTAACATCTGACTCTGACCCTGCTCTTCCTGGGCTAAAAATATTTGTTGAGTCACAAATCATTGCAGATACACCGTTTTTTCCTATTGATTTTAATTTTTGCTCATCTATTTGACTTCCAATCAATGGATTGGGATCTATCTTCCAGTCTCCTGTGTGTAGAATAGTTCCAAGAGGTGTTTTGATACTTAATCCATTAGGCTCCAAAATAGAGTGAGTTAAAGTGACAAAGTCGATTTCAAAATTACCAAGTTTAATTTTACTATTTAGTGGTACTACTTCCAAAAAAGATGAAATATCTATTTTCTTCTCTTTAAATTTCTCGTAAATAAGTGCTGCTGTGAAAGGTGTTGCATACATTTTACATTTTAATTTAGGCCATATATGAACGACAGCTCCAATGTGATCTTCATGAGCATGAGTCAAAACTATACCAAGTAGGTCGTCTTTTTTATCAATTATAAATCCTGCATCAGGCATTATTAAGTCAATTCCAGGAATAGAATCGTCAGCAAAAGAAACTCCCATATCGACTATTATCCATTTTTGGTTCTCCTCATTTCCATAAGCATACAAATTCATATTTCCGCCTATTTCACCTGATCCTCCTAGTGGACAAAAAATTAATTCATCTTTACTCATAATAATTCCCTATAAACTCTTGAAACTCCTTTAATAGTTATATCTTGATCGACAATTACTTTTGTTTTAAATATTTTTTTAAACAAAACTGCATATCCACCAGTAAGTATTATCTTATAATTCATTTTCCATTTTTCAGTTATCTTATTAATTATATTATTAATCAAACC
>MDTD01113526.1_pt1 | contig 10400 bp, 18 predicted proteins | sample 811221 | NCBI WGS metagenome assembly MDTD01 (sample SAMN05326646, study PRJNA326480) | marine metagenome | isolation source: seawater | place: Pacific Ocean: South West | collected 2011
ATCGTTGACCGTCTTCGTTTACCTTTAATGGCGATAGTTGCCACTGCTTATACACCTGATATGAATCGACATATTTACCATAAAGCTGTCGATTATTTAAGAACCTATGCCAATGATTGGAAACCCGGTTTTGCTATTAAGGAAAAGTATGAGAGAGATACTGTTTTCGGTGTAAGTCGTGGAACTCCGATTAATATTAGTTACACATTGCATGTATGGACAATGTATGAAGAGGACATGCTTCAGATCGTTGAACAAATTATGCCAAAAATTGTACCGATGGGATATATAAGAGTGAAAGGTATTAGTGAGGAAATCCCTGTTCGTCTGGAATCAATGACTGATCAGACGGAATTTGAAGTTGGGGATCAATCATTAAGAGTGATTAAGGCTCAGTTTAATATGATTGCTGAATCTTACATTTCTCTACCTTTAAATCGGCAAAAAGCTGTACTTAAAACAAGAACAGAAATTGTTGATACCGTTGATGAAGATAATGTTGCTGAAGTAATAGCCCGATTGGAACAGGCAGTAGAGGAAATGTAATGATAGAAGTAAAAAATAAAACTAAAGGACCGGTTCAATTAGTAGTTAGATCTAAATTGGCTCCAAAAGCTTTTACCACGCTTGTAATACCCGGAATTGGTGCCAGTAAGAACGTTGTCACAATCGCAGATGAGATGATTGTGCCTGATATTCTGGAAAGGGTAGAAAAAACTGGGATGATCGCCACTAGATATATCGAAAACAAAAAAGTTAAGGGAGAATAAAGCATGGCAATTCTACGGGGCTTTCCACCTTCAAATACTATTTCGCCAAGTGTGAGAATCACTGAAAAAGATCTTTCTTTTATTGCACCAGAGCAATCATTCCATCGTGCCGGTTTGGTTGGTTTTGCATCTAAAGGTCCAATTAATGTACCAACAGTGATTGCTACGCAGCGAGAACTTAATAGTGTATTCGGATATCCGCATCCAGAATCAAGCGACCCTTACTTGATCTATGCTGCTTCGCAGTATTTATTGGTTGCTAACGAACTGTATGTTGTTCGTGTTGCGGATGAAGATCAAGTAAGCGATGAAAGAGCAAATATTGCAGATGTAGATGTCCCATCTGCTGGTGGTCGTATCCAGATTGAATCAGATACAGCTGGCCCATACACATTTGCAAACGACTCCTTCTTTCGCTGGAGATTAAATAGTGTATTATCACCTAAGACTTTAGTTGCTCTTGCTGGTACTTACACAACTGATCAACTTGTAGAAGATTTAAATCTGCAAGTTTCTGGCGATATCGATGGTATTCAGTTCTACGCAACTACCGACGATAAAATTGCAGTAATGACCACTTTCTCTTTTGGCCCAGATGCTGAATTAGAACTAGTTTCTGTTCAAGACGCTATGTATGGTGGTGATGTTTACGATGGTATTGATGCAACTGCTACTAATATCACAGGTCTTGGTACTGGCATGACTCGTGCCATACTGGTTGGTAGTAAAGCACAGTATCCAGCATCTTATCAAACTGCTGGTAACTACAATTTCACGGGTTTAACTGAGTTAAACATTCAGATTGTTGTAGACGGTACTGATAATACATTAGTTGATAACGTAATTCAGGTTATCGATCTCGAAGATCTCGAAGGTGCTGAGTGGACTATTTCTGAGATTGTTGATGAAATCAATAGTCAAAAAGTAGAAAACGGTGGTGCTTTACCGGGTGGATGGACAGCTTATGAAGAAGGTGACAACCTTGCTTTCAGAACTGATCATCATGGTCGTGATGCAAGATTATTAGTTAAAAGTGATTCAACAGCAGCTGGTTTGTTTGGTTTGGAAAGCGTAACCAAAGAAGGTTTATCTCCAATCGGAACATCTGGTGCTGCCGCAGTTCACACCTACGGTCGTGTTAATGGTGACGCTAATAGTAGTGGTGCTGTTACTTTTACTCTTACCGCAGATTCTGCTGGTATTGATGGTAACTCAACTCAAGCTGTTATTAAAAACAATGTTCGTGAAGGTAATTTCCAGATCGAGGTTTACAATAACGGAGTGCAGGTTGAATCATGGGGTAATTTAACCAAAGATGAAACAAGTCGTTACTATGTTGAAACTTACTTGTCACTTGTATCTGACTGGGTTCGTGTAACAGATGTAACAACTAACGCAGCTCCACCTTTAAATGGTACTTACACACTATCAGGTGGTTCTGATGGTATTCCTTCTGATCCTGATCAGCAGGATGCATTGATCATCGGTAACCAACTTGGTTTCACTGGTCTGTATGCTCTTTCTGAGCCAGAACAGATTGATATCGATTTAATTGCTGTTCCGGGTCACTCTTCAACTTCAGTTGTATTGGCTATGTTGGATCTTTGCCAGAACGTTCGTATGGACACTTTGGCTCTTATTGATCCTCCATTCGGTTTAACAGTAAATGAAATCGTTGCATGGCAAAACGGTGCTCACCCATTAAATACAACTCGTTTTGATAGTGATTTTGGTGCGTTGTACTGGCCTTGGGTCAAAATGCGTGACAATTTCAACAGAGTTGATGTTTGGGTTCCACCATCTGGTTCTGTAATGGCGACAATCGCTCGTTCAGATCAGTTATCAGCTCCTTGGTTTGCTCCTGCTGGTGTCAACCGTGGTACTGTTCCAAATATTACCGACGTATTTTCTCGTCCTACACTTTCAGAACGAGACCTGATGTATGGTTACAGAAACTGTATCAATCCAATTGTGCAGTTTGTTGACTTTGAAGGTTTTGTTATCTGGGGTCAGAAGACATTACAAAGACGCCCAACAGCTCTTGACCGTGTCAATGTTCGTCGTTTGATGTTCTACATCGAAAAACGAATTCGAGCTGCAAGTCGTCAGTTGCTCTTCGATCCACATGATGAAGAGTTACGTCAGAAATTTACAAGAATTGCAACTGCAATTTTGACAGAAGTGCAAGTTGGTCGTGGTGTTACTGATTTCCGTGTCAAGTGTGACGCAGAGTTGAATCCACCAGACGTAATTGACAGAAATGAAATGCGTGCTCGTATTGGTGTTCAGCCAACCAGAGCAGCAGAATTTATCTTCATCGAGTTTTCCATTCATAGAACTGGTTCGTTTGCTGAAAACGCAGACACCTTCTAATCACAAGATAAGTTGGAGAGTTTTTCATCAGAAAGACTCTCCAACAACATCTTAACAAGCATATATAGATTAAGGAGAAAGAATGGCACAAATGGGAATAGGCAATGTAGGTCTACCCGGTGTCATCTTCAAGAGAAAGTTTCGCTGGACACTTGAGATCAATACTCCTTGTGGTTTTATTCCTCGACATTACGTCAAGGTTGCCTCAAGGCCAAAATTAGAGATCGATGACACAGAGATTAACTTTCTTAATGCCGTAACTTGGATTCCGGGTAAGGCAAGATGGCAACCAATTACAGTAACCTACAGAGATGTAGCCTCCTCAGATTTTGGATCTTTGTATTCGTGGATCGCTTCAGTTTATAACTTTACTGATCCTACATTTCTTACACAAAGTGAAAAATCAGGCTGGAATGGTGTTGCAAGATTAGATCTATATGACGGTTGTGGTGCAAATTTAGAGACTTGGTTCCTTGCCTCTTGTTGGCCTCAATCAGTGGATTTTGGTGACTTAGATTATGAAAGTTCAGACGAAGTAACTGTTGAACTGACATTAAAGTATTCAGAAATTCAATACATTAACCGATGCGGTCCGGGCGTGAGTCCATGCTGCTCTGGTTGTTAAACAAAAACAGGAGACATTATGGCAGATAGACAGCCTATGGGAATCGGTCAAGTTGGTCGTGCTGATATTCCTTTTAAACGTAAATTTAGATTTACATTCGAGATTCAAGGTTTTTGTGATAATGAAAAAAACACAGTTCCTAAGAATTTTGTAACAGTTGCTTCGAGACCAAACTTAACTATTGAAGAAACTGAAATCAATTATCTTAATGCAAAAACATGGATTCCCGGTAAAGCTTCTTGGGAAACCATTACCGTTAGTTACCTTGATGTTGCTCATGAAGAAATGCGTACATTATGGAACTGGTTGGCAACAGTTTACGATTTTACTGATCCGGTAATGTTAGGGCAAGCTGAAAAACGTGATTGGGATGCTACAGGTATTCTTAACATGTATGATGGTTGCGGAACTTTGCTTGAAGGTTGGGAATTACAACACATGTGGCCAACATCAATCAACTTTGGAGACTTGGACTATAGTGTTTCTGATATTGCTAATATCGAACTTACTTTAAGATTCTCTGATGTGAAATACAAATCTTACTGTCCTGACTTTACACCGGAAGCATGTTGCTCTCCTTGTGGTACTACTGTCAAAAAAGTAAGTGGATTAGAATTTTAAAAATAGTATTTAATGCCTTGTGGAGAAAATGCCACAAGGCATTAAATCAGAAGTGGGAGCATAAATGGCAGAAAAAATTCCAATGGGGATAGGAAGGTTGGGTTTTCAAAACACAGTCTTTAAAAGAAAGTTTCGTTTTACTTTTGAACTAGAAGACATTTGTGGTGGCAAAAAAGTCCCAAAACATTACGTAAAAGTAGCCTCTCGACCAAACTTATCTATCGAAGAAACTGAAATCAACTTCCTTAATGCAAAAACATGGATTCCCGGCAAAGCCTCTTGGGAAACTATGACTGTGACTTATCTGGATGTAGCAGATCAAGAAATGGGGCCATTATTTAGTTGGCTCGCATCGGTCTATAATTTTACTGATCCAATACAATTAGAACAAGGCTCTCAACGCAGAGATTACACAGCTACAGGTATTATCAAACTATGGGACGGTTGTGGTGAACTTTTAGAAATTTGGACAATGAAAGACGTTTGGCCAACAGCGATTAACTTTGGTGATTTGGACTACAGCGTTTCTGATGAAGCAACTATTGAATTAACATTAAGATACAGTGATGTAACTTACGAAAATATTTGTCCCGGATTCAATATTACATCTTGTTGTTCTGGATGTCCCGGACAAGACGGACCAGCTGCGACTGATGACGGTGTCGATAACGGTATTATTTAACAGTAACTTAACGTTAAAGAACTATTATAAAGAGAGAAGCAGTTTTGCTTCTCTCTTTATTCTTATGAGGTGATATATGGCAAAAATGGGGCTTCAGTTTGGATTGGAAACCAATTCATTTGATGAGAGAAATACAACTTATTCTAAAACATGTTTAAGAAGATTCAGATGGCTTTTTAAGATTGACGACATTTCAGCAAGTGGTGCTCAATCTTTGCCTCCCTCTCAATCTGCAAGACCTAGTTTGTCTTTTACAGAATTTGAAGTAAAGCATTTAACTGAAAATGTGTTTTATCCCGGTAAGCCAGATTGGAAGCCTATTCAGCTTACATTATTCGATGTGATAAAAACAAATGAATCTGGAGGAAGACTTCATCCAGTATTTGAATGGATTAAAGAAATTTATGATCCTAAAGAAGATTCTCTTTGGCAACCTTCTGCAAATGGTTTTATAAAAGATGCAAGATTAGAAATGTACGATGGATGCGGTACAGTTGTTGAGACTTGGGTTTACGAAAACGTATGGCCACAAGCTGCCGACTTTGGATCGTTAGACATGGCTAACAATGAAGTAGTAACTTGCGACCTTACGCTTCGTTATGCTAGAGCTTATATTGAAAGTTAAAGATCTAAATCTTCTTGAAGAATCTCTCTCATTTCTGCTAGAGCATCTTCTAATTGTTTACCTTTGATAGATAAAACACGGCAAGTGCTGCTTTTATTTAATCTACCTTTTTTAGTGTAAACAACATCTTCATTTTCTAAAAGACAGTCGATGATTTCATCGTAGCCTTTTTTTCTTAGCTTTTCAATAAGCTCCTTTTTCGCTAAAATTTCAATGGGATTCCCAGATTGCATAATTTAATTCCTTAGTTCATAAAAGAATAATCTGATCCTGATCTTTCTTTACCATTTCTGCGGAACATGGACTCAAACCTGTCTTGAAGATAATTATGATATTTTTTCTTCAATTCGTTGTAATTACGATTACTACGATAGATCTGTCTGAAATGATTGATGATACAAGTCGTCATATAATTAAATGCACGACCTTTATCTGGATTAAACCTATCCACTTTTTCAAAGCAAATTAAAACGGCTTCTTGAGTAGCGTCATCAATATCGATACCGGAATATCGATTGATGTAATAATTTGCAATGTTTTCAGACAGAATATAGAAAGCTTGAGTTAATTCCCCTTGGTACTTTTCAAACTCTTCACAAGCATGTTGGTACTCTTTTCTCTGGTCTTTCAAGGTTTCGTTATTATTCTTTTTTCTTTTCTTTTGTCTTCGGTTCGTTTCTTCGGTGTCTTTCAAAATGAATTGGCATCGAGCCTTCTTTCGTTTAAACATTTGGAATTGACGGATAACATCTTCAAATGTTTGATTGTTGAGGTATTCATTTGCCATATAACTCCTTAAGAACTTTCCCTTACCGTAAGATTAATATATATCTTAATTAAGGTCCAGATAATTTTTAAAAAAATTGGAAACTATAATAAGATAGTATGAAAATCACAGAGATATTCGCAGAAATTCAAGCAAATCCAGACAACACGAACGTTTATCGTCAATTAATTGACTTTTACAAAACTTACAACAAGCAAAATGAAGCTTCTGCTTTTGAGTTTTTATTAGAGAAAAAGTATGGACTTAACAATTCAGATATTAACCAAAAACAATCAAAATCAGATTGCTGAGACAATTCAGTCTTTGAAGTCTCTTCAGGCTGATATTGTTGTAAATGATCTGGCATCTAAGGATAAAACTGTATCTGTTGCTGAAGGATTGGGTGCTAGAATTCTCCATCATCAATCAGAAAATAGATCAGAGATTAGAAATAGAATTGTTGAAGAATCAAATCATCAATGGCAGATGTTTGTAGAACCCGGAGAAGTAATAATCAAAGGTTTAGAAAAAATATCAGTTAATAAAAAGGATGCTTGTTATTTTTCAATTATTACTCAAGGTGTGTTAAAAAAAGAGATAAGATTATGGAATAAAGAAAAAAAATTGCTTTTCAAAAATCCAATATTTGAATTTATTGATTGCAAAACAGCTGAGTTGATACCAGTGTTTCTGAATTGCGATGTTATTAAAACCCATGATTTAAAAGCCATTCAAGCGTGGCAGAGGGCTGTTCCTACGCATGCTGCCCCTTATTACTATGAAGCTCTTACAAGGTTCTCACAGGGCGATATAGAAGGCTTTATGCATGTTTCAGAACAATACTCTTTTATTGAGAAAAACAAGAATTCAATATCTGCCACTATGAATTATTATTACTATGCACTAGCAAATTTGCATCAAGGAAAAGTAAGAGCTACATTACAAAATATTAATCTTTGTTTATGTGCAAATCCATTAATGGCAGAATTTTGGTGTTTAATTGGGGATGTATATTATCATTTACTGAAAGATTTTGATAAAGCAAAATCATTTTATCAAAATGCTATTATTCTAGGATCTCGAAGATTGAATAATGATAAATGGCCAATGGAAATTGCAAAATATAATCAATATCCTCGGCAAATGATTGAAAGTTGTAAACAAATTATAGAGTATACAAATGTTTATGCAGTTGCACGCAATGCTTGATCGATCTTTTTTCTGAGATCGGAGAGTTGTTGCAACCCTTGTTTGCAAACTTGTTGTTCTTGATTTTTTTGGTCAGTAATATCTATTAAACTACCTTCAATACAAGATCCGCCACAATTAATATGTAAATGAGCTTCAGCCCATATTACAGAACCATTCGGTAGTGCGAATTTAACTTCATATTTATGATTTTCTTTATTCATCAATTGTTGAATCAATTTTTTACGATCTTCTTTATGGGCATACAAATCATTAACATTACAATTTTCAATCAATTTTTCTTTAGAATCATATCCTAACATTTTGGCTGCATATGAGTTTGCCATTAAAATTTCACCAGTTGCGATACTGGTTCGAATGAATGCAATTGGCGTATCTTCAAAGAACTTTTTATATTCTGTATTATGCTCTAACTGTTCCATAATTTGTCTCCAAAAATGATCAAACATGTAACAGTATTTATCCTTCAAAAGATTAAAAACTGACGTCTAATTCATTGATAACAACAGTTACTTGATCTTCGTATCTGGCGATATCTAATTGTTTTCTACCGGGTGGTAATTTCCTTAACCTATCAGATAATTCGTTAATACTACAATTGATAACAGTCCAGTTATTTTGAGAAACCTTTTCTGTTTCTTTTTGAAGTTCCGCAGTGTCTATTCTTAAACGATCAGGATAATATTTTGATAATTCGTTAGTTGCTTCTGTAATGATTTTTTTGTAAATAGGGTGATTACAAGAGCATCCGGGATTTTTAAGAAATTTTTTGATATCTTCGTTAAATTTATCCGGTAAAATCTGGCGGAATCGCTCGTCCAAAAGAGCCTGTTTCACGTCCTGTATCGTTATCTTTTGGTTCTTGTTCATTTTTATTTTCCTGTTGTATATGAGGAATTACTTTGACATTTGATTTTTTTGCAGTAATTCCTCTCCCACATTTTGGGCATTTAAACATTTTGCTTCGAGGAGAATCTTTGGATGTAGCCTGATTGGCTAAGCTTGGCAATGTTCTTTGAATTGGAGAAACTTTCATCTCTACCAATTTACAATCTGTACCATTGGTGACTTTATGGAATCCGCATGCATCACAATGTAACGCATAATAAGGTGCAGGATTTTTTTGATTATCTAAGGGTGTCCTTTTCATCGTTTATTTCCGGTATTTCTATTGCAAAATCAGTTTTTGATAAAATCCATTCCGTAACTAAATAATGAGTGGAAGCTAAAAAACTTCCAGCACATCCACACATTAAAATGAAAACTGGATTCCAAGAAATAAGTACTGATCCACAAATCATTCCACACCATGTGCCAGCACATTGGTGACATTCAAAAAGTTCATAAACTTTGGGATGTAATTTTTGTTTTAATAGATTTCGCACCGGTTCAAACAAACTGCTATCAACAATAATATTTGTCATACCAATTGATGCGATACAAAAAAGTAAAAAGCTAATCATTATGTTCTCTCTATTTTGGATTTAAGGCGTTCTTCTCTTTTATTTTTTAATCTAGCTGCTTCCGCTTCTAGCTCTTCTGGACTTCTACGTTCTGGTGGGAAAAACGGAAATGGTTTATCAAAATCCATCTTTTCCACTCTAGTCGCTTCGTTAGTTGTAATAACAAACATAACTGAGTAACCTTGATCTTTTACTTTAGCAATAGTGTCACTATTTGCTTCTTTGACAGATGCGACTAATTGATCAAGATATTCTTCAGTATATTCATCTCTATTTATGTAGCATGTAATGATACCTTGTTGTGCCATTTGATCTCCTAAAAATCTACTTTTTCCACTCTAGTGGCTTCGTGTGTGGTTGGGATAAACATTACTGGGTATCCCTTACTTTCTGATTCTTTAACCATTTTTATATTTGTTTTTTTGATAAAGTCTAACAATTTTTCTTCATCAAAATTATTGAAAGCATTGCGGTTTAAATAATAAATTAAAAGACCTTTAGTCATTTTAAAACCTCTTATTGACTATTTTCAAATCCACGAGGTGGATGAAAAGGAAATGGTTTATCAAAATCTACCTTTTCAGCATGGCTTGCTTCATTTGTGGTGGTCAAAAACATTAACAAATACCCGGCTTCTTCACATTGCTTCAATGTTTCAACATTATGTTTTTTGATCAATTCGATCACTTGTTTGTCTTGATCTCCGGTATATTCATCTCGCCCGATATAAACGGTTACAATGCCTTGCATAAAATATCTCCTAAAAATTATCTCCAGAAGGATATATAAAGAAACTTATCATCACGCCATGTGCTGAAATAATTGAAACCTATCACTTCGCACAATTTTTGGCAAATATCCTTTTCCGAGATTGGAATTTTCAAATTTTGTACTGTGCTGTAATTGAGTTTCTCAACAACAATTCTTTCATCAAAATATTCTTCTAGAAGATCAACATCTTCATCTTTTATATGGTTTAGAAAATCAAGCATAGCTGATTTACCAACCTGTTTGAGCATAGGTAATTGTTTTCCTAACTTCCACTGCTCAAAAAAACTCCAATAATATGGGGGAAGAATTTGTTTAATTTCTTCAGAATTTTCGAAAATCAGTTTTTCAACATTTGAAAAATTTATATACAGCATACTCTACTAACCTTAAGAAATGGGTTTCTAACATAATAGAGTTTCTAAGGAGACAATTTATATGTCTGATGTTTACAAACAAAGAAAAGTAGTCAAAACTGAGGATTTTGGTTTTGATCAA
>MDTD01021481.1_pt1 | contig 10399 bp, 6 predicted proteins | sample 811221 | NCBI WGS metagenome assembly MDTD01 (sample SAMN05326646, study PRJNA326480) | marine metagenome | isolation source: seawater | place: Pacific Ocean: South West | collected 2011
GACACAGATCGAAAGCAGCCTTAAGGGAAGTATATCGAGCGTTCAGTCTGAGAGAATATTTGGAGAATAGGAGGAAGAAATGCCATTATCAGTTGCAAAAGTTCCATTAGAGCTACAGATCAGGTCAGCTTTTATAAAGGTTAGAAACAACGGCGAAAAAGACGGCGCAAACTCTGATGTGATTATTAATGAATTAGCTTCAGATTTAGCCACAGCTATCAATGCATATGTGACTCAAGCAGTCGTAAATGTTACCCTAGTTAATACCGCTGTTGTTGGTGCTAGCCCAACCGGTCCAGTGGTCGGCACCGGGATTGGTATAGGGTCTGGTATCTTATTGTAGCAAATGCTGCCATTATTTTCTGCAAAATGATACTTATGAGTGGTAGTGGAGCTAGATTATGTCTGTAGATAAAACTTCAAATAGAAAAGTTTATAGCTTTAAATCTGTAGGAAGACAGCTTGAACTCCAAAGAAAGCTGGTCCGTGATGGTCCTGAAAGGCCTCCGGTTGGCATAAAAACGCCTGTTGCCCTCTCTGAGGATGGCAAAAGTTTTATAGAAATGCACAAAACTTATCCAGATCAAATTCATGATAACTTGACAAACCTAATCTTGACAAACCACGGTGAGAGATTAGGCTTACCAGACTTCGGGGCAAACTTAACAGAGTTAACGTTCGAGATGCAAGATGAGGGTGGTCAATCTGAAGCGATGAGTAGAGTCAGTAGTGCAGTTAGAAAATTTATGCCCTATGTATCTCTGGAGACGTTCTCTCCTGTGGTAGAACATTTTGACAATAAAGAAGTTGCTAAGATTGGTATAATAATCGGATACAGAATACCACGCCTTCAAACAAAGCTAAGGCAACTAGAAGTAATCTTATTTTCGGCGGGGTAGGAAGATATGGCAATTGATTCGAAGAAACAGCTAAAAAAGGCTAGCAAAAGAAACTATCTGGCAAAAGATTTTCAATCTTTTAGAAATGAGCTATTTTCTCATGCAAAGTTGTTTTTTGCTGACAAGATACAAGACTTTAGCGAACCCGGATTAGGTGGTCTCCTACTGGATATGGCTTCATACGTCGGTGACACGATGTCCTACTATCTAGATCACCAGTTTAATGAGCTCAATTGGTCTACAGCTGTAGAAAACAGAAATATAAAACGCCACTTGCGCAACGCGGGTGTAAAAGCCCGAGGCGCCAACCCCGCTGTAGTAATGATAAAGATATATTTTGAGCTTCCCGCTGAGACGGTCGACGGGGAAACAGTACCAAAATCTTCTCTTCTTCCAAATGTTCAGTCTGCCACATCTTTCGTTTCAAATGATGGTGTTCCGTTTTCCTTAGTGGACGATGTTGATTTCTCGAAAAAGAATTCTGAGGGATCGTATCTTTATGAAGCTGTCGTTGTTGAAACAGACGAGAACTCTGTCCCAACAAGTTTTGTTGTAATGCGAACAGGGTTAGCGATATCAGGAGTTAGAAAAGAAGAAAAGTTTCAAATTGCAAACATTAATAAACCTTTTAGAAAAATCACCTTACCTGATGAGAATGTCACAGCGATAGCGAGTATTAAGGACAGTGATGGAAACGAATACTACGAGGTTGAGTCCTTGTCCCAAGACACGGTTTTTAAAAAGGTTCTGAACGTTTCTGAGGATCAAGATGATACCGAGTTCAACCTGGAGGTGATACCCGCTCCATACAGGTTCATATCTTCTTATGATTATGATACTAAGTTAACGTCAGTACAGTTTGGGTCCGGTGATGCCATGAGCACAGATAACGACTTACTCCCTGACCCTTCTGAGTTAGCTATACCCCTTTATGGAAAGAAGACGTTCGCTAGATTCACTTTAGACCCAAACAAGCTGATGCAGACCCAGACATTAGGCATATCTCCAAGAAACACAGTCTTGACCGTTTCTTACAGAGCTGGCGGAGGATTACGTCATAATGTAGGACAGAACACGATAAGGACTGTAACCAAGTTATTCTTAAAGTTTCCAGCCAGCGCCAGTTCCGCAGGTGCAGCAAAGGTGCGAGGAAGTATAGATGTTTCAAATCCGCTTCCAGCAATGGATGGTGATAGAGCCCCTACTTTAGAAGACCTAAGACTGCAGATTCCAGCCGCCAGGAACAGCCAGTCTCGGATAGTGACCAAACCTGATCTTATATCGAGAATCTACACTTTGCCTAACGAGTTTGGCAGGGGTTATAGAGTCGGAATTCGCCCAAACCCAATTAATTCTTTAGCGTCTCAAATTTTTGTTCTTTCAAGAGACCGGTCTGGTAAGTTAAAGATGTCGTCAGATACCTTGAAAAAGAATCTTATGGTTTACCTAAACCAATTTAGAGCTGTAAGCGATGCATTCGACATCTTAGATGCTAGAGTTATCAATATTGGGGTTAATGTTGACGTTGTGGCGCACCCGGATGTTAATAAGGGGCAAGTTGCTCAAAGCATCATATCAAATCTCACTAACTTATTACGTACGAGAAATATGCAAATAGATCAACCCATAGCCACCTCAGACATTATGAACGCCATAATCAATACCAGCGGAGTCATATCATTAATAGACTTTGAGGTTGTCTCTTTGACAGGTATGATAGAAGAAAGAAGCTACAGCGACGTTTCTTTTAACGTCAATGCTAACACGATAAAGAAGATGATAGTAGGACCTCCTGGGTCTATATTCGAAGTTCGTTTTCCTGCTAAAGACTTTGTAGTAACAGTGAGGTGATGAAATGTTCTTTATTCTAACAGCTAGCGCAGATGCATACATTACGAATAAGATAATATCAAGCAAGTTTCGTGCCACAGACGCAAACACAGGAAAAGCAGGAACTCTTGACTTGTTTAGGTTGTATGATGAATCGAGCTTTATCTCTGGTGGTACACGCTTAACCTCTTCAGTAGAAGAGTTAACACGAATTCTAGTGAAATTTGATTATGAAGAGCTGGTGCCACTAACATCTAGTAGTCTAGATCTAAACCACTCTTCATTTAAAGCAACTCTAAAATTATCAGAAGTCAAAACCGGTGCACCTGTGCCAAGAAACTTTAACATTGTTGCATATCCTCTGGCACAATCGTTCTCTGAAGGCTCCGGCCGAAATGTTACCCAGTTTTCAGACGTAGATGCAGTTAACTTTGTTACAGCATCATACAGCGGTGGAAGCTCAAACCTTTGGAACACCACTGGATCTGGGGCAGGCGGCTATCTTGGGTCTGCTAACTTGGATTATGTGACAAGCGGCTCTATAGGTGGTACTGAGATAGACTTTGGTAAATCGCAGTTTTTTGCCGAAGGACCCGGTGACATTGAGCTAGATGTCACGTCTATAGTCTCTTCTTCTCTGGCAAACAACATTGCGAACCACGGCTTCAGAATAACATTTAGTGGATCGGATGAGACAGACAATAAAACTAGATTTGTAAAGAGGTTTGCATCAAGACATTCTTCAAACAAGCTTTTAGTGCCTAAAATTCTTCTTACGTGGGATAACTCAATTCAGGACCGCCACTTAGATCTGCAGTTTAACGTTTCTTCTTCACTATTTTTAACAAACACAGTTTCAGGCCAAAGAAAAAATCTAATTTCAGACAGCTCGCTAACAGAGCTGACTGGGGAGCAATGTGTTCTTTTACGCTTTATCTCAGGCTCAGGAACAAATTCTGAAACATCCTTCACGGTGCAGGCATCTCAACACACTGCTTCCACTACCGGTAAGGGTATGACGGGTGTATATTCTGGTACATTTAACTTGAATGAGTTTAACACCGCTTTCTTTGGGTCGACCCCAAAGAAGACTGATGAGATAGAGCTTGTAGAGATTTGGTCAACAAACGATCAGACTGTCGGTTTTTATACAGGGTCGGTAAAGATACGAAAGACCAAAAAGTCTACCTCTGGATTTTCTGATCGGCGTCTACATGTGACAGCTTTTAACGCTAGACAAAAATACAGAGAGGGATCTACACCCGTTATAAGAGTGTTTATCGAAGACCTGGATAAAACCTACAGCGAAAGAGCTTATAAGCTTCCAAGAAAAAGAGAAAGTCTCGTGTTTGACAAAGCTTATTATAGGATAGTGGATAAAGAGACAGGTACTGTGGTTGTGCCATTTGACGAATCAAGAGGTTCGACAAGACTCTCTCAAGACTCTGACGGAATGTACTTTTCGTTCTATACTAATGGTTTACCAAAGAATAGACAGTATGCAGTAGATCTTTTGGTATTCGATTCCGGGGTAGAAAAGATGCTGAACCTTGAGAACGTATCTTTTATGGTGGTATAAAGTATGTCAAGGAAAAAAAGCGTTTTCCAAAACCAGAAACTGTTTACCCCAAGCGTTATTCGTAGGTACACAAACTCCTCTGGTATATTGAGGAAACAGACATTGAGTAGCGCATCCGGATCTTCTTCGGTTGACCCGGTTCCTACCGGTTCATTTCGATATGACGTTCCTGGTTCTCCTCTTAAATCCTCACAGCAGCTTCCGCTAGACTTTTCTAAGTTAGAAAACCATACGTTCTTCAGTTCAGCCGTAGTAAACACAAACCTTTGCTTCGAAAAAGTTATTAATGAATTTCCCTTTGATGGAACAAGGAAAGAGTACGAAGAGTGGCTAGACGGATTGACTGGTTATGAGAAGCATGTTACAGACCGGTACCCATCTTACACAGGTTATATAACTCTTGATGGCGCAAACCAGTACGTGAATATCGTGGACAAGGCGGGTGTAGTATTTCCCACGATTGCAAGAAAGAATGATTCTAAGACCGTTCTAAATCCTAAGGCTAATCCATTCTTTATCGAGATGGATATCGCTATACCCGCCCAACCTTCGGCCGATCAGTACCTTTTCCACCACGTATCGCCTGGAGGTGTTGGGTACGCTGCCTACACTCGTGCTGAAGCTTCAACAGAAGATGTTGATGTATACTTTTCTGTCGTAAGCGGTTCAAAACATGTAACAACTTCGACATCTGTAAAAAAAGGAAAATTTAACCATCTAAGCTTTTGTTATGATTCTTCCATTACTGAGAAGAAGGCAAAGATTTTTAGTGGTAGCTTTACAGTAGCTACGTCAGACAGATTTAACTTTGGGAGTGTAGATACATCTGGTGCTGCTTTCTTTATTGGATCTGGATCTACGCTTGGCGCTACTTCATTCACACCTTCAAAAACTTTTTCTGGCTCTGTAGACAACTTTCGCGTTTTTCATAAAATCCGCTCGCGAGGAGATATAGAAAGATACATCGACAGGACACTCTTCAAGTCTGATGATGATGGACTAAAATTAAGCTTTAGGTTTAACGAAGCGACAGGTTCCTACCACAACTCTGATGTTGCGTTAGACCACTCCGGACAGAGTCTACACTCGAAAATAGTCAATTATGATAATACAGTACGCGCTGAAAAACCTTTCAAAAACCCAATGCAGTTTGAGAACAGTGTTCTTCATCCGACCTTGTTCCCAAGTCACCCTGACGTTGTCAGTTTAAACCAGGTGTTGCTTTCAGATGCCAATGACTATGATGTGAACAACCCTAACATGATAACCAAGTTGATTCCAGAGCATTATCTGGAATTAGCAAAAGCTTCTGGCTACAATTCCTATGAGACGTCTGAGCCAGACAAGGTCCACGGAATAAGAAACAATGGAGCAAAATATTCCACCCCTGGTTCTGCTCAAATAAGTCAGCCCCAGATAATATCTGCTATCATGTTTATGTGGGCAAGAATGTTTGACGAGCTAAAAGCAATGCTGGATCATGTTTCCGAACTTGTTCACACAGATTACGACTCCGGAAATTTTGACATTGGTGCAGCTGATCAATTTTTACCTTTTCTGTCAGAGTACTATGGCTTCGATTTGCCTAATATGTTTAAAAACGCAGACTATGATCAGTTCTTTTCTGGAGAGGGCGTAGTCAGTGGAAAGACCGCAAGCCTACAAACATTACAAAACAGTATTTGGAGAAGAATTCTTACAAATCTTCCTGAGGTCGTTTCCTCAAAGGGAACGATACACTCTATAAAAAGCTTGTTTAGATCATCAGGTATTGATCCGGACAGAATGTTTAGGTTCGTAGAATACGGTGGTGTTAAGAGTCTAAGGCTAGGTAAGTCCAGAACGAAAATTACTGAGATATCTACATTAGCTGATTTTTCTGGAAGTGTTTCGTTTGTACCTGGAGAAACCTCTGATGCTCAAGGATACTACAGCAATAAGCCAAGTCTAATATCTTCTTTCCTGACTGCTAGCAGGATTGAGGTTGGCTATCCTGAGCCAAAGGGAGCTCTAATACAGAAAAATGCCTACCCTCCCCATGGGATATCCAATTCTGAAAGTGACGGACTTCTGACATCAGGAAGCTGGACTATAGAATCAAGGTTTAAATTTCCACAGACTTTTACGTATACTACTCCGCAAAGCATCTTCCGCCTTCACACAACTGGATCAACATCTGCTGATCATAACGTAATCTTGAACCTTGTAGCGGATCCTAAGATAGATGAAATTGCTGATGATCCTCACCTGACGCTGTATTGCAGGCCGTCATCCAATACTTCTGATCCAACGCTGTCTCTTCGTATCCATAAGGGTAATATTTTTGACGGTAGTAAGTGGTATGTGTCCGTAGGTAGAAAAAGAAGCGATGAGATAAGCTCCCACGTGTCTTCTAGTTACTTTATGAATCTATCTAGACAAGAAAACGGCGAGATAGTCGAGTACTACACCACTTCTTCATTGTTCTTAGAGTCGTCCGACCTTAGAAACAATATGCTACAGAACAAGCAGGACAGCGGAGGCATAGTCAGAAACGCATCAGGCTCTTTTCTCGTCATAGGAAAACAAGACGTCCAAACATTTTCCCGCCACCTGAATGATCCAGCAGTAACTTCTGCTGCAAGAACAACACAATTCACTGGTAAAGCAGGTCATATACGTTTTTGGTCGAAAGCTTTAACACAAACAGAGTCAAGGGAACACGCAAAAAACTTTACCTCGTTAGGTGTTGATGACCCATTAAAGAATTTTGGTTTCTCTCACGAAGTGACTGGGTCTTTTGAGAAGTTGCGTCTTGATCTATCTACGGATCAACCAATAATAAAGACTGATTCATCTGGTGAGATATCTCCTCTGATAGATTTCTCACAGCAGTTTGTGACCGCCAGCGATCCAGCTGGCCTCAGCCGCCTTAGAGGTTTTCAACCATCGACAGACGCGATAAAGCCCGAGAGATTCGACTTCAGTGCAATTTCTTATTTATTCGATGAACCATCAACCGATAACAAAGTTAGGGTGGCTGGCTTCACGCAGGGCGAGAACATACACAGGTTTGACACCCTTATAGCACCTGTGTATGAGATACCTAAAGCATCAGAGCCAAAAGACGATGTTCGTTTTTCGATTGAGTTCTCATCTGCTCAAGCTTTGAATGAAGATATCATGAAGATATTTGCAACTCTTCAATCGCTAGAAGACTCTTTAGGCTCACCAAGTTCTATGTTTGGGGAAGAGTATTACGATCTGAGACAGTTGCGAGAAATATATTTCAATAGACTTACGGGTGAAGTAAACTACACAGCTTTCTTTGAGTTTTTTAGGTGGTTGGACGAGTCTTTTGACGTTATGATTGAGAACATGGTGCCGAAGAAGACCAACTATCTTGGATTCAACATGATAGTAGAGAGCCACTCTCTTGAGCGAAGTCGTGTACCATTCGGGTATGGCGACATCTACCTCGGGGAAAATGATAGAAGAAACTTAAAGGGTTCTATATTCTTAAGACAGCTTCTGGCCAACGTGAGGAAGATATAATATGCCCACTACACAAAGAGTTTTGAGCGGTAGCTTAACGAAGGGGTCCAGAGCGACCTTGACAGGTTCTGTGAAGTTCTTTTATCAAGGTATCAATTCTAAAGACATGTCAGTCTACTATGGCAGCCTTGTCCCGCGTGTTGGTTCTGGTGACAGAATGCAGTTATACAAACACGGGAAACCTGTTTCTGATGTGACATTTGATGATTCTGTTTTCTTGAACAGGACTGCTGATGACATGGGTGGTGAGTCAGACATTAGGCTCGAGCAACGTGTAGGATTTGATTTCGAATCTAGAAATTTTGGACAGCCTCCTACTACACTTCAGGGTGAACCCTATGCTGATGCTTTGGACTTTGATCCAGTTGTATATCTCACAGACGACTCTGAGGTAATGTGGCCCGTTAACTTATGGAACATTGGTGATTTGCCCAAGTATGAGTATGATGGGGTCATAGAGCCTCTTGATATCCGTAGAGAAATACTAGGCGAAATTGATACCAGGGTTGAAGGTCACGCCATCAGGGGATCACTAATAGGTGGCAGTTCAGAACGGCCGTGGGGTAGCTTAGAGATAAAGAGGACTTGGAGAGTTAATGACAAACAACCTAACCCATTTTTAGACGCCCCTGATTCAATGGGCATAGATGGGAAGCCAATCTTTGCAATGCAGGCCTTTCAAGACATCACACAAAACCAAGACCTGGGTTTTATTTCTGATGACTATCACTCTAGAATATATACAAAATTGACATTTCATAATGAGAGTGATATGAACAATGCTCTTAGGATGCTGAACAGCTCTTCTTGCGAAAGTATTACCGATCCAACAGTTCGGAGTTCTAATTCTGGATTTTACTTTGCAAGAAATGCGGGTTCAATTACATTTGGCGACATATTAATAGATGGTGAACACGAATGAAAGATAACAGGAAATCTCCTTTCGTATCTGACCTCTCCAAAGTTGTCAGAGGAGCGTCAGGACGTGAGCAGTTTACCCTAAAGTCATACGTTAGGTTTATTGATGCCGATCAATCATCAGCATCTACTCTGTACAGGGACTTGGCTAAAGCAGGTACTAGTTATCGCGTAGTTGACGCCATAGCGAATGACGGCTTTTTTAACGCTGTACGAACTGCCATGACATTCCCAAACTCACAGGCCGCTTTACCGTACGGGCAACAGGTATTTGCAAATATCACATATCAAAACGGTACTCAACAAACAGCGCTACTGCCGCAAAAAGGGTACACTTTTCCTCTAGACGGAGACGATGGTTCTGCATATCCTAATGGAATAGCGACTGGAAGAAAGTTCTTAGTCAGAGACAATTGCTCTGATATCGATCCGTCTAACCTCGAAAAAAATCCAGATGGCTTGACTTTCATGGTCAAGGCAACGCTGTCTGCCAACAGAAATAATCAAGCACTTCTCACAATAGCTAACCCTCACACTTCTAAAAACTCTTTTTCTCTTGAGTACTCTGCAAAGGGTGAGCTTCGGGCGATACATGAGGGCTCCGCCGGGCAGTCAGCTTCAAGAGACATAGATCTTTCAGCCGTTAACTCCAAACAATTTGTTACGCTGTTTCTTAACGTCGGCTTGAATGCCAACAGTATTCCAGAGATTCGCACTACCGCAGTTTACGACCTTGTTACTGGGATCGAGCTTGCGTTTGATGACTCAATTACAACAGCAGGCAGTGCTAGGGTACAGCTGTCAAAAGTTGATACTGCTATGGCTATAGGTTACGGTGCGACTAGCGGCGCGTGGAACGTTGCTTACACACTTTCAGATTACCTGACTGGTGTCAGCCTACTTGAGATGGCTGTTTTTAAGGGCTATTTAGATCGTTTTCAGATGGAATTTATTGCTCGATCTCACCTGGCCGAAAATACATACAAGTCTGGGTACAATAATAGGGCAACTCGAGTAGCATCGCAAATCCTCGACGCGAAATCAAACTATCCAGTATCTTCCAACCCACTACGTCCTCCTGTCAACACTCTACCCTTTAACGATATGAACGTTAAAGTATTCGGACAGCCTCCCCCAAAGCCGCCAACGCAAGTCTACCCCGATCCTATATTACCGAATAGCACACAAAATGGAGCGTTTTGGAAAGTTCAAACGTTATCAGCTACCCCATCCATAGAGCTGTTTTCATGTAACGTCTCCGGTATACCTGGTGGGTTAAATGTGTTGGGGTACAAAGCTACTGGTGGGACATGGCGACTAAAATCTGTGGTAGGAAAGATGGACTCTCTTCCTCCTGGTAGGTACGCCATCAAGGCGCAGCTGATGGAAGAAAGCATCTTTGCAAATGCTTGGAGCGTCGGAGATGTTGGGAACTGGTATTATTCACACGATGACAACCCCGTTGGTGGAGTGCTGGTGGGTAGCATGTCTCCTTATAGCAACTCCACTGGTACATCTTTCGACCTACCGAACATAGCCACCTTAAATTCTTACTACGCTTCACACCAAGAAGTTGAGTTTGAGATTAAAGAGGGCCAGAAGAATAGACAACTTATTTTCCACAGAGATGGAGGTGGGA
>MDTD01024940.1_pt1 | contig 10398 bp, 7 predicted proteins | sample 811221 | NCBI WGS metagenome assembly MDTD01 (sample SAMN05326646, study PRJNA326480) | marine metagenome | isolation source: seawater | place: Pacific Ocean: South West | collected 2011
CGCGCAGGTCGGCCGGCTCGACCCGGGTTGAAAACTGGCGCGAGGCGAGTCGTCCGGAGAGGAAGGTGCCGACGTCGTCGAACACGGAGCCAAGCGCGCACTCCCCCGCTTCGGCCCGCGCCGGCGCCAGCCGCAGCAGGCGCTGGACGAGCTCTCGGATCCGCTCGAGCGCATCCTGAATCAGCTCGCCGTAGCGCTCGGCCCGTTCGCTCGCCGCCTCCCGACGCAGGACCTCGAGGCTGTGCAGCGCGCCGGCGAGCGGTGAGTTGATCTCATGGGCCAGGCCTGCAGCCAGGGTGCCCATCGCGGCGAGGCGTTCCTGCCGGGCCGCACGTCGCTCCGCCTCGGATGCGGCGGCGGTCGCCCGCTCCACCTCGACCTCGAGCTCGGCCTGGAAGTTGGCGATCCGCTCGCGCATCTGCCGGAAGGAGTCCACCAGCCCGTCGATCTCGCGCCCGAGCCCCGGCCCCGGCAGGGCCAGCTGCGCGCGCTGGCCGCCGAAGCCCGCGGCCGCCGCCGAGAGTCGCTCCACCGGGCGGACGACCGCGCGCCCGAGGAAGACGTAGACCAGCCCGGCGCTGAGCAGGGTGGCGGCGATCGCCGCCGCGACGACGAGCGTGGGCACCGAGACGGTCACGAAAGCCTCGCGCGGCCGGACGAAGACCCCGCCCCAGATCTTGCGCGGCTCCAGCGAGAACTTCTCCTGCACGATCAGCGGCAAGCAGATGCCGCCGGCGATCAGTTCGGGCTCCAGCTCCTCGCTGGCGCGGACCATGCCGCCCAGCACCGCCTCCAAGGGAAAGTCCACCGATCGCGTCCGCGCCCCCAGCGGACTGAGGAAAGCCCCGATCGGCACCAGATCCTCGCCGACGCGCAAGACGCGCGTGTCGACCAGCAGGACTTCCTCAAACTCGGACCAGCCGTCCCAGGCCAGGATGTCGCGCGTCTCGTTGGCCTCGCCGGATTCGAAGCGCTCCGCCAGCCGACTGCTCACCTGCTCGGCCAGCCGCCGCTTCTTGCTCTCCAGCCGCAGCTCGCGCTGCACCTTGTCGTTGGCAGTCCACCAGGCGAGCGCCCCGAGGACGACCGCATTCACTGCGAGCAGAACCAGCGTCAGCCGCAGCCTGAGCCGCATCTTAGGCGTTCTGCCCGAACTGCTTCAGCAGCTCGAAGAGCGGCAGGAACAGCGCCAGCGCGATCACACCGACGACCGCCGCCATCGCGACGAGCATGATCGGCTCGAGCAACTTCAGCGCGATGTCCAGTGCGCGCTTGTAGTTGGTCTCGTAGTTGTCCCCGACCCGCAGACACATGCGGTCGAGTTCGCCGGTTTCTTCGCCGACTTCGACCATCGAAACGATCACGTCGTCGAAGCACTCGGTCTGTTCCAGCGAGGCGGCAATGCCCTCGCCTTCACGCACCTCCTCGCGGACCTCGTCCATGGCCTCGCGATAGACCTCGGAGGTCAGCGCACCGCGCACGATGTCGAAGGCGCGCAGGTGCGGCACGCCCGAAGCCACCAGGGTGCCGAAGGTCGTCGCGAAGCGCGAGATCTGCGACATGCGCACCAACCCGCCGATCACGGGCAGGCGCAGGTGCACCGCGTGGTTCCAGCGGCGGAAGCCATAGGAGCGCATGTACGCGAGCTGATACACGATCACGAGAATGATCGGGATGCCCAGGTACAGGTACCAGTAGGTGACGACGTTGGTGCTGAGGTCGATCAGGGCCTGGGTCAGGCCCGGCAGCGTAAGCCCCATCTCCTGGAACAGCGCGTCAAACTTCGGAATGACGACCAGCATCAACGCCGTGACCACCGCGAAAGCGACGATCACGATGACGACCGGGTAGGTGAGCGCGCTGCGGGTGCGCTCGCGCAGTTCCTGCGAGCGTTCCTGGAAGTCGGCCAGGCGGTTGAGCACGGTGTCCAGCACACCGCCCGCTTCGCCGGCCTTGACCATGTTGATGTAAAGCTCGTCGAAGACCTCGGGGTTGTCCCCCATCGCCTCGGAGAGCGGCTGACCTTCCTCGACCATCTCGGCCGAATCGATGATCGCGTCGCGGAAGCGTCCGGCCGGCCATTGGTCCGACAGGATCCGCAGGTTGCGCAGAATCGGCAACCCGGCCTCGGTCAGCGTGGCCAGCATCCGCGTGAAGCGCACGATGTGCTTGAGCGGAACCTTGCGCCGAATGCGTGAGCCTCCCGAGGACTCCGTCGAGGACGTCCGTGCAGCAGCAGGACGGGAGCTGGGTGCGACGCGGCGCTGAATGCGGGCCATCTTGGGGGGATTCCGGCGAGCGGAAGCTTAGTAGTTTTCGGTCTGCGTCTCGCGCAGGACCTCGTCGAGGGTCGTGCGGCCGGTCGCGGCCAGTTCCAAGGCGCGCTCGCGGAGCGTCTTCATCTTGCGCTCGCGGGCCAGTTCACGCAAAGCGATGGTGCTGGGATTCTGCAGGAACTGTTCACGAAGGCCGTCGTCCATCGGCAGAATCTCATAGATGGCGGTCCGGCCGCTGTAACCGGTGAAGTGGCAAGCTTCGCAGCCTTTTCCGCGATAGAACGGCTGATCGCCGGTGATTCCGGCCTTGCGCAGCTGTTCGGGATCGGGGTCGTGCGTCGCGCCACACTCCGAGCAGACCGTGCGCAGCAGGCGCTGGGCAACGATGCCCTCGATGGTCGCTGCCAGCAGGAAGGGCTCCACTCCCAGGTCGATCATCCGGGTGACGGTGGAGGGCGCATCGTTGGTGTGCAGCGTGGACAACACCAGGTGACCGGTCAGCGAGGCTTCGACCGCGATCTGGGCAGTCTCCGGGTCGCGGATCTCACCGACCAGGATGATGTCCGGGTCCTGGCGCAGCATGGTGCGCAGCACCCGCGAATAGTTGACGCCGATCTCGTCATTGACCGGCACCTGCACGATGCCATCGAGGTCGTATTCGACCGGATCCTCGACCGTGAGGATCTTGGTGTCGGGCTCGTTCACGCTGTGCAGCAGCGAGTAGAGCGTGGTGGTCTTACCGGAACCCGTTGGGCCGGTGACCAGCACGATGCCGTGCGGCAGACGCACGAACTTGCCCAGCTGCTCGGCTTCTTCGGGAAGCAGGCCGAGCTGCGTCAGATCGAGGCGCAGTGACTTGCGGTCGAGCACGCGCAGCACGGTGCTCTCGCCCCCTTGAATCGGCACCGTCGAAACCCGGAAGTCGATCGGCCGGCCATCCACGACCAGCTCGATGCGACCATCCTGCGGCAGCCGCGTCTCGGAGATATCGAGATTGGCCAGCACCTTGATGCGCGAGATCAGCGCGGTCGCGAGGTGCGGCGGCGGCGGGTCGACTTCGTAGAGCACGCCGTCGACGCGCATGCGGATGCGGAACTCGCCCTGGTACGGCTCGAAGTGGATGTCGGCCGCGCCGTCGCGCACCGCGCGGGTGAGCAGCGACTCGAGCAGGCGCACGATCGGCGCCGCTTCACCCGCTTCGGTCTCGGCGGCGACCTGCTTCTCGGCGCGCTTCTGATAGGCCTGCTCGACGGCGTCCGCCAAGGCTGCGGGCGCGGCGAGCACGATCTCGAGCGGATAACCGGTCAGAGCCTCGAGGTCGCCGAGCAGCGGCAGGACTTCCGGGTCGGCCACCGCGATGCGCAAGCGGCCGTCCTGGACGGCCAGGGGCAGCGCCCCGAAGGCGCGCGCCGTCCCGGCATCGACCATCGAGACCGCGTCCTCGGACGGCTTCAGCGCCCCCGCCGGCAGCCATTCGAGCCCCTTCTGAATAGCGATCGCCCGCGACAGATCCTCTTCGCTGATCTGTTCGCGGTCGAGCAGGATCTGGCCGATCCGGCCGCCGCTGCGGCGCTGTTCGGCCAACGCCGCCTGCAGCTGGCCCATGCGCAGCACGCCGAGATCGACGAGGATCCGGCCGAGCTGTCGGGGGTCGGGTGTGGGCATGGTCTAGCCGCCGAGCCGCTGCACCAGGTCTGCGGGGTACTGAGCCGAGCCCAGAGCCACCTCGCGGGTGATCGTCCCGGCCTGGACGAGTTCGTACAGATGCTCGTCGAGCAGCTGCATGCCCAGGCGCTTCTGCGTCTGCATGACCGAGCCGATCTTGAAGGTCTCGCCCTTCCGGATGTGGTTTTCGATCGCCGAGTTGCGCACCATGATCTCGAAGGCCGCGACGCGGCCATGGCCATCGGCGCGGGGCAGCAGCACCTGCGACACCACGGCCTGCAGCGAGACCGAGAGCTGGGCGCGCACCTGCTCCTGCTGGTTCTCCGGATACTGGTCAATGATCCGGTCAACGGTGCGTGCCGCGCCGGTCGTGTGCAAGGTGCCCAGCACCAAGTGACCGGTTTCCGCAGCGGTGATCGCCGCCGAGGTCGTCTCCAGGTCACGCATCTCACCCAGCATGATCACGTCCGGGTCCTGACGCAGAACCCGGCGCAGGCCTTCGCCGAAGTTGACGACGTCGTCGCCGATCTCGCGCTGGTTGATGACCGCCTTGTGCGACTCATGGAAGAATTCGATCGGATCTTCCAGCGTCATGATGTGGCAAGGGTGCGAGATGTTGATCTCGTGGATCAGCGCCGCGAGCGTGGTCGTCTTACCCGAACCGGTCGGGCCGGTGACCAGGATCATGCCGCGCGGCAGGTGGGCCAGGCTGCGCAGCACCGGCGGCGCGCCGATCTCATCGAAGCTCAGTCGATTCTGCGGCACGCGACGCAGGACCAGCGCGTAGGAGCCCTTCTGCTTGAAGACGCTGGCGCGGTAGCGGTCGCCTTCGAAGGGAAAGCCGAAGTCACAGCTGCCGGAATCCATCAGCTCCTGATGGCGATGATCCGGCGTCAGCTCCATGCAGATCGCCTTGGCCTGATCCTCCGAGACGTCCTCCGCTGTGATGGGCACCAGCTCGCCGGAGGCGCGCATCGCCGGCGGGCGGTTGGCCCCCATGTGGAGGTCAGAAGCGTCATTGGATGCGACAACGCGCAACCAATCCTGGAGCATGGCGGGTACGAAACTCATGCGGCGGGTTGGGCCGGGGGTTCAGGATCGACGTCCGGGACCTCGATGTCGGCCTCCGAGTCCTCTTCGACGACCATCGAGGTCACGCGCAGCAATTCCTGCACAGTGGTTTTGCCGGCGCGCACTTTCGACTCGACATCGGCGCCGAGCGGCGTCCAGGTGTCGCCCCGGCGCGCCTCGGCTACGAAAGCACCGCCATCCGCGGACTGGAACAGCGATTCACGCAGGCGCTCGCTCATGCCCAGCCACTCGAAGGCGCCCAGGCGACCGCGGTAGCCGCTGCGGGTGCACTCGTTGCAGCCACGGGCGTGGAACAGCTTGGACCCTTCCGGCAGCTTGAGCAGCTGGCGCTCGAGCGGGGTGGCCTCTTCTTCGACCTTGCAGGCGTCGCAGAGCCGGCGCACCAGGCGCTGGGCCAGGACGCCCTGCAGCGAGGTGGCGACCAGGAAGGGCGGCACGCCCATATCCAGCAGTCGCGTCGCAGCCGAGGGCGCGTCATTGGTGTGCACCGTGCTGAACACCAGGTGCCCGGTCAGCGAGGCCTGAATGGCGACTTCGGCGGTCTCCTTGTCGCGGATCTCACCGACCAGCACGACGTTGGGCGCCTGACGCAGGAATGCCTTCAGGACGCGGGCGAAGTCCAGCCCGATCCGCGGCGCCACCTGCACCTGGTTGATGCCCTTGATGCGGTATTCGACCGGATCCTCGACCGTGAGGATCTTGCGGTCGGCCCGGTTGAGCGTCTGCAGCGCCGCGTAAAGCGTGGTCGTCTTGCCCGAGCCGGTCGGCCCGGTGACCAGGAAGATGCCGTTCGGACGATCGATGACGTCGCGGAACCAGCTCAGCGCCGAAGGTGTCATGCCCAGGTCTTCGAGCGAGAGCAGGTTGGCCTCGCGGTCGAGCAGACGCATGACCACCGACTCGCCGTGGTTGGTGGGCACGACCGAGACACGCACGTCGAGCTCGCGCTCTGCGGCGCGATGTTCGATTCGGCCATCCTGAGGCTTGCGCTTCTCGGCGATGTCGAGGCCCGCGTTGACCTTGACGTGCGAGATCAGCGGCGCATGCAGGTCGACGGGGTGCTCGGCGGCGACGACCAGATGACCATCGATGCGATAACGCACCTGCACCTTGGTCGAGAACGGCTCGATGTGAATATCCGAGGCGCGCCGCTTGACGGCTTCCTCGAACATCCGGTGCACCAAGCGCACGACCGGCGACTCTTCAAAATCGCCGACCTCGACTTCCTCCTGCTTGCCGCCGCCGTCGCGCGGCCCGTAGGCGCGTTCGAGGGCGCCGCGCAAGGCGCTGGGCGATGCGATCGCCAGCGCAACCGGGGCGTCCAGCAGAAAGCCGAGCGTGTCGGAGACCACCGCTTTCTCGGGATCCCCCACCGCGACGATGACGCGCCCTTCCTTTTCGGCTACCGGGATGGCCTCGAGCTCCCAGGCGGAGTTGCCGGAGAGTCGCTCGGTCAGACGGGCCGGGGGCGTCTTCCCTTCCAGATCAACGAAGGGCAGCCGCGCCTGCTTGGCGAGCGCGCGATGGACCGTGACTTCATCACAGGCCCGCTGCTCGATCAGAATCAGGCCCAACGGACGGTTGCGCGTCTTTTGCGCAGCGAGAGCCTCGCGCAGGGCCTCGTCGGTGATCGCGCCTTGCGCGAGAAGCAGCTCGCCGAGTTTCGATCGCACTTTAGCGGCGCACCATGGCGCTGACTTTGATCTCGCGGGGTGGCAGCGCCTCGTCGTCCGGGAAGCTGATCATCAGCCGGCCGCCGTGACGCCCAATGGGCGCGTCCTCGGCGAGCTGGAAGCGCACGATCCACTCGCGACCGACTTCCTTCTCGACCAGCTTCCAGCTGAAGTACTCGGGGCCCGCGAACTCAATCTTGGGCTCGGGCAGCGTGACGGTGGGATCGCTGGCCAGGATCTTGACCTGACGCTTGGTGAGCGTGCCCTCGGTGACCGCACCGAACTTGAGGAACTCCTCGGGCGCGTACTGCACCGGGCCGACGATGTTGGCGTAGAGGTGCACCTCGAGGTCGCGATCCAGGGTGGTCTCCGCCTGAATGCTGCGCATGAACACGCCCGCCGGAGCCTGGCCGTTGAGCTTAATGTTCAGATAACGCACCTGACGGCCGTCCCCCAGCATCTGCGTCTCAGCATCGACCTCGACTTCGACGCCCTGCGGCACGAGCTTCCAGGACTTGATCTCGAAGGCTTCGCGCCCCGTGACTTTGACGCGCTGGGTCGCCGGCTGTTCGGCGAGATTGCGCACCAGCTGCTGCCCGAAGCGTACGGTGCCCGGGCTGATCTCGAAGTGACGTCGAATGAAGGCCTGCAGATTCAGCGTGATCGGCAGGTTCATGGCATTGCCCATGACCCGAATTGTCGATGTCTTGGTGTTGAGGTACTGCGCCGCGTTGAAGGTGCCCACGACCGCCCCTTTCGCCCCCGCCTTGATCGGGGTGTTGATCGGGTACGGCTTGCCTTCCACCTCAAGAGAGACCTCGCTGCAGCCGCAGGAGGCGTCCATGCCGGTGATCGTGACCGGATCCGGGCCTTCGACCACGAAGGGGAAGCGGATCTCGGTGGTGTTCTCCTGGTAGATGACGCCCAGATCCAGGTCCAGGAACTCAAACTGAACTCGGCTGCGCGAGCCGCCCTGGACGCTCTGCAGGGACTCGCCGATCGGCTTGGTCGAGGTCTCGGCGGTGAGCCGCGCCCCGTCGGGGGCCGAGCTGTCCTGAGCGGCCGAGGTGGCCGGAGTCTGGCCCTCGGTCTCCGGCGATTCGTCAGAACCGCCGCAGGCGACCAGCAGGCAGGGAAGGAGGAGGAGCAGGCGGGCGAGTTTCATCGTTCTTGCGATTCCGAGTTCGTGGAGCTCGTGGCGAGCCCAAAAAACTGGATCTCCCGTTGCAGCAAGGACTCACGACCGGCGTTCCGATGCGCGAGCAGCAGGTGGATTGTGCCGCGGACGGGGCCAGATGCCAAGTCCGGAGGGAGGACCAGTCTGAGCGCATAACGCCTTCCCTCTTCAAGCGTTTCGACCTTTACGGCCGCTCCGGCCACGCCCTCGACCTGGACATCGCGGAGCTCGAGTTCACCCTCGCGGGCCCCCAGCTCGAGCGGATCGACCTCGACCCGGCCGTCGACGACCTCGCGGAGCAGGTACTTGAGGGCCGGACGGGTGTAAACCAGGCTCTCGACGGTGAATTCGATCGGGATCGTCGCCGCGTACTCCTGATCGGTGCGCAGCTGCACGAAGCCCGCGCGGCGGCCCTCTTCGGCCATCCCCGCCTCGCGTACCAGCCTGAGACGCTGTTCGAGCGCGGGCTCGGCGGAGGGCAGGCCCTCGACTCGCACCCCGGCAAGCCCTGCCAGGATGTCGAGGAGACGGAAGGGCTCGGGCCCGCGCACCACGACCTCGGCGCTCAGCTCCTGCTCGCTGCCCGCTGTCTCGAAGCGCACGACGGCAGGCTCGATCTCGAACCAGGGCTCGAGCTCGCCCTGGAAATGGAGCGTCGCCGGCAGCCCCGGCCCCTCGCCCAGCAGCCGCAGCTGGGACTTGCGGACCCCGAGAAAGCCGGAGGTATCCCAGAGGGCGCGCAGCTCTCCCCGCGTTCCCTCGGGAATCTGCTGACCAAAGTCGAAGCGCTGGCCTCCCTCGCCGAGCAGCTCCAGCTCGATGCAGCCGCAGGAAGCCTCGAAGCGGTGAATGACGACCGGTGCACCCTGCACCTCGAAGGCGAAGCGCACCTCGCGCTGCTCGCCCGAGGTCATCACGCCCAGATCCTGCCGCAGCTCCTCGAACAGCAGGCCCGCCGCGGCCTCGGCCCCTGAGCCGCAGCCAGCAAACAGCCCGAGCAACAGCGCTGCTCCCAGGCCTCGTGCTTGTTCCGCTCCGCGCACCTCGCCAAGATACCGCCATGCTTCCCGCCCGTTTCGCGCTTCCTGGCCGAGTCCTCGGCTTGCTGCTGGCCGCTGCCCTGGGAACGAGCTGCGCTTCGCCCCCGCCCGAGCTGGAAGCCCTCGCCTACCGCCCCGACTTCTCCCGGCCGGAGGAGACCGGGCGGACCTTCCTGGTCTCCTGGGCGGTCCACGCACCGAAGACCGAGTACGAAGCGCTCTCTGAGGCCTGGAAGGACGAGGTCGGCGGCACGCTCGACGCCTATTTGCTGGCGCGGCCGCAGCTCCAGGCGGAGGTCGGCTGGATCAGCAGTCAGGCCTGGCGGCTGCAGCCGATCCGCACCGAGGCCGGAGCCGAGGGCGTGCTCACCTGGTGGGGCCTGGACCCGGAGCGGGACCCCGTCCTGGGGATCGAATGCGTGCCGCAGAACTACCTCGAATTCGAGGAAGCCGGCGCGCGCGACCGGACACCCGGCAGCTACTTCGACGAGGAGCTGGAGCAGTTCTACGGCATCGAGGGCTCGCTGCTCTGGGTCGAGATCGAGGACAGCGCGGTGCGCGAAGCCAGTCGCCTCGACGGCATCCGCAGCATCAAGCTCGGCACCGAATGGAAAATCCGCAGGCTGATCCCGTGGGATCCTCCTGCGGATGAGGACGACGCGGGAGCCGATGCCCGCGCCGGCAACGACGCCTAGGTGCGGGCCGGATCGACCAGCACGCGGCTGAGCAGCTCGCGCGCCGAGCGGAGAGTCGCGTCGGGGCTGACCGTGGTGCTGGTGAGCCATTCGACCGGACGGCCGCCCAGATCCTGGATGCCGAGGTCTGCGAGGCCCTGACGCACCCGCTCGGCGAACAGCCGCACGCCTTCCGGGCCGGTGTGCGGCAGCAGCGCGAGGAAGGTGTGGTGGTCAAAGCGCGTCACCACGTCGACGTCGCGGGTGTCGAGCAGAATGACGCTGGCGACATCGAGCAGGCGCTCTTCGGCGAGCATGTCTTCGACGCGGAAGGCCGCGAGCCCCAGCGGGAAGCGGAAGCGGTTCGAGCGCTTGAACTCCTCTTCGAGGCGGTGCTCCCAGTAGTCGAAGACGTAGAGCCCCGTTTCCGGGTCGGTGATCGACTGGACGAACTCCTCGCCGCCGCCCTCTTCTTCGCGCAGGATGGCGCTGAGCTTGGCGCCCAGGTTCTCTTCGAGCGCCGACTCATCGATCTCGGGGAGCTCCCGGCCGGCCGAGGCCAGCCGCACCCCAAAGGGCGAGCTGAGGCGGTCGGCGAGCGCCTCGGGGTCGAGCGGCAGGGCCAGCGCGCCCTGCGCCCCGACGAAGCGGGCCAGGCCTTCGGCGTCGTCGGCGTCGCCGTGGGTCAGCAGGAAGACGAGCGCGCGGTGATCGCGCAGGAAACCGAGCGCCCATTCGTGCATGGCCATCGGCGCGATCGCGCGCGGGTCGACGACGACCAGGCCATCCGGGCCGGAGGCC
>MDTD01058686.1_pt1 | contig 10398 bp, 12 predicted proteins | sample 811221 | NCBI WGS metagenome assembly MDTD01 (sample SAMN05326646, study PRJNA326480) | marine metagenome | isolation source: seawater | place: Pacific Ocean: South West | collected 2011
AAGAGTTTTTTTAGGATTAATTTTTGGAATATTAATTGGTGTTCCACTAGGTTTATTTATGGGATTAAATAGATTTGCAAAAGGTTTCTTTGATCCTTTGATAGAACTTTATAGACCTGTGCCACCGTTAGCCTGGGCACCACTTATAATCTCTGTTCTTGGAATTGATAACACTGGTAAAGTATTTTTATTATTTATGGTGTCTTTATCAATAATGATAATTTCAGCAAGGGCTGGGGCATCAGGAACACAACTTTCAAAAATTCACGCAGCTCATTCGCTTGGTGCATCAAAAAAACAGATTTTGCGATATGTTATATTTCCAAATTCACTCCCAGAAATTCTAACTGGCATCAGAGTTGCAGTTGGGATGTGTTGGGGTACATTGGTTGCAGCTGAATTTTTAGCTGGGACTACAGGTATCGGTTTCGTTGAAAATGTTGCAAAAAAATACTTTCAATATGAAGTCATCTGGATAACTATATTTATTATGGGAATGCTCGGGTTATTATTTGATATCACATTAAGAAAAATTATTGATAAGACTATCCCTTGGAGAGGTAAAGGTTAAAATTTTTTAAATTTAATATCTCTGTTAATAATATTAAGACTTCTTGTAAACTCATTTTTTATATATTCGTCGATTATAAAGTATTTTTTTTGGAAGGGTATATCCCAATTATCAGTTATACCATTAGAAATAATTACGTTAGTACTATTTTTCATTGCATCGACTAATTCTTTTTGTTGATTAACACTTGCTATAGACCATATGAAGTGAAATTTGGTGCAACTAGGTTTTTTTAATAAATAGAGTAAAATTGAGTCATATGTATACAGCTGTATACATTTCTCATTTTGTAATATTATTGATGCTTGATTTACAAAATTTATATCATCTGTATTTAAAAATTTTTTATCTTTAGAATAAATAAATTTAGTAAATTTCTCTTTATAATTTATGATATTGTTTACTGATATATCAAAAATAAAAATTGCAATAGGCAAAAATAATAAAATAGTTAAAAATTTTGGAAGTTGTATATTAAAACTAAATTTTAATTTACCTATATTTTTAATTACAAAATATAAGACTATTATAGACAAAAATATAATTGGATAACCAAAAGCTTGCTTTATATGACCACCATCAGATCTTCCTAGTGCATAGGTGTAACTCAGAAAAGAACAAAAACTTAGAAATAATAAAAATACTTTTGTTCTAATTTTTTTATTACTATTTTTTAAAAGTAAATTTACTGTATAAATCAGCAAAAATAATATTGTTAATAATGTTTTTGTAGCCCTTGAGGCATTTATTTCATCGGTAAAAGGAATTGGATGTATTATTCCGTGTATATTCGTTATATTTTTTAACACATCTAAAGTATTATTTAAAAAATAATTAAATTCATCACCAAAATAAATAAAAGAACAAATCCAAAAAAAAATTATTGATATCAAAGTATATATAGCAATTTTCTGTCTTTTAATTATTAACAAGTAAATAATAAACGAGACTGCTAATAAATTATAAATTATAGCTCTATCTAAACTCCAAAAAAAAGAGAAAACACTTAAAAAACCAATAATAAGTATTCCGAAGATAAATTTTTTGTTTGTATTTAATATAAAATTTGCAAAACAAATTAGTAATATTAATGTAGGTAATTCTCTTGCCTCTATTTGGTCAGATGAATTAATCTCATAGTCAATTAATGATAATATTATAAAACTAAGAATAATAAAAAAAAATGGCTTTAAAGTCGATTTAAGAGAAACTATTTGAGTAATTTTAAAGGTCAAAATTATTAAAGATATTTTAGTTAACAAAATCAATATTAATTCATAAAATCTTACAAGTCCTATGCTTTCAAGTCCAAAAATTTTCCAAATAAATTTTGGACCCAAAATTTCTGTGATTATTCCACTTGTAATATAAGAACCTGACCAAAGAGAGTTGTCCAAATAACTTTTATAAGTTGCGCTAAATCTTTGTCCAGAGTGGAAAATATCTAATTTTTGATATGGAAATTCTATAGAAAAAAATTCTAAAATTAAAAAAATCAAAAACAAAAATAATAATGTTTTACCTAAACTAATATTTTGTAAATTATTATCATTTTCATTAATTGAGCTTATCAGATAAGATAATTTTTTATTTTCAAAATATATTTTTGATAAAATAAATGTTGTCAAAGGTAATAAAATAAAAATTAGATACTTGATGGGATCATTTAAAGAACTATAATTTTGTAATGAATACGCGCTTATAATATCCGATCTCATGTAAGGAATATTTAAATTTATCCAAATTAGAGTTGAAATTAATATAGAGAATAATGTTAGGCAGAAAATGAAAATTTTTTTGTTTTGTATTTTCATATTAACTATGATTTATAATGAAAATTATGAGTTTGTCTTTAATAATTCCAGTCTATAATGAGGAAAATCAAGTTACTAATACAATTAAAAATATAATTAAATTAAAAAAAAGGATTAATAATTTAGAAATAATTTTTATTAATGATTTCAGTTCAGATAATACGCTTTTACTCATAAAAAAATTAATAACAAACAAAAAATATATCAAGATTTATAATAATAAAAAAAAAGGTCTTGGTTCAGCTATTGAAGTAGGAATTTTAAATTCTAAAAAGAACTATGCATGTATTTTTATGGCAGACATGTCAGATGACATAAATGATGTAATAAAATATTATAAAGAAATTAATAATAATAATTTAGACGCTGTTCTTGGATCGCGATTTAATACTCAATCTAATGTAAAAGATTACCCAAAAGTAAAATTTTTCTTGAATAGAATTTTTAATAATTTTGTTAGACTAATTTATTTTTCAAAATACAATGATTTTACAAATGCATTTAAAATATATAAGCTCAAAACTTTGAAAAAATTACTACCAATAGTGTCTGAGAATTTTAACGTTTTTCTTGAATTACCATTAAAAATAATTGGTCGTAAGTATAAATATAAAATTATTCCAATAAATTGGAAAAATAGAAAAATAGGTAAATCTAATTTTAAAATAAAGGAACTAAGCTCAATGTATATATTTACACTATTATATTGTTTATTAGAAAGAATATTGATTAATAAAAATTTAAAAAATAAAGAATTATGAAAATTTTGATAACCGGTGGCTGTGGTTTTGTGGGTGCTAATTTAGCATTATTTTTAAATAGATTTTTTAAAGTAAGTACTTTGGACAACCTATCAAGAAAAGGTTCAAAATATAACTTATCCTTATTAAAGAGAAAAAATATAAAAAATTATAAGTACGACATATATAATTTTAAAAAGTTATCTAATCTTCCAAAGTTTAATTTAATAATAGATTGTTGCGCTGAAGCAGCTGTTGAAGTGTCTAAGAGTAAAATTGACAATGTTATTAATACTAATTTAATAGGAACTATCAATATTTTAAAAAAGGCAAAATCAGACAATTCTAAATTAATATTTTTATCTTCAAGTAGAGTTTATCCAATTGGTAAATTAAATGAAATAATTAAACAAAAAAAAATATTAAAAGAAAAAATAAATATTACAAAAAAAATTAATGAAGAAAGCTCAATCATAGGGCCAAGATCTATATATGGATTAACAAAACTTGCTTCAGAAATGTTTATAGAAGAATTTGCATATGCTTTTAATTTAAAGTATTTGATTAATAGGTGTGGTGTAATATCAGGACCCTTGCAATTCGGAAAGCAAGATCAAGGATTTGTTAGTTTGTGGATCTGGAGACATGAATTTAAAAAGAATTTAAAATATATTGGATATGGAGGATATGGGAATCAAATTAGAGATGTTTTACATATCGAGGATTTATGTGATCTTATTTTTATTCAAATAAAAAAAATAAACTCAATTAATAATAAAGTGTTTACTGTTGGCGGTTCAACAAAAAGTTTTACTTCCTTGAAAAATTTAACTCAAATTTGCCAAAAATTGACAAAAAACAGAATAAAAATAGGTAAAGTTTCCAAAACTTCCTCATATGATATTCCATACTATATTACTAATAATAACAAAGTATCTCAAACTTATAATTGGTATCCTAAAAAGAATTTTTATGATTTAGTTAAAGATGTTCATAAATGGATATTGATAAATAAAAAAACTTTAAGGAAATATTTTTAAAATGTCTGTTGTTTTAATTACGGGATCTACAGGATTAGTTGGATCAGAATCTGTAAGATTTTTTTGTAAAAAAGGTTTTGATGTAATTGGGATTGACAACAATCTAAGAAAATTTTTCTTTGGCAAGGATGGTTCAACTTTATGGCTTAAAAATAAATTATTAAAAGATTTCAAAAATTTTAAGAATTTTAATGTTGATATTAGGAATTTTACAAGTTTAGACAAAATATTTAAAAAATATTCAAAAAATATTTCACTTATAGTTCATTGTGCTGCTCAACCTTCACATGATTATGGAAAGAACTTTCCAATAATCGACTTTAATATAAATGCTACAGGTACTTTAAATTTATTAGAATTAACTAAAAAGTATTGTGCTCTTTCACCTTTCATTTTTATGTCTACAAATAAAGTTTATGGTGATAATCCAAATAAATTAAAAATTTATGAAAAAAGTACAAGATGGGAGTTAAAAAAGAGTGATAAGTTTTTTAAGGGTGTTAATGAGACATTTCCAATTGACAATTGTACCCACAGCTTTTTTGGTGTTTCAAAGACATATGCAGATTTAATCGTTCAAGAATATGGTAAAAATGTAGGATTAAAAACAGTTTGTTTTAGGGGTGGATGTATAACAGGACCGAACCATAGCGGAACAAAACTTCATGGATTTTTATCCTATTTAGTTAAATTATCTTTAAGTAAAAAAAAATATTCATTAATTGGTTATAAAGGTAAACAAGTTAGAGATAATCTACATAGTAAGGATTTGATAAATTGTTTTTGGGAGTTTTATAAAAAACCAAAAAAAGGTGAGATTTATAATATTGGCGGCGGAAGATATTCGAATTGCTCTATATTAGAAGCATTGAATATTGTGGAGGAAATTTCAAAGACTAAGATTAAAAAAGAATTTATTAAGAAACCAAGAGTGGGTGATCATATATGGTATGTATCAAATATATCAAAATTTAAAAAAGACTATCCTAACTGGAAACAAATTTACAATACAAAAAAAATAATAGAGGAATTGATTGAAACTCAAAATTAATAATCTTAAAAGTATTGTTTATAAAATTTTTAATAGACATAATTTATCTAAGAAACATTCTAGAATATGTTCAGAGGCAATAATTAATGCTGAATTAGTTGGTGCTCATTCTCATGGGTTATCAAGATTAAAAATGTATTGTGAAAGAATTAAAAAAAAAGTGATCAATCCAAAACCTAAAATAAAAATAAAAAACATTTCTCAGTCTATATCCTTAATTGAAGCTGACAATAGCATTGGATTTGTTGCAGCTGATATAGGTATTAAAAAGTCTATAAAGAACGCTAAAAAAACTGGCATAAGCCTTGTTGCGATTAAGAATAGTGGACATTATGGTCTTTCGGGGTATTACCTGGAACAGGCTGTAAAACACAACCTAATATCTTTAAGTTTTACTAATGCTCCCCCTGCAATTGCCCCATTTGGTTCAAAAAAAAGTCTTTTTGGTACAAATCCAATTGCCTTTGCAACTCCAACGAACACTAAAGTTCCATTTATATTTGATGCGTCCATGTCAAAAATTAATAGAGGAAAAATTAGACTTGCGGCAAAAAATAACAAAAAAATTGATTACGGTGTTGCCTTGGATAAACATGGAAATATTACTACAAATCCCCATAAAGCATTAGAGGGTGTGCAATTACCTATAGCTGAATACAAAGGCTCTGGTCTTGCTTGGATGGTTGATATATTAAGTGGGGTTTTTACTGGAAGCTCTCATGGCGGTAAAGTCAAAGACCCCTTTGAAGATTTCACAGGCCCACAAAATATTGGTCATCTTTTTATTACATTTAAAACAAATTTATTTACAAATAATTTCAAAAAAAGAATTAAGCAGAATATTGAAATTGTAAAAAGATTACCCAAACGGAAAAATATAAAAGAGATTATGTACCCTGGACAGAGCAAATCTATAAGATATAAGAAAAATTTAAATCTTAAAATTAATTTATCAAAAGATATGCAATCAGAATTAGATACTTTGTTAGGCAAATGAAATTTATATATTTAATATTTTTTTTAATAATTGGAGGGATTTCAAATGCTTTTGAAATTAAATTAAACAAAATAGAAAGTTTTGATAATCCTTGGGGTTTAAGCTTTATAGATCAAAAAAATATTATAATTACAGAAAAAAGTGGGTCAATTAAGATTATAAATTTAGATAGTAAAAAAGTAGGAATAATTAATCATAATTTGAATATTTTAGAAGACGGTCAAGGTGGTTTATTGGATGTCTTATATAATGACAATTATATATATGTTACTTATTCTGAAAATCGAGGTGGTGGAAAAACTAGTACGTCAATTGCAAAAGGTAAATTTAATAAAAAAAATATTTTTTTTGAAAATTTATTTAGGGCAGAACCTCCAATTAAATCTGGTTATCATTTTGGCTCCCGTATAGCAATTAAAGATAATTTTTTATTTGCATCTGCAGGTGAAAGAGGTGGTGGAATGATTGCTCAAGATGGCTCAAAACATCCAGGTAGTATTATTAGAATTAATATAGATGGAAGTATACCAAAAGATAATCCACATTTTTCAAACCGAAAAGAATGGTTACCTGAAATTTATCAAATAGGAATCCGTAATCCTCAAGGATTAGTCATCTCCCCTTTTGATAACAAAGTTTATATAAGTAATCACGGCGCAAAAGGTGGAGATTGGTTTGGTGAAGTAAAAAAAGGCGAAAATTACGGATGGAAAATTTTAGGTTGGGGAGGAACAAATTACACTGGCACTAAAATTGGACCAAAGTGGAAACCAGGTTTTACAAAAGCTATAAAATATTGGGTACCTTCAATAGCAACAAGCGCTATAACTATTTATAAAGGAGACGAATTTAAAGAATGGAATGGTCAAGCTTTAATTACATCATTAAAAGATATGTCCTTAAGAAAACTGGATTTTGAAGGAAAAAGTGAAGATGATGTTAAAGAAGAAATCATTTTTAAAAATAAAATTGGTAGAATTAGAGGCATTCAGATCCAACCTAAAACTGGAAAACTGTTCTTTTTGTCTTCAAACAATCTTTGGATAATGTCGAAGGATAATTAACTTTTAGCATTTTTTAAAAAGTATATAAAAATAAATGCTGTAATATACATAGTTAAAGCATAACATGCCGTAGGTATAATAAAGATAATTTCATCAAAAAGTTGAGATGAAACAAATACTGCGAGTGTTCCATTCTGCAAACCACACTCAATTGCAATACATTTTTTTTGTTCAAGATTAGATGAAAATAATTTAGCAATATTGTATGCTATTATCATCATTAAAATATTTAAAGTAAGAACAATTTTTCCAGATACAGATAAATATTTAATTATATTTTCACCTTCTTCAATCCATATTGCTATGAACACTAATAGAAATAAAAATATCGTAATATTTTCAAAAACTTTCACATTTTTTATTATGTAACTGCTAAAAATTTTTCTAATTATCATACCAACAATAACTGGGACGGTTACAACAGATGCCATTTTGGAAGCAATAGATACCATCGACAAATTTTCTGAAATACCAGAAATTCCAATTAAATTTGCAGAATTAAAAACTATGAAAGGAACTGAAATTATACAAATTAAACTTGTAATTGCAGTTAATGAAATTGATAATGCTACGTCACCTTTTGCAAATTTTGTTAGGACATTAGATGTTACGCCTCCTGGTGCAGAGGCAATCATCATTAATCCTAAGGCAAGTTTTGCAGGAGTTTTGAAAATTAGTATTATTATATAAGCGGTTGTTGGAAGTAAAACTAATTGAGTAAATAATCCTATAAAAAAAATTTTAGGGTTTTTTACTACTCTTATGAAATCGCTTGTAGTTAGACTTAATCCTAGACCTAACATTATTAATGCTAAAGCTACAGGAGCAAATTTAGTAACTATCTCCATCAGCAATACATTAAATCTCTTGTTTTAATAAGCAAGAGCTAAGGTAGGCAGTTTTCTTAGGTTAAAGTTAAGTTATCTATGCGAAGAGGCACAAATATCTTTTATAACCGGTGCATTGGCACATTCACCACATTTCGTTACTTGAACGATGCAACCGTCATCAAGTTTTTTTACATCTACAACTCTATGACATTTAGAACAAGTCGACGAAATAGTTAAACCACATTTTCTGCAATTATATGTTTCTAGTTCCATAAAAAATATTTAATTAATAAAAAACATTTTTTCAATAATTTTTATTAAAAATGATAATCATTATCAAAAAAAATTAAGTAAAAAAAAAATTATTTTAAAAAATTATTGAGAATGATTTTCATTACTAAAGATTTAATGGATTATTTTTTTTTTTTCGAAATACCTAATTTTTCGCTGTGCCTTAATCTTAAAACTACAATTGCTGCTGCAATTAATAGTATAGCTCCTGCCTCATATAATAATGCAGAAGGATCCATGGATTTACCTTGGAGAATAATAAATCTACTTAGTGCAGTAATTGCTATCAGTAATGGCAAAGAAATAGATATAGATTGCTGTTCCCAAAAAACTCTCACCATTGCCATAACTTCGAGATATAAAAACATTAAAAGTAAATCTGCTAAAGTTACACTCTGATTTAGAATCATTGTTCTTATTTCAATACCTACGGCGATTACAGTACTAACTAAAATTACACCTAGTAAAATTAATTGTAGGGTTTTGGTAACGTTATCCATTTAAATTAGAGTTATCATTTTTATATTATAATTCAATTTATTAATTTATAACTATATTCCCGATAATATTAAGATTTTTATCAGAAATTATCATTTCTCCTGATGAAGTTGTCCGATTTAAAACTTCTAAAATAACAACATAATGAGTTACTATGATTAAATTAGAATCATTTTCCCAATTAGAAATATAATTTTTTAAATCTTTAATTTGTCTTAATTTATTAGCTGCAAATCTCTCTTCGTAAAAAGAATTTAGAGCATTAAATGTTTCAAATTTTCCAAAGGCTAATTTAGCTGTATCTTTACATCTGCACCATTCACTTGATAAAATTTTATCAATTTTAATTTTATTAGTCTTAAAAAAATTTCCAATTTTTTTAGATTGAGATTTACCTTCTTTATTTAAGTTTCTTTGTGTTGAGCAATCATTAATTTTAAAGTCACTTGGGTCACCACTTCCAGGTGCAAGTGCATGTCTTATAAAAACAATTTTTTTTCCATCTTTTAAAGAGCTAATGATGGTTTCATTTGAAAAAGAAATATTTGGAATAAATAAAATGGCAAAAATTAATAACTTTCTCATTAAATTAGAAGATAAATTAATCCTATAATTTGTGCAAAGTTTATAATGACAGATGTACCATGTGCATACTTAAATTTTTTTTCCTCATTGTTATCTTTTAATTTATTTATCATAGGCATTAAAATAAATTGTGCAAAAACAAAAGATAAGGCTAAAGCCATAGTTATGTAGAATCTTGTATCTATAGAAGAAATAATAATAAACAAAATTAATGCGATTATTAAAAAAATCAAATTTACAAAATAATAATAAGGAAAAATTTTTCTTACAAATTTTCCCGCATTCTCAGCATCTAAAATTTTAAATATCATAGGTGCCAAAACAAATGAGAAAAAAATCATCATACCTAAACTTATTGCTAAAATATTTTGAATCAAATTTTCCATTTTAGTGACAGCTAATATTGTATTTTTTTAATTTATAATAGTTGTAAGGCAATGGTGTAATAAAACCGACAAGTAACATAATAGGAATAACATATAAATTCAAAATTGCTCCACCTGTAATAATATAATCTGTTAAGTTCATTGCTATTTCCATGCTTATCATTGATATAAAACTCATCCCGAATGCTGTCTTAATTGCATTTTTCAGACTGAAGTTCTGTTTAATTAGAATTATAGTCTCTAAAGCAATACTTGTTATTAATCCATTTGTAATGGCTAGTATCATTATACCTAATATCGGAAAGGGAATTTCAGATAATTGAAAAAACAAAATTGTACCAAAATCTCCAATAGAACAACCTAGTAAACACCAGGCAGTATTTTTAGAACTTTTTCTCCAGGTGTGTCTACAATTCCAATTTATTTTAATTATTTCTGAACTCATATTTTCTATCTAAATAATTATTTTGATGTTCCAATGCATCAAAGTGACCAATTTTAACTGTTATTTCTATTTTATGCCATATTAAC
>MDTD01088459.1_pt1 | contig 10398 bp, 6 predicted proteins | sample 811221 | NCBI WGS metagenome assembly MDTD01 (sample SAMN05326646, study PRJNA326480) | marine metagenome | isolation source: seawater | place: Pacific Ocean: South West | collected 2011
CTTCATTTACTTTCACACGAGCAACCATTTTGTCAGTGTCAGGAATAATCATAACAAGTTGGTTTCGCCAGAGGGATCGACCGACTCGTAGTCGCTCATCTTCTCCTCGCCTGTCACTCAAACTACTTGCATAGACAACCATGCCAGGCGCTGGTGCTTTTGCAACACATTTATCAAGCTGATCTTGTTTATTTGCGAGCTGCTCTTCACGTTTGATTAAATAATTACGCTTAGCAATAACATTTTCTGTTGCTTGACTTAATTCTGAGACAAGGCGTTCCGTTGCCCGTTCAAGTTCACCCTGCGCTTGGCTTAGGTCAGACTCCTTTTGTTGCCGTTCTTTTTCATATGTATATTGCTCATATACATTTTGAGATAATTTTGCTTTCTTCAACGCCGCATCAGCACGAAGTAGTGCAATTTCATCTTGATCGAGTTCATCTTTACTCAAGAATTTTTGCTCATAAAGCGTTTTTGATGATTCAAACTTCTTTTCGAGTCTGTCAAAATCTTTTTGTGCCGTTTGAACTGCAAGTTCAAGTTCTTGCCGTTTGGCAATCACATCACCTTCCTTCCATGAACGAAGGGCAAGTTCAGCTAAGTTAACGGCGAGTTGTTTGGTTGCAATCTCAGAGTCTCGCTTCTTTTCTGAAATTGAAAGATTTGTTTCACTATTCTGAAGGTCGTTTTTTGCAGAAGTCACATTGATTTCAGCATTGCGAATTGACTCAAGTAGATTCTCATCATTAAGTTTAAAGAGAATGTCGCCGGCTTCAACTATAGAACCTTCATCGACCAAACTCACAACCACAGCATCTTCAACCTGATTTCGAATACTAATTTGCTCTTGGGCCTCAAGTTCGCCAGAAGTTGGGACCCTTATCTCAAAATCACCCTGCTTGACTTCAAAGAGCTCAGATTCACGAACATCATCTGATTTGCCGCCGCCGCTCACATTAAGTGTGAGTACCGAGATTAGGATAAAGATAATGACAAAAATGCCAATAACGACAGGAGATGACAGTGCGCGTCTCATAGATGTAGATTGTAAACTCATTATTCTTCTATAGTTAGATTATTTTCTGATAAAGGTAATTGAAGCCCCCCAACACCAGTTATTCGAAGTTGACCTGCTTGTAAAAGGTAATCAACGATTGATAATTCTAAATCTCGCCTTGCACTATCTCTTGCATTTTGAGCGGATTGCAAATCTTGAATCGCTCTAGTTTGATCCAGAACTGAAACACGGTCGGGATCTGCATTGATTGAGTCAAGTCCGAGTTGAGCGATTCCAACATTTCGTTCTTGTAGATCATATGAGAACTGATACACCTCGATATTGCGAAGAGCTGAGCGAACGCTAATAACCACACTATCCCTTGCTTCACGGAACGACCTTTTTGCTTTCAACAGGTTAATCTGGGCTTGCCGAACTGCAACTTCTTCACTGTGTTGGTCAAAGGGAATGTCAACAGACAACCCAGCAAGATAATCAAACCCTTTTTCATCAAATGAGAGTGGCCTGTCAGAATCACTTTCTAGTGTTGTGCTTAGAGAGAGTGTGACATCTGGCAATAATGCATTGAGAGCGTTTTCGATAGCTCTCGACCTGTCAACAAGTTGGTCATATTCCGTTTGTAAGTCGAGTCTAAACTCTAACGCATGTCCAACAGCCTCCTGCACATTTACATGTGGTGGAACAACGCCTATTGAAGCGGTTTCTATCTGAATTGGTTTATCAATTGGCCAGCCAATACGGATTTTAAATCGATCAATAGCTAAACGGTAGCGTTCCCAAGATTGACTTAAGTTTGCCACCGCTCCAAGCGCCTGGTTTTCTGCATCAGCTGAGTCGTACAACCGAGCACGCCCTGACTCATAAAGAGCTTTCTGGCGCTCTGCAACTTGTCTTAATGAATCCACACTTCGCTGCGCGTTTTCTAACGCTTGCTTTTGAACAACTAGAGATAAATAGTCGCTGACTACATCTTTATAGAATGAACGCCTGAACCGCTCGTATGTTCTTGCGGCATATACCATGTTGCGTTGGGCTTGAATAAGAGACTCTTTCGCAACTGCGCCCGACCCCTTCAACAAGGGTAATTTTAACGCGACACTTAAATCCGAATCAATATTATTCGTTGTTGACGCAGCATTATGCAAACGTTCAGCAATTGTTGTTAATAAACTTGCGGAGATGCTTCCCCCATATTGGAATTTTTTTTCAACACTAAAATCATTTACAACTGAAAGTGATGTGTCATACATGCCACCAGTTGAATCAGCGTTGATAGCAGTATCAATCCCATATGAAACACGCGGATTCCATTCATGGAACTCACTCACAAGAGCGAGGGTTGTATAAATGTAGTCATACTGGGCGAACTGCATTTCTTTAGCATTTGAATTTGCCCAAGTCAAAGCACCATGTAAAGAAAGTGTTTCACTCTCCTCATCCAACTTTTTTGCAGCCTGATCAAGCGAACTCTCTACAACATTTATATTCAATGGTTCAGCGGGTGAAAATGTTAAGTCACTCGAAAGTGGGTTGTTTGTTGTGGGCCACTCTGTGTAGAGGTCTTCATTCTCGAGATCGACTTCTAAAGAGCGGTGAGGAGGGGCATCGCTATTCATTTCACTACTCGTCTCCTGCATGAGTACCCTGACCTCTTCATCAATATGATGAAAACCGCCACCACAAGCAGCAAGAAGCAAAAAAGGAATGATCGAAAGAATCTTCATAGAGTTGTTAATTTTAACACCCTAGATATCATGTGAATGACTCAAATGCCTAAACAATCAAATGAACATCCAAATGTATGGGTTTTTGATCACCCTGTGATTCAAGACAAGCTCACAAGAATTCGTCAAAAAGACACTCAACACACAGAATTCAGGCGTCTTTTGAATGAGATCGCTGGACTTATGTGTTTTCAACTGTCTCGGAACTTTCAGACGATGCAGGTTAAAGTTGAAACACCACTTAAAATTACTGTAGGCAAGCGACTCGCAGAACCCGTAACGCTTGTGCCTGTTTTGCGAGCAGGAATCGGAATGACTGATGGTATTCTCCAAATGATTCCAGAAGCAAGGGTTGGACATATTGGTGTGTATAGAAATGAAGAAACTAAAGAGCCGGTACCCTATTACAACAAAGTCCCAAAGGACATTGCAGGCGGTCCCGTGTTGCTGATAGACCCAATGCTTGCAACCGGTGGTTCTGCTTCATATGCTGCTGACATTCTGTTTAACGAACATGGTTGTACAAATGTGCAAATGGTTTGTCTCGTTGCTGCGCCAGAAGGAGCTGCAAGATTACAAAAAGACCATCCTTCAATGAATATTTACACAGCATCACTTGACCAATGTTTAAATGAAAAAGGGTACATCGTCCCCGGACTTGGTGATGCCGGTGACAGAATCTTTGGAACGCTTTAATGCACTATGCCTGAGCATAAGAACAAAAATTTCAACAGACCAGGTGGCTACTCAACACCACTTGGATCAATTGCATCTCAAAGACACAATGAAAATTATGACGATGTCAAACTGCTTGGTGATAAAGCTCGACCACATCAACCTCAGCGAAAAGAAATTTTACCCAATCATTCATTGAGTTATCCAGAAACTTCACTCTATATTGGCGATTGCAGAGAAGTATTAGCTAACTTGCCGGAAAAAAAGAGAGTTGATCTAATCTTTGCAGACCCACCATTCAATTGGGATGTTCCGTATGAGAATTGGTCAGATGACATGCCCCGCTCGGTGTTTGAGCGATTTACATTCGATTGGCTTGATCTTTGTATTGACTTACTTTCGCCAACTGGTGCAATATGGGTAAACATTCCTGATGACACAGCAGCTGAAGTTGTTCTTCACCTTAAACGGCGAGGACTGACAATGGTGAACTGGTGTGTTTGGCATTTCCGTTTTGGTCAACATCGAGAAGGGTCATTTATCATGAGCAAGGTGCATGCGCTCTACTTTGCGAAAGATCCAGTTAACAGAACATGGAATGGTGATGCAATTCTTGAGAAGAGCGATAGAGCAACAATCTACAACGACAAGCGCACCCAGGCAAAAGGAAAAAACAAAGGCATGCGTGTTCCTATGGATGTTTGGTATGGAAAGTACTGGGGTCGAGTTCAAGGAAATAGTAGGGAGCGTCGGCATGGGCACCACAACCAAATCCCAGAAGTCTATCTAGAGCGTGTCATTTTGGCTTGTTCAAATGAGGGGGACCTCGTCTTAGATCCGTTTGCAGGCAGTGGAACAACAAGTACTGTGGCAAGGGCGCATGGCAGACGGTCCATATCGATCGAATGCTCTGAAGTGAATGCAGCGAGTGCTTGGGAGCGAATATCCACAATTGGCATGATTCGCAAGAACTGTTCGTTTGGGCAAAGTTCTGCAATTCATAAGAATAGATCGACATAATGCCGCTCAATAGTGATTATCAGAACAGTGTTGCCTTACAACTTGACTTGTCATCAATTCGAGATGCAAAACGGTATATTCGCCTATACACGAAACCTCAATCACTTAAAGTGGAAACCAGTGAATCCTGATTGCGTAATCCCTTGCACACTCTCTATAGAACTCGCCTTGAAGGAAGGTGAAGTTGGGATTTCAAATGCTGAGGGTGAAGTGTTTACTCAAAGCACCTCGTCTGGTTCTAGAGAAACAGACGGGGTATTTCCCGCTATTGATGCCCTCATGAAAAAAGCGAGCCTTCGACCAAACGAACTTTCACTGATTGCTCTATCTATCGGCCCGAGCGGATTTACAACAATGCGTATTGCTACCACGATTGCAAAACACGTTTCTTTTATTACTGGCGCACCAATTGTCGCTGTGCCTACAGCAGTTTCTGCAGCTGAATCAGTCAGCGAATATGAATCTCTTCTGGCTATTGAAGCTGTGAAAGGCGATTCATTTTGGCTCTCAACACTGATACGAACAAACGGCGTGTGGCAATGTGAAGCAGAACTCTCAGAAATCGATGCTATTCAAAACAAGTCATTTACTCAGCAAGGCATTCTTTGTGATGCAAAGTTTGTTGAAATCGCAAGCGTCTTTAATATTCAACCCCTACCTTACTTGCCAAACGCGAAATCCCTGATGCGAGCAAGCAAAGCGTTATTTGATGCCGGTAAAACAACAGATGCCAGAGTAGTTGCTCCACTCTATCCACGCGAACCCGAAGCGGTGCGTAAATGGAATGCACAACGTAACGACCGATAAGTCAAGCGACACACGTTTTACCCTCACTAACAACCTAGTCAAATTACATTTTTCGCCCATCTTCACAAACAGTGTGAAGTCTGGTGGTTTTGGGGACGAAGGTGCTTCAGGCAAATTGGGAAACCTAAACCTTAATTTATATTGCCAAACAAGGAACACACAATGTCTGAAGAACTCTCAAACAAACAAGTATTTACAACTGGTGAAGCCGCAAAAATTTGTAATGTCTCACAACAAACCATTATTCGTTGTTTTGATAGTGGACGCCTGCAAGGGTTTAAAGTTCCAGGTTCAAGATTTAGACGCATACCACGTGCTGAACTTGTTCGTTTTATGCATTTAAATGGTATTGATGCTTCAAACATGGATTTAGGTCCAGCACATATTCTTGTTATTGGCATTCCACGTAACAACATAGATGCAATTGTGCGTACGCAAACAACGGGTCATAATGTCCAGATTCACCATGCTGGAAGCGTTTATGAAGCAGGATTCTTAACACATAAACTGAGACCTGGTCTCATTTTATGCAGCAATGAACTGCATTCAACGACTCAACAGTCTGTTTTGAAACTCTTTGATGGTTCTGATCAGCCAATCGTTCTAAAAATTGAGAATTACAACAACTCATTGAATATAGGCTCCAATTCCTCCGATTCTACCCAAGCAATAAAAGATGCAGTCGACCAACTGCTAACCGCATAAAAGAACTGAGCAAGCGCACTAGAAAGGCGATTATGGATTACTTTGACAAAGCAATTGAAAACTCATTTAATAACAAGAGTGACGATTCCCCCGGCATGATTTGCATCGTGGGTGGAGAGCAAGCCACGGTTGATTCACTGCGTGCAATCCTTGAAGTTGCCGGTCACGATGTGACATGTGTTTCAAACAGTCAAGCATATGAAGAGCACCTTACACATCACCATGTTGATGTCACTCTTGTCTCTTGCCAAACTAAAGTGCATTGCGAAGAGGTGTTTGAATCAACATCGTTACTCTCAGACTCAACAATCATTATAGGGTTCGCATCAAACCCCTCTTATGAATCAACAATTGATTTTATCCGAAATGGTGGCGTTGATTTCTTTGATTTGCCAGAGGACCTTGATGGCGTCTGTGGACGTATGAAGCGATCACTTGCGCAATCAAGAGTAAACCAAGATTCAATCGAAAACACAAATCAGATTGTCGACCTTTGCAACCAACTAAATGAGGAGCGACATCGCATTGAGAGTGAAAAAGACTCGCTCTGCAATGATTTGGCAAACTCATTCTGTGAAACTGAAAAACGTATGAAGCAAGTAGCGATGTGTGCAGAATTCAAAACCCTTATCAACCAAGAACTCGATGTTGAATCTATGTTACGAACAGCACTGGGATATCTACTTACCCGAGTCGGAGCAATGAATGTCGCTGTGTATCTACGAGAAGGAAGTGCTGATTGGGGTGTAGGCGCATTTGTGAACTATGACCGCCAAGCAGATCACTATCAAACACTCATGAACAACATGATTGCTTCAGTTTGTGGAGCAGTAGCTTCGGAGCCAAACCTTAGTCGTTATACAGATGGAGAAGTCTTCGCAAACCTATATGAACTCGATGCCGAAGATTTTGTTGGAACGGAAGTCGTCACCTTCAGTTGTTTTAATGATAAGAAGTGTATGGCAACAATAGTGCTCTTTAGAAGCGACACAAGGCCGTTTACACAAGACATGATTGAAACCCTCGAATCACTACGTCAAATCTTTGGTCAACAACTTGGGACGATTCTTCGAATCTACAATCGCGCAGAAAGCACATGGCCAAGTGAATCAATTGATAACGATGACGACTGGTCATTCGGTAAAGCGGCGTAAAAACCCTTTACCTCTATCAGTTTGACCCCATCGAAACCAACCGAATGTTGTTTCGGCCAATTACTTCACCAATTTGGTGTAACAGTTTTGTTTCAACCACAACACGTTGATTCGAGCGGAGTGTCGCAACATGGCCTGCAGTGTTGATGTGCACAACCACTTCAGCAGGTTTTGCCCCGTTTGCAACTTGTGAAGCACCTGCCTGCTTCAACAATCCAGAAACCATTTCCATCTGACCTTTTGCAATACCCGAACTCTCTTGTTCAAGGAATGTGAGTTCCAATCTTTTTGCAAGGTAGAGGGGTGCATCTTGAGATGGCATGACTTGATTGATGAGTAGTTGCAACTCGCCTCGCGAACGGTCAACCTTGCCAACAACAATAACAACTTCATCTTGTTGAAGAAGTTCGGCATATTTTTGATACGCATCTGAGAAGATGACACAATCAATTTTGCCCAACTTGTCTTGAATAGAGAGCATCGCCATTTTCTTGCCTGCTGAACGGCCATTACGGACAATCGTGATTCGCATAGAAGTAATCATGCCGCCAACAACAACCTCTCTACCATCCTGAACTTCCCTAAGCATAGGCGTCATGTGTGAACACCACGACTCTAAATACTCATTGTGGTCATCGAGGGGATGTCCAGACACATGAATACCCAATACTTCTTTTTCTTGTGCGAGTATCTGCTGCTTCGTCCATGGCTTTACATCAGGAAGTTTCCACTCAACCCCTTTTTCTACACTTGCTTCAGTGTCGCCACTAAAGAGACCACCCTGCCCAACCCTTCTGTCTTCAGCTTCTGATGCACCAAATGAAATTGCGTTATCAAGTGCTGCAATGAGTGCAGCCCTTGATTCAACATCATGCAGAACATCAAACGCTCCGCCGCGAATAAGCGCTTCAATCGTTGCCCGGTTGACGACACGCCCACTTAATCGCGAACAAAAATCAAAGAGGGATTTATAGGGCCCGTTTTGCTCGCGCTCTTCAACAATTGCACTAACAGCAACACCACCTGCACCTTTAACAGCCCCAAGTCCAAAGCGAATAGAACCACGAATATTTGTATGGGGCTCATCATTTTCAAACACTACAGAAAATGATGGCGCAGATTTATTAATGTCTGGTGGACCGACTTCAAAACCAACATGAGGTTCTTTTTCCGTGTGATCGGGAAAGATTGTTCGTTTACAATCAGAAATATATGGCGCCCAATCCTCGGTTTTCTTCGCTTCACTTTCAAATGTGAGCAAAGCAGCCATGTATTGCACAGGGAAATAGGTTTTTAAATAAGCAGTTTGGAATGCAATGATTGAATAACCGGTCGAGTGACTCTTGTTAAAACCATATCCAGCAAACTTGCGAATGAGTTCAAAGAGATCATTGGCAAACGATTCATCAAGCCCCTTTTTCACAGAACCCTCAATAAACATTGAGCGGTTCGCATCGATTACCTTCTGCTTCTTTTTACCGATTGCTTTAATCAACGTGTATGCATCACGGAGTGGAATGTCACCAAGTGCGTGCACGATCTGCATGACCTGTTCCTGGTACACCATTATCCCATATGTCTCTTCTGTAAATGAGTCGACAATATCGTGTACTGCTGGAACTTTCGCTCGACCATTTTTTCGGTCGCAGAACTCCCCCATAAGTTCCATAGGTCCAGGTCTAAAGAGTGCGTTTGCTGCAATCAAATCTTCAAAGCGGGTAGGTTGCATGTTCTTAAGGAGTCGCCGCATACCGTTGGATTCGAACTGGAAGACACCTGAGGTATCCCCTCTTCTGAAGAGTGCGAGGACATTGTCATCAGTTAAATCAATCCTGTCTAGATCAAGTGGATGATTTCCCTTGCCAACCTCTTTGCCAACAGCTTCCCACATAAAATCTTCTTCAATGTGTTCTGTAATGAGTTGTTTACAAAGTTCGATGGTGGAGAGCGTTCTAAGTCCGAGGAAGTCCATTTTAAGGAGACCAACGGTTTCGCACGTTGGCCCATCCCACTGGGTTACGATGTCAGCTGAGCCGGTTGCTTTACCAAGTGGAACGATATTATCGAGGGGCTCAGTTGCAACAACAACACCAGCTGCATGAACTCCGGCATGTCTTGCGTGATGTTCAAGCTCTTTTGCAGTGTCTATGACATAAGCAATCGCTTCACTTGACTTGTACTCTTTTAATAAGTCTTCATTTTTAGTGAGTGCTTCTTCAAGTGTAATGTTCAATTCATTTGGCACTAGGTTTGCTAATCGCTGTCCTTCAGAAGCGCTTAACCCATACACCCTTGAAACATCTTTAATAGCAGCCTTTGCCTTCATTCTCCCGAAGGTAATAATCTGGGCAACGTGTCCGTATTTATTACGGACATATTCAATGACGCCTGCCCGACCATTTTGACATATATCAATATCAATATCGGGATACTCAGAACGATTTGGATCTGTAAACCGTTCAAAAAGCAAACCGTATTTTTCAGGACATGCATTTGACAATCCAAGCACATAGCCCACCATCGTCCCAACACCAGAACCCCTTGCATTCGCTGGAATCTTCTGCTGTCTTGCCCAGTTCACAAAATCCCAGACAATGAGGAAGTAAGCACTGATTTCTTTCTCTGAAAGAATCTTGAGTTCGCGATCTAATCTTGCCCTAATCGCATCTGTCACACCGTCCTTGCCATACCTCCAAACAAGTCCTGACTCACAAAGCAATTGCAATGCAGCATCACAATCTTGTTGTAGCTCTGCTTCACAAATGTCCTGCTCTTTTTCCGAATCAAATGGATGCAGTTCAAACTTTGCGCAATAATCAGCATACCACTCAGTTAAATCACCAGATTTATATGTCGGCTTCTTCTTAGGATATGTCACCCTCACAACGGGTGTGTATGATTTTGAAGTATCAATTTCTACGTCACATCGCTGAGCAATAGAGTGGCTGTTTTCAATTGCCTCTGGCACATCCTCAAAGAGGTGGTGCATTTCCTCAGGCGACTTAACAAACAGTTCCTTAGGGTAATGGAGGCGATTCTCTTCATTCTTTAACTTTTGCATTGAGATGCAGCAAAGTGTGTCATGCGAATCCCAGTCTTCTTTTGTAAGGAAGTGGGCGTCATTGTCACAGACGAGCGGCAAATCCAACTCTTTTGCAAGTTTGATGAGATGTGGATTAATCGCTTCTTGATCTTCTACCCCGTGTCTCTGAAGTTCAATAAAGAAGCGTGGCTCGCCTTTCTCGTTGGGAGTAAAAATCTCTGCATGCCACCTTGCTTCTGCAACTGCGTTTAA
>MDTD01008830.1_pt1 | contig 10397 bp, 10 predicted proteins | sample 811221 | NCBI WGS metagenome assembly MDTD01 (sample SAMN05326646, study PRJNA326480) | marine metagenome | isolation source: seawater | place: Pacific Ocean: South West | collected 2011
AAAGAAAATGCAAGATTAGAAATTGAGAATCAGACTTCTTCAGCACGTGAGCAACTTTCAAAACAGGCTGAAAATTTAAGCGAACTTATTGTAAATCGATTAATTCATCAAAAATGAATATTTCTCTTTTTGCTACAGATGGATTTGGACTAAATCTTAATTTATTTGAGACTAATCTTATCAATTGGGCTGTAGTTATTTTTGGACTTTATAAATTTTTGCCAGGTTTTCTTGGTAAAATGCTTCAAAAAAGAAGGGAGGGAATTCTCCTTGAATTAAAAGATGCAGAAGCAAGGCTTGAAAAAGCAACAACTGCTTTTGACAAGGCAAAATCTGATTTATCACTAGCAAAAGATAAAGCTAATCAAATTAAAGCTGATTCTATTAAAAGGTCGGAAGCTATCAAAATGGAGAGTGAGAAAAGGGCTATTGAAGAAATGGCACGAATTAAACAAAGTGCGATCTCTGACGAAAGTTCTGAAGCTTCTAGAGCTATTGCTCAACTTCGAAAAGAAGCAGTTGAATTGGCTATTAAGAAAGCCCTAGAGTCTCTACCAAGTAAACTTGATCAAGCTACTCAAGAAAATTTGGTAAATCAATCAATAAACAATATTGAGATGAATTAATGCCTCTTTTAAATTCCGTCACAACACCTTATGCTGAAGCATTTCTTCAAGTTGCAAATGAAATGCAACAAACTGAAGAAATCGTTTTACAAGTCAAGGAACTCATTAAACTAATAGGTGAGTCTCCAGAGCTTGAAAAGGCACTTTCTTCTCCAGTTCTCGAAAAAGAATCAAAGAAGAATATCCTAATTCAATTATTTTCAGAGAAAATAAATCATTCTTTGCTAAACCTCCTTAAATTGCTGGCTGATAGACAAAGAATAGGAATCTTAATCCCAATCCTTGAAAGATTCTTGGAGATTTACAGAGAAAATAGTAATATTGCTCTTGCAACTGTTACTTCAGCTGTAGAACTTTCTGATGATCAGAAAGACTTATTAACAAAAAAAATAAGTACTATAGCTGGTACAGAGAAACTAGAACTTGTTACTAAAACTGATCCAGCGCTTATTGGCGGTTTCGTCGCAAGTGTAGGATCTAAAGTAATAGATGCAAGTATCGCATCACAAATTAGAAAACTTGGTCTTTCCCTTTCCAAGTAACTTTTACAATCACCCTTATTTCTTAAAACCATGGTATCTATACGTCCAGATGAAATTAGTTCAATACTAAAACAACAAATAACTGACTATGATCAGTCAGTATCTGTCAGTAATGTAGGAACAGTTCTTCAAATAGGTGATGGTATTGCCAGAATTTATGGCTTGGAAAAAGTAATGGCCGGAGAATTACTAGAGTTTGAAGATGGCACGGAAGGTATTGCCTTGAATTTAGAAGATGACAATGTAGGAGCCGTTTTGATGGGTGATGCTTTGGGTGTACAAGAGGGAAGTACAGTTAAAGCTACAGGTAAAATAGCTTCAGTTCCTGTTGGAGAAGCTATGCAAGGGAGAGTGGTTAATCCATTAGGACAACCAATAGATGGTAAAGGGGAAATACCTACTAGTGATAACAGACTTATTGAAGAATTAGCTCCAGGAATTATCAAGAGAAGATCTGTTTATGAGCCTATGCAAACAGGAATTACTTCAATTGATGCCATGATTCCTGTTGGTAGAGGTCAAAGAGAATTAATTATTGGTGATAGGCAGACAGGAAAGACGGCTATTGCGATCGATACAATCATAAATCAAAAAGGTCAAGATGTTACTTGCGTTTATGTTGCGGTTGGTCAAAAATCTGCATCAGTAGCTAATGTTGTTGAGGTTTTAAGAGAGAAAGGAGCACTTGATTATACAGTTGTTGTTAGCGCAGGAGCTTCTGAAGCAGCTGCATTGCAATATCTTGCTCCATATACTGGTGCTGCAATAGCTGAGCATTTTATGTATCAGGGCAAAGCGACCTTAGTAATATATGATGATCTTACAAAACAGGCACAAGCGTATAGACAAATGTCTCTTCTCTTGAGAAGACCACCAGGAAGAGAAGCATATCCGGGAGATGTTTTTTATTGTCATAGTAGATTACTTGAGAGAGCAGCAAAGTTATCTGATGACATGGGAGGTGGCTCTATGACTGCCTTGCCAATTATTGAAACTCAAGCAGGAGACGTTTCTGCTTATATACCAACAAATGTGATCTCAATCACTGATGGCCAAATCTTCTTAAGTGCTGATTTGTTCAACTCTGGTCTAAGACCTGCAATAAATGTTGGTATATCAGTAAGTAGGGTTGGTGGAGCTGCTCAAACTAAAGCTATCAAGAAAATTGCTGGTACTTTAAAATTAGAGTTAGCTCAATTTGACGAATTAGCAGCATTCTCTCAGTTCGCCTCTGATCTTGATGAAGCAACTCAACAGCAACTTGAAAGAGGAAAAAGACTTAGAGAATTATTGAAGCAAGCTCAGTTCTCTCCACTAAATCTTGCAGAACAAGTGGCTGTAGTATATGCAGGAGTAAAAGGTTTGATTGATGAAGTACCTGTAGAGGATGTAACAAAATTTGCTTCAGAACTCAGAGAATATCTTAAATTAAATAAATCAGATTTCATTGAAGAGATTCTAAAAGAGAAGAAACTTAATGATGGACTAGAGACAACCCTAAAAGAAGTCATAAGCGAAGTTAAATCGGCAATGCTTGCCAAAATTTAAATAAATTCTAGTTAAAAACCATGGCAAATTTAAAAGAGATTAGAGACCGAATAGTTTCTGTCAAAAATACTAGAAAAATTACTGAGGCGATGAGATTAGTTGCTGCAGCAAAAGTTAGAAGAGCGCAGGATCAAGTTCTTAAAAGTAGACCTTTCGCTGACAAACTCGCAAGAGTTTTGCAAAACATTCAAACCAGAATGCAATTCGAAACTTCTGATTCTCCTCTACTATCAAATAGAAAAGTAAAAACAATCTCATTGGTTTGCATAACTGCTGATAGAGGTTTGTGTGGAGGCTACAACACCAATGTTATTAAAAAAGTTGAGACAAGATATGCCGAACTAGTAAATCAGGGTTTCTCTACTAACTTAATTTTGGTTGGTAAGAAAGCAATAGGTTATTTTCAGAATAGAAAAGATAAATATGTTATTAAAAGTACTTTTAAAGAATTGGAACAGGTTCCTACTGCCAAAGATTCTGAAGGGATAACATCGGATGTATTGGCTGAATTTTTATCTGAAAAGTCAGATAGGGTAGAAATTATTTATACCAAATTTATAACCCTTGTTAGCTGTGCCCCAGTTGTTCAAACCTTATTACCCCTAGATCCACAAGGTATTGCAGAAGAAAATGATGAGATTTTTAGATTAACTACAAAAAATAGTCAGTTGCTAGTTGAAAAAACAAGTATCTCTAAATCTGAAAGTGATAAACTTCCCTCAGATATTGTTTTTGAACAAAGTCCAAATCAATTATTAGATTCTTTATTACCTTTATACTTACAGAACCAAATTTTGAGGGCTCTGCAAGAATCAGCGGCTTCTGAATTAGCTTGTAGAATGACAGCGATGAACAATGCCAGTGATAATGCAAAAGAATTAGCTAGTAATTTAAATCTTACTTACAACAAAGCTCGACAAGCAGCTATTACTCAAGAGATTTTAGAAGTTGTGGGTGGTTCAGCCGTTTAATATTATTTATGAATAGAAATGAATTCGATTGATTTTGAATTAGTTATGCCGACATCAATCAAAGATTTAAGATCATTTATTATTAGTCAAATTTCTCAGAAAGGTGAATTAATTAGATGGTCAATTTATGAAATTGCAAATTCAAAAGAAAATTTAGATCAAAAAATTTTAAAAATTAATGCGATAATAATAAATTGATATTCTCTTTGGAATCTTAGTTAACATAATGAGAACAACACCTACCATTTTTATAGTGCCTACAGGCATTGGTTGTGAAATTGGAGGTTTTGCAGGAGATGCTCTTCCTGCTGCAAAATTATTAGCTTCAGCATCAGGTTGTTTAATTACACATCCAAATGTAATGAATGGAGGTTCATTATCAGAGAAAGATGAACGAATCTTTTATGTTGAAGGATATAGTCTTGATAGATTTGCGAGAGGTGAAATTGGTTTAAAAAAAGTTAATCAGCAAAAAATAGGTATAATTTTTGATGCTGGTATTGAAAATGAAATATTAATTAGACATCTGCAAGCAGCGGATGCATGCGTTGCTACTCTAGGTATTGAGGTTGAATCTTATATCGTAACTCAAGAGCCTTTAGATATTGTTATCAGTAATGAGTTATCAGGTCTAAGTAGTGGTTTAATAAAAAATCCAGATATATTGATTAATGCTGGTAATAATTTAATAAATAGTGGTATAACTGCTATCGCGATAGTAACAAGATTGCCAGATTCTATTAATACCGAGAATTTAAATCGTTACAGAGAGGGGAAAGGTATAGATATTATCGCAGGAGTAGAGGCAGTAATAAGTCATCTTATTAGTAAATTTCTCAAAGTACCTTGTGCTCATGCACCAGCCTTAATGCCAATCGAATTAAAAGAAAATTTGGACCCAAGAGCGGCTGGGGAGGAAATTGGTTATACCTTTTTACCATCTGTTTTGATTGGTTTAAGCACTGCTCCGAATTTAATAGATCTTCCAAATCTCAATGCTAAGATCACAATTTACCCTGATGAAATTGAGTCAATTGTTATCCCATATGGAGCATTAGGAGGAGAAGCAGTATTATCATGCATGGAGAGAAATCTTAATGTTATTGCTGTTCAAAACAAAGGAGTTTTGGATGTAACAAATCAATATTTTGATTATAAGAAGTTCTTTCAAGTGGAAAATTATTTTGAAGCTGCAGGTTTATTATTAGCTTTAAAAAGTGGAATTAATCATAAATCAATTCAAAGACCTTTAAATTCAATCAAAAAAATCTTTTAATTAGTTCACCAATCTTTTACTATCGCGATTGGTAGTCTCCAATCATTGCCTAAAGATTGGTCGCTTAATTTTAAAATAGGTGGAGCTTGCTTCCTTTTGAATTCTGATTTTTTTATAAGCATAATAATTCTTAAAACTAAATCATGATTGTTTCCTTCTTGTTGAAGCTGATGTATATCTTTTTTCCCCTCTATAATTCCCTTCAAAATTTTATCCAATTGAGGATATGGGGGTAAAGAATCTGTATCTAATTGGTTAGGACCAAGTTCTGCACTCGGTGCTTTTTTATAAATATTATCACCAATTATCTTGCAATCAGTTGGTAAATTGTAAGCTTTTCTTGTTTCGCTGGATAATTTGCTATCAATCCATTTACATAATTCAAAAACCTTTGTTTTATATAAATCTCCTAGCACGGCTAATCCTCCGTTCATATCCCCATATAAAGTGCAATATCCAACAGCAAGTTCTGATTTATTTCCAGTTGACAATAATAAATGATTATTCTCGTTTGCTAGAGCCATAAGAAGATTGCCCCTAATCCTTGATTGAATATTCTCACTAACTATTCCTTTCGCAACTAGGTTAATTGATTTTTTAAAAGTATTATCAAAAGATTTAAAAAGATTTTCTATTGGGATTGTATCAAAATTTATATCTAGTCTATTCGCTAAATCTTCAGCATCTTCTTTAGAACTTTTTTTATTCCACTGTGATGGCATCGCGATACAAAAAACATTTTTGCTTCCTAATGCAGCTACAGCTATAACTGCAACTAGTGCAGAATCAATACCTCCACTTAGCCCTATTAAAGCGGTCTTAAATCCACATTTTCTAGCATAATCTTTCACACCTAAAACTAAAGCATCAAAAACTGACTCAATATTTGATACTGTAGTTTTTTCGATTTTAAAGTTCTCTTTTAGCGATGGATCCCAGCAATAAAAGTCTTCTTGAAATGAATTTAATTGTTTTATTTGTTCTCCTTTTTTATTAAGAATAAAACTATTACCATCAAAAATTAAATCATCATTAGCTCCTACTTGATTTAAATAAATTATTGGAGCCTTAAGTTGCTTTGATGCATTAATTGCAATTTTTAGCCTACTTTTTAATTTGCAAATAGAAAAAGGAGAGGCTGATAAATTTACTAGGTAATCTATTTTTCTAGTTGATAAATCTAAAATGGGGTTTTTATGATGTATGCCTCTACCCTCAATATCTCTATTGACCCAGAGATCCTCGCAAATAGTTATCCCTATTCTCCAAAGCTTATTAGAAGTCTTTTTTTCTATTACAGATACTTTATTCTCTGATCTGAAGTATCTTTTTTCGTCAAAAACTTCATAGGTTGGAAGGATATTTTTTCTTGCGATTATAGACCAATTACCATTTTCTAAAAGTGCAATTGAATTAAATAGATTTGGAAAGAAACCATCATCTATTTTTTCTGCGACTCCAATTGTGACACTCAAATCATTATATTGATTGGCAATATCATTAGATAATTTATTTAGTATTATATTTTGTTTCTCAATAAGACTTTTATTAAAAAGTAAGTCCTTAGGTGGATATCCCCATAAAGATAATTCAGGAGTAATAACTAAATTAGCAGAATCATTAAATGCTTTTGAAGAAATTTCCAGAATTTTATTTGCATTACCAATAAGATCTCCAACGATCGGGTTAAATTGAGCAAGAAATATTTTCATTGTCTTTTTTTGTGTTTATTGTACAAATTATTCTTTTGGATTAATGGAATTAAACATTTTGGAAATTCTGAGTAATCTAGTCTTTCTCTAATCATTGAACTCGAGACCTTTGGTATCTTGAATAAAGAAATTTTGAAATTTCCATTATATTTTTTTATTAATTTTAGAGTATTTGCCTCAATTGGATATCCCACTCTTGGGATCACATATAATCTTACTTCTTTAAATAGTTCTTTAATATTTTTCCAATCAATAATTTCTTTTAATAAATCACTACCAATAACAAAATCTACATTTGAAAGATTATATTTGTTTTTACACTTTCGAATAGTTGTTAGAGCCCAAGGACTACTTAATTCTTGATCAAAAAATATTTTTGGATTCTTAAAATCATTAATTAATGTTTTTAAGAGAAGACTTCTAAAAATTAAATTCTCTTCATGTTCTTTTGTAGGATTATTGCTTGCATATGTAATAACCAAATTATAAACTTTTGATAATTCTTCAATGATCTTTTTATGCCCATTTGTGGGAGGATCTGCACTAGTACCAAATAATGCAATTTTTTTGGTATTTTCTTTCAAGGTATAAAAATTGAATAATCTTTAGTATTAATTTGGTTGTTTAAGAAGTAGTTATTTGAACTTAAAATGACTGGGTCTTGTAATGCAATTTGTTGGATAACTTTAAAAGGCTCTAAGTTATTAGTTTTACTTTTGTCTAAAATTTCTTTGGCAGCTAATTTTCCAATATGTTTTGTTATTTGAATTGCTAATAATGCTTGTACAATAGCTACAGGTCCATATGGTAACAATGATAAACCATTAGTTAGAGGGGCTAATATAAGACTAATTTTTTTTATCAAATTGAATGATGAGTTAATACTAATTTGCGTTACACCCAAGAAAAAATTATTTAAAGACAATGACTTCAAAAGTTTTGAAGCTGATTTGCCTTTTAGTTTTAATCCATAAATCCTACTTAATTCACTAATTAGAACAGTATCAAAAGCAACACTCCCAGCAATATCAATAAAAAGCATGGGATTTAACGCAACACTTGATGCTTTTAATGTCGCAAATTTACCAATCAAAGATTGTGCCCTATGCTTTCTTTTTAACAGTCTTTTCTCTTTGATACTTAAGGCTAATTTATTAGCTATTTGAAAGGTGTTGTTAATTAATAAACCATCACCAACTTTATTTAAAGTGTGATTTAAATAATTATGAATTTTATTTTTATTAGATAATTTACAATTTATTGTTGAATAAGTAATAATTGGAATTTTACAATTCTGAGGAATTTTTTCATAGATTTTTTGTTTAATTAATTTAACTTCTTCTTCTTGCCAAATATCGACTTTATTAATAATTATTGTGATACTTTTACCTTGCTTGATAAGAAATAAAAGACTATTGAGTTCTTCTCTATTAAGGTCGCCAGAAGTTACAAATAATATTAAGTCTAAACTAAGAAGATTTCCAATCCATTTGTCTTCACTCTGAAAACTACAAATATCAAAACCAGGGGAATCCACTAATTCAATTTTTTTTATAAAACAGTTTTTTAAAAACATATTTTTTGATTGATAATTTATTGTTGACCCATTAAGAATGCCTGTATGGAAAAAGTTTTCTTGCAGCATATTATTCAATAGGGAAGATTTTCCAACACCTGCTTTTCCGCAGACTCCTATTCTTATTCTTTTCTCTTTAAGTCTTAATAGCTGCTGATTAAATGTAATGATTTCATTATTTAATAAGCATTTCTCATAATTTGTAAGTTCAGTCGATTCCCACCAGTCTTTAAAAAGACAATAACTTTTATCTAATGTTCTTTGATTTTGTCTCATTCTTTCCACCATCCAGCAAGTACAGAAAGTATGGCTTCAGCACCTATCAATCCCACAAAACCACCAAATTCATCTACTACTACTTTTACGCCTTTATTATTATTGTCAAACGTAGTCAATAATTTATCTATTTTTATCATTTCCGGTATATAGTCAACAGGCTCACACAATTCGGAAATTAAGGATGACTTTTTATTATTTATAATTGCTGTAAGTAATTTCTCCCTATTGGCAACTCCTTGAATTTTATCTACTTTATCTCCAAGTACAACCCACCAAGGAGAATCATTTACAAGTATTAATTTTGAAATTTCTTCAATTGTCTCAGAACCATTGATACTTGGTGCTGATACCCTTGGTATCATTAAATCTTTAGCTTTTAAATCATTTAGCTGAAAGACTTTTGAGATCATCGCTGCTTCATCAGCTTCAATTAATCCTTTTTGAGATCCTATTTTAGCCATTTGCCTAATTTCTTCCTCATCTGTAGAAATCTCATTTTCTGCTGTTATAACTGGAAATAATTTTTCAATTAATGTTAAAAAAGGCCTCATTAATATGTTTAAAGTTCTCAAGATTGGAACAGCTAAAATAGCGATTTGTAATGAGAATCTTGTGCCAATCGCTTTTGGGACAACTTCACCTATCAATACAACAAGTACATAAAATGCGATTGAAAAAATTGTTAGAGCCAAACGATTATTGATTACTAATGCCCCATAAAATCCTAAAATAAGACTACCTATAATATTAAATCCATTATTAGTTATTGTTATTACAGTTAAGGTCCGTCCTAAATGTTTTCTTAATTTTAGTAATTGATTGGCTGCTCCTTTGGGTTTTTGTTTTGTGGCCAACTCAATAATTCGTATTGAATTGACTGCTAAAAATGCTGCTTCAGCCCCTGAACAACATGCTGATCCTACTAAAATTATAAAAATAAGAGCTATTAAAATTAGAACGTTAGGTTCCATTAAGATAGGGTTATATAAACATTTATAATTCATTCTTCCATTTTTTATCTAAACTCGCCATTGCTGCAAATTATGAATCAATTAGATAATCAAATTTTTCAAGATAGAAGAAAAAGTTTTTTATCAAAACTTGGTGGTAAAGCCGCGATAATACCAGCCGCTTCACTTGTAAAGCATCATGCAGATTGTGAATATCCCTTTAGACAAGACAGTAATTTTTGGTATTTAACTGGCTTTGATGAACCAGATGCAATAGCTTTATTCTTATCACACAAACCTGAAGGGGAAAAATTCATTTTATTTGTACACCCTAAAGATGAAGTAAGTGAAGTTTGGAATGGGTTTCGATGGGGTGTCAGTGGTGCTGAAAAAGTTTTTAAGGCAGATAAATCTCACCCATTAAGTGAATTTGAGAACGAATTACCTAACTATATACTGGGAGCAGAAGAAATTGTCTTTTCTATTGGTAAATATCCTTTAATCGAACCAATTGTTTTAAATCTTTGGGCTAAGCAAATTGAAAATCTTGCGAGATTAGGTTCTGCGCCTCAATCAATTCAGTCTCCTGGAAAATTTCTTAATCAAATGAGATTGATCAAGAGCAAATATGAAATTCAAAGAATCCGAGAGGCTGCTCAGATCTCCGCAGAAGCCCATGAATTAGTAAGGCATAATTTATGTCACAAAGAGAATGAGAGGCAGATACAAGGGCTTATAGAGGGGTTTTTCCTTGAAAAACGCACAAGGGGTCCTGCTTATAACTCTATAGTGGCTTCTGGAGATAATGCATGCGTCTTGCATTACACCGCAAATAATTCAAGCTTAAATAAAAAAGATTTGCTGTTGGTAGATGCTGGCTGTTCATTAACAGATTATTATAATGCTGACATAACAAG
>MDTD01026865.1_pt1 | contig 10396 bp, 12 predicted proteins | sample 811221 | NCBI WGS metagenome assembly MDTD01 (sample SAMN05326646, study PRJNA326480) | marine metagenome | isolation source: seawater | place: Pacific Ocean: South West | collected 2011
TAATTTCTTTTAAATCTAAATTCATAGAATTTTACAAGTATACTTAATTCATTTATTGATGTAAAAAAAATAATGGGCAAAATTTTGGTAACTGGAGGATTGGGTTTTATTGGTAGTAATCTAATAAAACTACTTTTAAAGAAAAAATATATAGTATTAAATATTGATAAGGTCACATATGCCTCGAATTTCTACAATACACATGAGTTTAAAAACAATAAAAAATATAAGTTTCTTAAATGCGATTTAAATAATGAGAAAAAATTAAAAAAAATTATTACTAAGTTTAAACCCACAGGAATTTTTAATATAGCGGCAGAAACACATGTTGATAGATCAATTGATGGACCTGAAAATTTTATTTATTCTAACATAATCGGTACATTTAATATTTTGGAAATTATTAGAAAACATAAATTTAAAACAAAATTATTACATATTTCTACTGATGAAGTTTATGGAGATGTAGTCAAAGGTCGTTCTACAGAAACTGATTCTTATAAACCAAGTTCTCCATACGCAGCTTCAAAAGCATCATCTGATCATTTGGTGTCTTCATACGTAAGAACTTATAAAATTCCAGCAATGGTCACAAATTGTTCAAATAATTTTGGCCCAAGACAACATCCGGAGAAACTTATTCCAAAATTAATTTACAATATATTAAATAATAAAAGTCTTCCAATATATGGTAAAGGTAAAAATTCTAGAGAATGGATTTATGTTGAAGATCATTGTGAAGCATTAATAAAAGTTTTTAAAAGTGGAAAAGTTGGAGAGTTTTATAATATTGGTTCAAATTATAACCTTGATAACTTATCAGTAGTTAAAAATTTACTTTCTATAGCTAGAAAAAAAATTAAATTAGGTAAAAATGTAAAAATTAAATTTGTTAAAGACAGACCAGGTCATGATATGAGATATGCTATAAATAGTAGTAAAATTAAGAAAGATTTAAAATGGAAACCAAATACTAATTTTGTGGAAGGATTAAAAAAGACATTTGATTGGTATAATTCTAATCAAAGTTATTATTCAAGTTTAAATAAAAAAGATATTATAAAAAGACTTGGATCAAAAAAATGATAAAAAAGGGAATAATTTTATCTGGTGGTATGGGTACTCGAATGAGTCCCCTAACTAAAGCAGTGAATAAACAATTATTACCAATTTATGATAAGCCTCTGATTTATTATCCCTTATCTATTTTAATGCTCGCTGATATTAAAGATATTTTAATAATTGTTAATAAAGGACAATTAGATATGTACAGTAAAATTTTACCTATAAAAAATAATTTAGGTATAAAAATAACATATGCAGAACAAGCCTCGCCAAATGGTTTACCAGAAGCATTTATTCTAGGTGAAAAGTTTATAGCAAATGATAATATTGCTCTAATATTAGGTGATAATTTTTTTTATGGTCAATCCTTATCAAAAACATTAAAATTTTGTACTAACTTAAAATCTGGAGCTAAGGTTTTATTGCATAGAGTGAATAAACCAGATCAATATGGTGTAGCTGTGTTAAAAAAAAATAAGATTAAATCACTTAAAGAAAAACCAAAAAAATTCATTTCAGACCAAGCAGTAACTGGCTTGTATTTTTTTGACAATAAGGTTGTTAATTATACTAAATCATTGAAGCCTTCTAAAAGGGGGGAGTTGGAGATAATTGATCTATTAAAAATTTATTTAAAAAAAAATCAACTTAAGGCCGAATATTTAGGAAGAGGTGGGGCATGGCTTGATACTGGATCCATAGAAGATTTTTATAAAACTAGCGCTTTTGTATCAGCTGTAGAAAATAGACAGGGATTTAAAATTGCTTGCTTAGAGGAAATAGCATTAAATAAAAAATGGATAACAAAAAAAAATATATTAAGTGCAATTAAATTTTATGGAAACTGTGATTACTCTAAATATTTAAAAAAATTAATTTTATGATGATTGTAAATAAAACAAAGTTTAAAGATCTTTATGTTTTTGAAGGACAAAGATTTATAGATAAAAGAGGAGAGTTTAGAGAAATAATACTTCAAAAAAAAATTAAAAAAAAAATTATATTTACAGTTTTTTCTAGATCTAAAAAAAACGTGCTTAGAGGATTGCATATTCAGAGAAAAAAAATGCAAGGAAAATTAATTACAGTACTTAAAGGCAAAATATTAGATGTGGCTGTTGATTGTAGAAAAAATTCAAAAACTTTTGGCAAAACATATAAAACAGTTTTGTCATCGAAAAATTGTAGGTCAATATATATTCCAGAAGGTTTTCTCCATGGATTTTTATGCTTAGAAAAAGATAACTTTGTTGTTTATGGATGTACTAACTATAGACAAAAACATAGCGAGACAGGTGTAAAATGGAACGATCCTGATTTGAATATAAACTGGGGTACTAAAAAACCTTTATTATCAAAAAAAGACAAAAATAATATTTTCTTTAAAGATCTAAAAATTTAAAATGAATCAACTTGAAATGTACTGCTTGAGTATTCATGACAAGTTATTAGAAAAAATAAATCAAATAGGATACATACCTGTTGGTTTGGGTAGCTTTGAATATTCATCTGGATGGTTAAGGGATAATACCGGTGATAACATTTCACATAAAAATAAAAACTATGGCGAGTATACCTTTCATTATTGGTTTTGGAAAAATATTTTAGAAAAAACTGAAATTGAGAAATGGGTTGGTTTTTGCGCTCAAAGAAGATTTTGGTCAAATGATAAAAATATTAAAAAAATAAATAACTTTGAAGATTTAAATGCAAATGTTTTAAAATCTATCCCTGAAGAGTGGAATAATTATGATGTAATTATTGGAAACGAAATTAAAGTGACTAATATTCCTTGGATTAAGATAATAAAATATGGAAAACAGGCAATTTTCGAAAATCCAAAATCAATTTTTAAGTCAAAAAGAAATATAAAATTTCAATTTGATATGTTTCATGGGTGTGGTCTTTTAGATAAAGCAATTAATCTTTTACCAGAACAGGATAAATTTGATTTTAGAAAATTTGTCGAAGGCAAAAATTCTTATAACCAAGGAAATATGTTTATTTGCAAATCAAAAAAAATAATGTCTAATTACTATTCCTCTATTTTTGAGTGGTTATTTAAATGTGAAAAAATTTTCGGATTTAATTTACATGGTTATAGCAAACAAAGAATCTATGGCTTCCTTGCCGAAAGGTATTTGCCATATTGGTTTTCAAAATATAGTAATAATCTTATATGGCCTGTAATATTTTATAATTTAATGGACACTACTAATGAAAAATAAACCAATTAAATTTTTGGATTTAGGTTACCAGCCTCTTGCAAATTCATTTATAGATAAAAAAAATATAAATAAAAAAGAAAAAAAGTATCGTCTTATTGTAAGTTTTAATAAGCAAAACTTTTTAGTATCAATAAATAATTCTTTTTCTAGTAAAGAAATGTTTGATGATAAATATCCATACAGATCTTCGATGTCTAAAGCTGTTAGTAATTCTTTCAAAAAACTTTCCACTAGTATAAAAAAAAAATTAAAACCAAATAAAATTTTAGAAATAGGAAGTAATGATGGAACTTTCTTAAATAATTTCAGTAAAAAAAAAATAATTGGAATAGAGCCTTGTAAAAATGTAGAAAAATTAACAAAAAAAAAAGGATATACTACATATCCATTATATTGGAATGATAAAACTTGTAAATTTTTAAAGAAAAAACATGGACAATTTGATTTAATTTTTTCAGCTAATACTCTTAGTCATATAAAAAATTTGGGAGATGTATTTAAAAATATCTTTAATATTTTATCTGATGACGGAACGTTAATTATTGAAGACCCTTCCTTATTGGAATGTATTAGAACAAATACCTATGATCAATTTTATAATGAACATATTTATGTGTTTTCATCATTAGGTTTGAACGAAGTATTAAAGAAAAATAATTTAGAAATATATAAAATAGACCAATTAAATATTCATGGTGGATCAAATAGATATTATATAAAGAAAATTAAAAATAAGAAGAAAATACAAAACTCTTTTTTTAAACAAATTAAAGACGAAATAAAATTTGGTCTTAAAAAAGCAAAAACATATCATGATTTCTCTCAAAGGGTTAAAAAATCCCAGAAAAGTTTAAAAAAAATATTTACTAATTTAAAGAAAAAAAATAAAAAAATTATTGGATATGGCGCTACCGCAAAATCAACAACGGTTCTAAATTATTGCGGCATAACAAATAATGAAATTGATTATTTTGTAGATACAACTCCTGACAAACAAAATAAGTTAACACCTGGAACTAAAATTAAAATATTAAAATATACAGGCGGTATCAATAAAGACGTAGATTATGTTTATTTAGGTGCTTGGAATTTTAAAGAAGAAATTTTAAAAAAAGAGTCAAAATATGTACAAAGGGGTGGTAGATTTATAATTCACGTTCCTTTTCCTAGAATTCTATAAATTATTTGAATAAATTATAATATTTGTTAATTAAATATTTTTCTAACAATTTATAAAAAATACTTCTTTTTGAGAAATTATTTTCAATATAATTTTGTATTAAATTGCCATTCCTTAAATTATCATCGTTATTTTTTTTATACCTATAATCACTAAAAAAATTTCTTAATTTTTTATTGTTTTCAAGATTAATTGTTTTTTTACATTTTTTTTTGTTTATTTTAAAAACTACTAAAGAATCAAAATATTCTATAGAATAAACTTTGCTTGAAAATATGTTTAATTCTTTATTAATACTTGGATTCCTCCTATGAATGCTCTCAATAATTTTGGTAGAAAAATTTATTAAAGAATAATTAGATGGGTTACGAAAACCTTTGTTTCTCATAAAACTTGTATGTGTATCCTCAATTACAATTATTCCACCATCATTTATATAATTAATACTTTCCATTAAAGTTGTGATTTGTTGTAAATTTGTATGTCCTCCATCATCTATTATTAAATCGAAACTTTTATTTTTTTTGAAATATTTTCTCCAAAATTCTTTTTTTGATTGATCTCCAATTGTTATATTAAAACCATTTTTTTTTAACTTTAAAGCCTGAGGGTTTAAATCTACACCATAGATTTTGCTTCCTTTTTTTAAAAAAGATCTCCACATAAATAAGGAGCCGCCATCACCAACGCCAATTTCTAAAATTTTAACTTTTTTATCTTTAAATTCTTTAAATAGATTTTCATATATTTCAAAATAATTATTCCATTTTATTGAATATCTAGGAGAGGATTTAAATGCTGAAATTAGTTTTTTCATTTTCAAATTTTGGTAGCGGGAAGTGGGATCGAACCACTGACCTCGGGCTTATGAGTCCCGCGCTCTAACCAACTGAGCTACCCCGCCTTTAAATAAATGATGTTTTATACCAAATTTATTTTATTTAAAATATATAATTTACATTGATTCAATTGTTCCAATTACATCGAAATTTTTTTTTGAAATTGCTAGTTCGCCTGAAGAAACTCCTATATTCAACATTTCTGATATAACAACATAATGTGTAACCAGTACCAAATTTTTATCACTATTCCAGTTACTTATATAATTTTTTAAATCTGCGATTTGTTTTTTTTTAAATTTAAAGAACTTTTCATCATAGAATGAATTTAAAGCTTTAAATGTTTCATATTTTCCAAATGCAAATTTGGCTGTGTCTTTACACCTACACCACTCGCTAGACAAAACTATGTCCACGGGAATATCATTTTTTTCAAAAAAATATCCAATGTTTTTGGATTGTAAAATACCTTTATAATTCAAATTCCTCTGGGTATTACAATCCAAAAGGCTAAAATTATCAGGATCTCCATTTCCTGGAGCTAAGGCATGTCTAATAAAAATTATTTTACCTCCTTTCCTTAATTCAGTTATAATTTTTTCTTCTGAAAATACATGATTTGAAAAAAATACAGATAGTAAAATAAATATTATTAAATTAATGTATCTCATTTAATGAATCATAATATATCAAATCTTAATAACAAAATAATTAAATGTAAATCATGTCCACGTTTAATTAAGTTTAGAAAAAAAATTGTTAAAAATAAAAGAAAACAATTTATAAATCAAAAATACTGGGGCAAACCTATTACAGGTTTTGGAGACAAAAATGCAAAAATATTATTTGTGGGTTTGGCACCAGCAGCACATGGTGGAACACGTACAGGGAGAGTTTTTACCGGGGATAAATCCTCAGATTTTTTATACAAATGTTTATATAAAGCAAAAATATCAAACCAGAACAAATCTGAAAATATTAATGATGGTCTTGAGCTTTACAATGCTTACATTACAGCTGCCTTAAAATGTGTTCCTCCCGAAGATAAACCATTAAAAATAGAGTTAGATAATTGTTCAAAATTTTTTAACAAAGAACTCGAATATTTAAAAAATTTAAAAGTAATTGTTGCTTTAGGAAAAATAGCTTTTGATGCATGTAAATATTTTTATAAGAAAAAATTGAGTCTAAATGGAAAATTAAATTTTGGACATGGAGAAATATTCAAATTAGAAAACGGTATTTCGCTAGTAGGATGTTACCATCCAAGCCCAAGAAATGTAAATACAGGAAGGATTAATGAAAAAAAAATGGTGGAATTATTCAATAAAATAAAAAAATTAAATTAATTTAAAATTTTTGTTTAAGTTCATCTGGGAACTTACAAGGTTTTCCTTTTTTGTCTATTGCCACAAGATGAATAATTGCTTCAGAAATTAACTCATTATTTTTTAAAATTGTTTGCTTCATTACTATAGATGTTTTTGTAAATGATGTTGCTTCAGAAATTATATCAAGTATATCCTCAAATTTTGCAGATTTTTTATATTCAATATTGCATGATTTGACTATTAGAATAATACCATGTTTCTCGAGTAAACCTGAATTTGTATATCCTAAAGAATATATTGCTTCCGATCTTGCTCTTTCCAAGAATTTTAAATAGTTTGCGTAATAAACAACGCCTCCGGTATCAGTATCTTCGTAGTACACCTTAACTGTAAAATTAAATTTTTTTGCCATAAGTTATAATATTAATTATATTTAAATTATTTTTTATATGAAAGTTTTTATTATTTGGCTAATTGGGGTAATTTTGTGGAACTTTGGATACCCTTCTGCTTCTCCTATAGAGGATGTAATAGCTGCTGTGGTACTATCCTTGATCAGTATGTATCTTAAAAACTTTATTAAAAATTAATCAGTTTGATGAAAAATAAATATTTTGATAATATGCTATTGAGTTTAATTTTGAATTATCGGTATCTGCCATTATCGCTACACCATTTATTTTATCTAAGTCTAGGTCATGAAATCTTTTAAAATGCTTTTTTACATTAACTTTTACTGTTACCCATTCGTTCAAATGATCTATTGTAGTTGCTAGGACGTAATCTATTGATTTTTTTGTGTATGGACTTGGATGAAATTCATCTACAGCTTCATTGCTTGAAAAAACATAGTTCATAGCCCTATTAGATAGAACTGTAGCACCTGTTTTTTTCACGACAAATACTCTAGCAGCGTAATCATGCCCTTTTTTAGTCCTCTCGTTGATGCCTCTTAGATCCTTTTCGACCTTCCAGGTTATGTTTAAAAAAGGAGTGTTGTTGAGATCTATTTCTATTTTTTTTCCTAAGCCAGATGCAGCATTATTAGCTACGGCCTTTAAAAAGTTTCCGTTTTCGTTTGATCCTAAAAAATACTTTGTTTTTGCGTCTGCCCCTCTTACTTTTCTAACTTCAAGAGTGCTAAATTCCTCATCCGTGAACTTAAATACCTTTACCTCTTCAGCCAATAAAGGGTTGGTCAGCATTAAGAAAAAAATTAGTAATTTGAAAAAATTTCTCATAAAAAATAAAAAAAAATTTTAATACATTATTTTGACAAAATTTAAACATTCAAAAATCATCATTGAACAGTATATATTAAATATGAAGACAATTTCTATTTTTATACTACTTATTTACTGGTCAATCATGATTTTAGCCCCTGTAATGTCTAAAGATATCAAACTTAGTAGGATGAAAATAAATCAAACCAAGATAGTTGAGCAAAAACCACGTAGTTAATAGGTAGATCGGCCACCACTTATATCAAAAACAGCCGCTGTGGAAAAAGTATTTTCTTCTGAAGACAACCAACAAACTAAAGATGTAAATTCCTCAACCTCCAAAAACCTTCCTCTTGGAACTTTTGATAACATTCTTTGAACATGTTCTTTAGTCATTTGATCTAAAATACGTGTTTTTGCACCAGCAGGTGTGACTGCATTAACAGCTATATTTTTATCAGCTAATTCTTTGCCCAATGATTTAGTTAATCCAATTGCTCCTGCTTTTCCGACACTGTATGCACTAGCATTTGCATTGCCATCTTTTCCAGCAACAGAAGCAACGTTTACAATTCTACCATAGTTATTTTTAATCATATTAGGCACTATTGCTCTACAACAATTAAATGTACCCATCAGATTTATGTCGACTACCTTTTTCCATAAATCAATATCATACTCCCAAAGAGTTGCTGTTGGACCAGTAATTCCAGCATTATTAATCAAAATATCAATATTAGAGATTTTAGTAATTTCATTTACACACTTCTCGACATCTTTGTAATTAGATACATCAACAATATTTGAACTTAATTTCGGGTTATTTAAATCCTTCAATGATTTTTCAATCATCTTAGGATCTATATCCCAAATTATAACTTTGGCTCCAGAATTTAAAAATCTTTTAGCAATATCTAATCCAAATCCTTGTGCCCCTCCCGTAATGACAGCTGTCCTATTCTTAAAATTAAATTCAATATTATCCATCTAATCACTCGCTAATAAATAGTATGTAACATATGAAACAAATGCACCAATTAACCAAGAGAAACTTTGTAAGTATCTTAATTCAGTATTCCAAATAGTTGAGGCTGCAAAAATAAAACCAATAACCATTGCATATAAACCTTTGATCTGCCATCCATTACTATAAAAATAAGCTCCATTTTTTAAGTCTGAAAATATATCTTTAGAAATATATTTTTTATTTTTTATTAAAAAGTAATCTGCGATAATTATTCCTGCTATAGGACCAAAAAAAGATCCAATTGTATCTATTAACGATAAAGCTCCTGACTGACTTAAAATCGGCAACCATAGGCCACCAAAAACTATACCTAGGATAATAATAATTAGACCTGAGCTTGATTTATTTAAACTTTTTGGAAATAAATTTAATAAAGCGTTTTGTGTAGGGATGTAATTTGCAATTAAATTTGAAGAACCAGACGCAATTAATATAAATAAAATAGCAATAATTGTTAAATAATCGTTGTCAATTTTTCCAATTATATCTGTTGGATTTGTCAATAATTGTTCAACATCCAGCATTTTCTTTGCCATTACTATGTCTGCACCTAAAACAATGAAAACAGATGCAAAAGAGAAAATAATCAAATTAATTATTAAATAAAAATTACCTTTATTATTTTCTGATGAGGTAGTGACATATCTTGAAAAATCCCCAATATTTAAAATCACAATTGAAAAAAATGCAAACAATGTGCCTGTTATACTTACTAAGGCCAATAGGTTTTCGTAAGAAATAAAGTTCTCAGTCTTTACACTTAATTTAAATGCGCTAATAATTTCTTTAGAATTTTCTCCAGCAAGGATAATAACAAACACTAATAAACCTACATAAACAAACCAGGCAGAAAAATTCAAAATAATTCTCAAGTAGTTTTGACTTTGTTTAAATAAATAATATTGTAGTAACAAAGCTGAAATGAAACTAAACCAATCAATTAAATCCATCCCCATTAAAAATGTGAGAAAAATTTCTTGATCTAATATAGTATCGTCTAAATTAAAAAATAAAATTCTTATTAAATACCCTATAGATTTTGAGATAAAAAATGTTTGTATACCAAACATAAAAACTCCGACAATACCTCTCAGCAACGCAATGTACCTTGCACCTCTAATACCAAACGAACTTCTCAAAATTACAGGGAAAGGTAATCCGTACTTTTGGGAAGGTTGACCTACTAGACTAGAAAATATTGCAACCAATATTCCTGCTAACAAACAAGAAGACAAAACTATGAGAATATTTAAATCATATAATAAATAAAGTGATGCTATTAAAGAAAAACCAATTAAACTTTGAATATTGTTTGCCCAAAAACTAAACATATCTGAACTAGTCCAGTTTTTATCATTAGGATTTATGCCTACAATATCCCAATTGGTTAGATGAATATTTGCTTTTTCTTGATTCACATTTAGATAATAAACAATTATTTTCTACTGTCCATACAACAGAGTTGGTAGCCAAAGTACTATTTTTGGAAAAGCTATTATTATA
>MDTD01064634.1_pt1 | contig 10396 bp, 6 predicted proteins | sample 811221 | NCBI WGS metagenome assembly MDTD01 (sample SAMN05326646, study PRJNA326480) | marine metagenome | isolation source: seawater | place: Pacific Ocean: South West | collected 2011
ATGCTTGAAGGGGCCTTCTACTGGTACTCCGATATAGTCAGACTGTTCTTTTGTCATGGTAGTTAGTTTCGAACCAATCTTTGAGAGATGTAGTCTAGCCACTTCTTCGTCCAGATGTTTGGGGAGAGTGTACACAATGCAATCGTACTTTTCCCTGTTTTCCCAGAGGTCGATTTGGGCAAGAGTTTGATTGGCGAAACTGTTGGACATAACGAAGCTGGGGTGTCCGGTTGCGCAACCTAGGTTGACTAGTCTCCCCGATGCTAGAAGATAGATGCTGTTTCCACTGTCGAAAGTATACTTATCCACCTGAGGTTTGATGTTAGTCATGACCGCACTACTTGAATCAAGTATGTCGACTTGTATCTCATTATCGAAATGTCCGATATTACACACAATTGCTTGATCTTTCATTTTCTCCATGTGTTGAAGAGTGATTACATCCTTATTTCCGGTCGCGGTAACGTAAATATCGGCCAATCCCAGAGTATCTTCGACGGTCAAGACCTGGAAGCCCTCCATAGAAGCCTGCAATGCGCATATCGGATCGACTTCTGTGACTATGACCTTCGCTCCTTGTGACTTCAATGCTTGAGCAGATCCCTTGCCAACGTCCCCGTACCCGCATACAACCGCTGTTTTTCCAGCAATCATCACATCTGTAGCCCTCTTTATGCCATCTATCAAGGACTCTCTGCATCCATACAGATTGTCGAATTTAGACTTAGTCACAGAGTCATTTACATTTATTGCGGGAAAAAGTAGACTTCCATCTTCAACCATTTGATTGAGTCTCAATACTCCTGTGGTAGTCTCTTCCGAAACCCCTTTACATTCTAGAGCCAATTTTTGCCAAAAGTCTGGGAGTTCGGAGTTGACTCTCTTTAGTAGGTCCTTGATACACTGTTCTTCATGGCTGTTTGAAGGGGAGTCTACCCAATCACTCCCCATCTCGAGCTCATAACCCTTGTGAATCAGAAGAGTTGCGTCGCCACCATCGTCGACAATAAGCTGTGGGCCCTCCCCTTTGGGGTGAGATAATGCAAGGAATGTGCAATCCCAGTATTCCTCTAGGGACATGCCCTTCCACGCAAAGACAGGAGTGCCGGACTGCGCTATTGCAGCAGCAGCATGATCTTGTGTCGAGTAGATATTACAACTAGCCCATCTAACAGATGCACCTAGTTCCACAAGAGTCTCAATGAGTACTGCTGTCTGGATTGTCATGTGAAGAGAACCAGTTATCCTCACGCCCTCAAGTGGCCTCGAATTCGAATATTTCTCCCTAATCGACATGAGCCCTGGCATTTCGTGTTCAGCGATTTCAATCTCTTTCCTCCCCAAATCCGACAATGAAATGTCGGCGACAAGATATTTTTCCGATGATGATTCCAGCGAGTCAACGAGACTGTTACTTAAGATGTCAGCTGTTTGCATAGTAAACGCTGAAATGAGGGATGTATGAAGTTTTGTTAAGGTGGATTTTCAAAATTACAAATGATTCAAAAATAACAAGTTCTAGGAAAAATGTATGAGTAAAAGTAGTATCATGGTTTTCTCACCTGCTAGGAGTGGATCGACGGTACTGTCTTTGATCCTAGGGGCCCATTCAGAAATTACCAATTTTGGAGAGTCCCACTGGCTAGCCAAGGATACTGTTTCTCGGCAGAAATCGAATCCAAAAGTAGTTTGCAGGGCTCACGGAGAGGATTGTGAAGTATTGAAAAATGTCTCACTCAGTGAGTCTGAATATTCCAATCATTTCTCGGTATTGAGTAATATATGCGAGACAAAATACCTCTTGACGACGAATAAAACCATGGGCCACTACGGAAACATGGACACCAGTCTTTTGGATAATTTTACAATTCTCTTGTACAAACCATTTGAAATTTGGGCTGGAAGTTACCTTTCCGGAGCAAGAAAGGATATCCCGGATAAATATGAGGATGCGATAGAATTGCTTGCCAATAGATATTTCAAGTATTTTAGGAGGCATGCGGATTTTCTAGAAAAACCTGATTTCTCCAGAATTATGGTCATCGAGTATCTTAGATTAGTTTCAGAGAAAGAGGATTATGTCCGAGAAATCTGCGATTATCTACGCATTGATTATGAAAGTCAAATGATGCATTTCAATACCTATCTTTCAAGTGGGGATAAGCACAATCATCCAATCGGGGGAAATGTAAGGACATACGGCAATTTGAATAAAGGAGCTGACAACAGATATTCTGAAGACGAGAACAACCTGTATTTTGAAAAGAAATATCTGCAATTCATTAGTAGAGAAAATATTGAACTAATAAGGAATTGGGACAGGGTGAAAGATTTAGAAGAAGATTTAGGGATAATTCTAGATTCGCGCGATTTTGGATAAATTATCCTCGGAGATTTCGAACTCTTTCTAATAGTTTGGACCCGATAATGCCTAGTTTATCTGGGGCATAGTGATTGGTGTCCATTCCATCTTCCGCCATCATATTCTCCTGGCCAAGTATATCTAGAAACTCAGTTGGGTTGATCACGGGGATATCAAACTTAGAGCAACAATCAGAGATTCGACTGATGAGATATTCCCGCGACTTGATGTTTAGGCCGTTTTTCTTCCTAGCTCCAACATGCGTCACAAAAATCACCTTTTTTCCTAGTAAGCTTGAGATGTTTCTGATATCGTCCTCGAGTTCTATTTGTGTCTGTTTTCTTGTCATAATTCCCGATATGACTTCCCTTTCAGCTTGTGAGATTGAGGGGGGGAAGTTGGTAATTTTGGGAATCGGTTCTCCAGAACTAAACGAAGAGTCCAGCATGATAAGCCATTCATTGCAAAAGGCACCGTCTAACTTTCTTATTCTTTTTATGGTATGATTGAACTGAAGAAAGTGAGTTTCTATTGATAGTAATTTAATGGAAGAAATCTCAATTAAGACTATGTCGGCGTCGTCAATCTTTTGTGAGCCGATAAGATCGATTACCCCTTTTCCAATTTGGTATTTTGTTAAATTTTGTGGATATTCATACTTACCTATTAGGTAAGAAATTCGTTGAAGTGCCTCGGAAGAAGTATGAAGATAGGAGGAATTTTGAGGGGTGAGAATTGAAATTCCCGGTTCGTTCTCGACAGAATTTATTGGATCGTGTACTCGACAAGTACCGAGAACTGCTATCTTCACAGATGCGTCTGGATGATTGAATATATTATTTTTATACAATAATTCGGACAATTTCTATCTATAATTTGGCTAAGGTGTCCTTGGTGATGAAATATACTTCATTCTGATTGAATCTGGTTGTAGACATTTTTTCTGAATCTGATAAGTCGCAATAGAGTTCTCTAATTGATTGGTCGGAAATTATAGGCCGATTGTATTGAATGAACAGATTTCCCTCTGGAGACAGGGATTTGTAACATTCCCTGAGGAAGCTTTTGTGATCGCCTATTGACCAACCGTGAGCGAAACTTGCCCCTACAGCAACTATATGGTCGTGCTTTCCGTGAAAATCTACTGCTGAGTCTCGGGTAATTGATTGTTTAAGAATTAAATCTGTCAGATTGAGTTTTTTGTGCATTACATGATAGGAGTTTTTCTCACCCCATGGATTGCCATTTGGATCTAGTTTCGAGTCTATCCCGATGTATTTTGCCCCGATATTTTGACAGAAATAAGCGAAAAATCCTACTCCTGGGCCTATTTCAAATACTTTGGAACCTTCTGATGGAGAAATCAAAGTGAATATATCTAGATTCTTTCGGATATGGTCGTGAGGAGACGAGAGGTATTTCCTGCCGAGTCCTCCCGAACATTCTCGAGACGCGTCAATTGCTGTGACGAACAATGAAGAAGATGCCTTCCTGTAGTCTCCAGATTCTAATTCGGATTTACACATCATCCTGTGATATATTCTCATAGCATCCAGATTGGATCTTATAGTAGAAATATCGTCTACTTCAAGATGAGATTTCCATTTCTCATCCGTTTGAATAGTGCGATAATTCTTTAGAAACCATTTTGCATGTTCTTCGTTGTATGCCTTATCGTCAATTTCTCCCTCGATATAAGAATTCCATAATTTGTTGTAATAATCTTCAGGCATGAATTGGCGATATGCCCCCCTATTCCCCGATGGGGCCATGTGTAACTTATCCCCATTATTCCAGTATTGAAGCATGTCTTCGTTGAATTCCGCACCTAGAAAATCACATATCTTAGAAAACTGTTCCTTCGGGTGTGAGGTAAGCTCTTCGTACGATATCAAAATATGTGGCACACTATACTCTTTTACGACCTCCAAGGCATGAGAATATATTTCCCAATATTTCTCTCCTGCCTCTTCAATAAGTTTGGCCCTAGTTCTCTTCCCTTCTTCAATTAGGTATCGGTTGTGTGCTAGCCAACTGTATGCAAACGCTTCCGGCTTTTTGAATAACACAATTACAAAGTCAACATCGTCACCACGCTCAAGCGCTCTTCGATAATACTCAGGATTTTTGTCTACATTGAAAACAATTTTACTACCAAGAACTTTCCATGATTGTTCCTTCAGAGACTTGTTCATAATAGCATTATTATTGACTAATTTATCGGCAAAGTATTCTGTCCAGAAAGGACAATCCTCCCCTCCATGCCACCGAGGAGCGCAGGTAAACCTCTCTCTGCCTTTATTTATCTCCCCGGTTGACATAATATCCTTGGAGGAGCCCAGGATATACGAGGTGATAGTCGAACCACAATATGCGGTACCCATCAGTCCGCAGTATTTGGTTATCTGATTCGATGAGTTCATTATATAGTTCTCCCGATTTAATTGTATTTGTGATTTTTTTTAACGATTCCTAGAGTAGAATTTTGATTGCCGAGTAAATTTTTGAAATCGATCCATCTAAATCGAATAATAGAGAAGCCAGCCTTTTGGTTGAATCCGGATAAGTTGAACATTCAATCTCCTTTTCAATTTTTAAAGCCAGCCCATTTACATCAGGAGAAGGAGAGGTTTTAGAGTCATATCTAAACGAAGATAGAGGAGTGTCAATTATTTTTCCTATCAACGGGTAGTTCCTGATAACCTCAAACCCGTCACTTAACGTATTCACCGCAAGGACCCTACATCCGTGCGTAGTCGCCTCGGAAATTATCCTTGGATTGCAGTCTCTTCCGGATAGGACTAAACAAGTCTTAGATCTGGAAAATAGAGAAAGCAGTTCGCTTCTCCGGACTAAGCCTATATTGTCGACTACAATATTGGCAAAATGAGATTTAGTGTGATTAGTGAACTCAGGCATTGAACCTTCATCGCCTACTATGCATATTTTTCTCCTATTCCCCAGTTTATCTAAATCATTTAGGATTTGTAAAAGTGCTGGGTGATTTTTGGTTGGAACCAGGGTGGTGCCACAAAAAATCAAATCAATATCTCTTTGGTGATTTATCGAGTTTGTATTTGTCAAAAAACATGGTTTCAGAAAGGTAATTGGGATGGAATTTGGAAAACAACGGGCCTTCTCTGGGATCGAATACTCATCATCAATCAATAGAATATCATATGCGTTACAGGATAGCATTAGTCTCTGTTTAATCACTACATCTGTTATCGAGTCAATTATGCTGGAATGTATTCCCTGTAGAGAGCGCAGCTTTACCGGTTTCCATGCTGCGCCCTTTTGAACCTCTAGAAATTCGATTATTTTCTTTGAAACAGAGGGATAGTCCTCATTGATTTCTTGTTTCCAAGATTCCGCTACTAATTCGAACCATGGGTAATGTTGCGCTGTTGCAGGGTAGTGAATCCAGCATCCACCTCGCTCTCTACGAAAAGGGATCATTTGTTCATGAAATTTCGGATACTGGCCTCTGGTCATGAGGAAGTCACAACGAAAGAAGCAACAAATATCGGATATATTGTCAATACTCCAAAAATTCACATTGCCCACTTTGAAGTGTCCATTTTTACGCTCGGTTGAGTAATTTCTTACTTCATTGTTATCGAATGCTTGTACCACATGGATCTCATCGATCTCCAATTCTTTACATAACCCTATGAATATCCGGTAGTATATGTCTGCTTCATGCATATCATGGAAAACCTCAGAAGTGGTAAATTTCGGATAAGTGTCAAAAAGTCCAGAGATGGTGTTTCCCGCGTCGATATCGGCAAGGTTGGCCTTGTTCCATGATGCCGGAGATTTATGGATTAGAACTGCAGATTTCATTCTTCCACGCACCTATCCAGTAATTTGAATACTGCCTTTGCCTTTCTCGCACTAGTTCTATTCCAAACTGATTTCTTCGCTGAAATTCCCATCATTGCTAGTCTAATTCTGGACTTCATGGCCTCCTCAATTGCATTTTGCAGAGATGAGCGGTTTCTTTCAATGATCCACCCATTTTTTCCATTTCTCACCAATTCTGGCACGACTCCAACATCTGTTGAAATAACCGGTCTGCCAGAATGCATCGATTCGATTACAGGCATAGGATTTCCTTCCGACTCGCTAGTGACAAGGAGAATATCCCCTCTTGAGTAAAAATCTGGCATCATCTCATATGGGACTAAATTTTCGGGTGTTGCGGAAATCAACTTGACCCTGGTGCTATCTAGTTCGGAAATTACAGGCCTGATTATGGAATTGAATCCTTTTAGATCCCCGTGGTGACCTATCTCCGGATTTCCAACCCACATCAAAGTTAAGATGGAAGAATTCCGCATCCTTCTAAATTTGAATCTGCTTCTGTCCACCCCGTGTGGTATCTGTATTGATCCTTGGATATCGATTTCTCTCAGAAGCTTCTGCGAAGAAGCCCCTACTGCCGGAAAACTAGAAAGTATTTTTTTTAATTCTGATTTAGAAATACCTCTTTTCTGCCAACCAACATGGGAAGAAACAAGTACAGCAGATTTTCTAAAATCGAACCCTTGTAATCTGGGGCCAAGTGAAATCGCATGATACCAAAATAGCCAAAATACAGCATCATATTCGGATAAGTCAGTGGTGCTATTTTTCCTTCTAAGGTTTCTGACATAATCGATATCTGCATCCCATCCCATTGAATTGGAGTGTCTCTTAATCGATTGGGCTTCAATGTCGTAAGCCCATCCCGGACTGTCGGCTATTAGCAGAGCCCTTTTCATTGGCTCACCCCGTATAGTTCTAACAATTTCCTGTAGAAAATATCCTTTCCGAAATTATTTCTAGCCCATCTAACCGATGTTCTTTTCGCATCATCTATCCAATTATCATCTGATATTGCACGAAGGGCAAGATCTCCGATTTCCCTGACCCCATCTCCTTTGGAAACGAAACCAGTGACTCCGTCAATTAATGTCTCTCTGGAGCCCCCAGCATCGGTCGTGACAACTGGGACACCGCATGCTTGTGCTTCTATGAGAGTGTTGGGCAGACCTTCTATTTCGCTAGTTTGAAGGAGTAGGTCGAAAGATGGAAGCAACTTTTCCACCTCGTCGGAGAATCCCTTCAATTCAACGAATTCCGAAAGGCCTTTTTCTTTGATCCTTTTTTTGCAGATATCCAACATAGGCCCATCTCCTAGAATTATGAAACGGACCTTGCCTCTGAAATTTTCATGAATATAATGCGCAACTTCGAGCCAAAGAAGTGGCCTTTTCACTTCTTTGAGCCGAAATACCCCTCCAACTATTTTCTCAGTTTTCTTTATTTTTGGGTCTTGAGGACTGAATTTTTTCAAATCAACGGCATTAAATATCACTCTGGATCTATCAATCTCCGACTCCAATCCTATCCAATCTATGTAATATTCTGAGCAAACTTGACTATTAAATACGATATCGATGTTATCGTGTCTCATAAGAACCTCGTACATTTTCCTCGTAAACCTGTTATTCAAGAAATAAGCCGTTCCTTTATCCGGAAATTTTGACCCTTTGATTCTAAATGGTGGTATCGATCTTGCAGACAGAATTATTCTGGGAACCCCTGCCATTAATGCAGCTACTCCTGCTATTATGTTTGTTCCGTCCTGCCAAAGATGTACAATTTCTGGTTTGGATTTAGAAAATATGTCTGCCAAAGAAAGAATCTGCCTTCCCATCCAGGGATTTAGAGAAGGGGCTTCAGGAATTAAATTCACAATTTCTTGGATTGTGTCGTCTATTTCTAATTTTGATTCCTCAGAGAAATCGTGAGTCCTGATGTCCAACTTATTCAGTTCGGATATGAATGAGTTTTCTTCATTATTTCGCGAGATATTGAATAATGCTAGCTCCGTTTCTATTTCAGGAGTTTTCAAAGAAAAAATTACTTGCCTTTCTGCCCCGCCGATTCTGATGCTGTTTGTTACGTGCATCACTTTACCAATTTCTGGAGAGAATTGGGAATTAACTCTTAAGTTCGATAGCTGCGCTAATAATGAAACTTCTAGTAGATTTTCATCTGGGGTTTCCGAAATTTGGAATGGACTATGTTCATCCAAAATTTGCTTCATCGCCTCTACATTGGTGCAGAATTGTTGTAACTCTGGAGTGTATAATTTCAGGAAGAGCGACTCTGGATCAATGAACAATCTCTCATACAGTTCTGAAATGATATCCATTCTCCCCGTAGCCCATGTTTTGAGTGGAAAGGAGCGTTCATTTTCTGGGTCGGATACATACCTAACCAGTGCGTTTTTCCAAAAATCGAGCCCCAATTCAGTGAATCCTGTCCTAAATGCTGCAACTGCAAAATTGATGCTTCCTTCAGGTTTTTTTTCCATCTCATGTCCGATTTTATGGAGGAAATTGGAAGGATCAAATCCTGCTGAAGACAGGTTGATGAATATTCTTTGTAACTCTGAACTGCTAAGCGCTTTTTCGATGAAACTGATTATTCCGATTGTGGTGGAAAAATTTTCTATGTTACCCTCTTCCGAATATCTAAAGAGCCGGTTTTTAATTACAGAAGAACGGGTTTTCCCGTCTAATTTTCCGGAAATAATAGCTTCATCGATTGAGAGTTGCTGAGCCTTTCTAGGCAATTTAGAGTCCAATGATATCAAAAAGGGCATTGGGAGCTTGATTAATAATGATGGATCTATACTCAGATTTCTATCGAAATCAAATTGCTCTGTTGAAATTTGAAAAACTAGATTCCCCATGGAAGAGTCTGAGATGTATCGTTTGAAGAATCTGGGTTGAGCCATCAGGTCTGACCTATCATTCAATGCTGCTTGAATTATAATTTCTTCAGAAATTGAATCTACAAATTCATCGGCTATCAAGTCTAAAATTTCTAGTACTTGACTGGTCTTGGCTCGAGATTTGAACAATAAAGAAATACACCTTAATGCCTCTTTCTCGCTCCTTGTTTTGGTCGATGCTGATCTGAGGCTAGAAATACATTCGCTATGAAAATCCGAAGCCAGAAATGCCTGAGCGAATGCTAGGCAGACATTGACGTGCATTTCGGAGTTATTTTCAGTTTTCCAGAAATATCGTATCTTTTCTGATTTTTTTTTCCCTTCTAATAGTCTGATTTTCCAAATTTTTTCCGTATTTGAAAGATTTTTTTTACTTTTAATTAATTTTAGTCCGGAGTCAAAATCTTCGGAAAAATAACATTCTTTCACACTGTCCAAAAGTGGCATTGCGTCGGAACTTTCTCTGATAACCTTTGATAGCTTGATGATTTCTCTCGTAAATTTCCTTGAGTTGCCACTAGAGGGGATTCTCCCCTTTGCCTCATTGATTTGATTTAATCTGACCAGCTCTCTGGAAGATTTGAATCTGGCTTCCTCGTCTTCAGGATGCAGAGTAAGGAGTCTCTCCCAGTGAAGCAATCTCTCCGCATGATCGGCTGACGTTTTGTCGATAATCCTAGCGTATAATCTCAAACCTTCTAAATTTTCATCGGCCTCTTTGAGTAATTTTGAACACCAGGATTTCGCGGCTTCTATATCTCCATAATTCATGTGAAATCGAACTAAGAAGAGATAAGCTTCTTGTATAATAGGGGATTGATTTGCCATTTCTTCTGCAAGAATCTTGGCGGCTTCGGTATTGTCAGACTTACGCAGAGATCGGAGTTTAAATTTCATCAATGATAGGTTATTCCTATCTGAAAGCGGGAAATAGCGATCACAAGTTTTGATGCATTCATCATACTTCTTCAACTCATACAGAGACCGGATGAAATACACTTTTTCTGTATCTGACAGATCTTTTTCATTTCTCTCGCAGAATGAAACTGCCGCATACCAATCCTTTGAAGTGATGGATGAGCGTAATGACTTACTCGGGTCTTCCACGTCGTCTCGTGTAGTGACTGATATTTATGCAAAGCGAATTATTTGCTAGAGGTATTCAATTCTGTTTATAGTCGATACTTTGTGACATAGACCTGTGAGAAGAGTAATTGACAGCCAGAGATGTGTAGAAACCCCGG
>MDTD01027788.1_pt1 | contig 10394 bp, 8 predicted proteins | sample 811221 | NCBI WGS metagenome assembly MDTD01 (sample SAMN05326646, study PRJNA326480) | marine metagenome | isolation source: seawater | place: Pacific Ocean: South West | collected 2011
CACGAGCGCCTGGTGCGACGTGTCGACCGCGTGCGGGTCGGGCAGAGGGTCAGGCGGCGGGTCGGACGCGGGCGGCGCCGCCTGACCCGCCCCTGCGCGGGCTACGGCATCTTCGTAAAACGCGCGCCCCGTGCGGGCATTTTCTTCGAGGGCGGCGAGCACGGCGCGCAGGGCCTCCTCGGCGCTGTGTACGTGGCGCAGCGCTGGCTCCATCCCGCTCTCGTCCAGCACCTCTTGCAACTCCCCGATCGAGTTCATCGTGCGCCGCCAGCTGTCGATGGACGCGAAAAGCCGGCCGTCGTCGGGAACGGCCGAGCGCCCGAAGACGAATTCCTCGCCCTCGCCCTCGTGATCCGCCTGCTCCTCGCCCTCGTCCTCGTCGACAGACGATGGCGACGGCGGCGAGGCTTCCGCCACCCAGTCTGCCTCGCTGTCGCTGCCGGAAGCCGCCTCCTCCTCAGTCCGCATCCAAGCCGCCCCTGACGCGCGGAGGGCTCGGTGCTGCCGCTAGCGAGCGGGCTCGATATCCCGAGCGGAAGGCATAGTAAGCAGAGGCGACGAGCGCGCAGTCGAGACGCGATGGTGGAGGTCGGGCTCGCCCCCGGCTATGTGTCCGCGATCAGCGGCGGCCACGTGTACGGCGCTCTTGGCGCGACGCCGCCGGGCACCGTGCCGAGCGGCGCGCCCTTTCCGTTTGCGGGCGTCTCCAACGTCCCCGGATTCACCATCTCCACGAAGGCACCGGTGGAGACGGCCGCCCCGAAGACCAACGTCGGCGTGCCGTACGCGCGCAACGTTCCCTCGGTGTTTGCGCAAGAGCCGAAGAATCTCGTCACCGCGTGTGCCGGCGACCCCGTCTTTGTCAGCAACAAGACGCCCATGCTGCGCGGCGACACCAACCGCTTCACCTACATGTGTACAGTCGAGTACCTGAACGAAAAGCTCGCAGGGCAGGACAATCGCATCGCCGCGGGGGCGGCGGTGAGCGCCGCGACCATGGCGGTGCGCAAGGCGCTGCTCGACACGGCCCACAAGCAGAAGCTTGAGGAGCTGAACGATCAAGGCGCCGCGGCGCTGGCCGATTCGAAGGCGCTGGGCAAGACTGCGGCGGAGCAGGAGGCGGCAAAAGAGCTCGTTACCAAAATCGAGGGGAAATTTGCAACGGAGGTGGCGGAGCACAAGAAGAAGGTAGAGAACGAGACCTTTGACGAGAGCCTCGACTTTTTCACGCAGGTGCCCGCGCTGCGCGAGTGGAAGCTCGACGGCGTGCTCCGCAGCATCGACATGGACGGCACCCCGCTCATCGACCGTCGCACCGGCACGGAGGTTGTGGTCAACACCTCCGACGTGTCCCTCTCCACGCTGCTCAACGTCATCGTGCAGGGGCCGGCGCGCGTGCGCATCGCCGACGGCGTCGGCTTTGACGAAAAATGGACGTACGCGTCCAACGGCCGGGGTCGGCACCGCGTATCGGTCTTCGACCAGCTCATCCTCGCCCTGGTGAGGATGACCGACGAGGATGGCAAAACCTACTACCAGGTGAAGCGCTCGACGCGCTCCTACGAGCAGGAGCGCGACCCGAAAACCAGCGCCTTCACGAACACGAAAACCATCTACCAGGGCATCGAGGAGGGCAGCATGGTCGGGTTCTGGCGGCTGGGGCGCGTGCTCGAGGAGCCCAACAAGATGGATCGGATGTGCGGTGTGCACTACTCGGGGGAGTTTGTGTTGGTGCGCAATGGGAACGAACAAATCTTGTAAAGTCTTTCTCTTCTCTCTCTCACACACACACACACACACAAGAGACCACTGTGCGCTAGGCGCCGCGCCAGCGCAGATATCGCGCAACCAAGCACCGACCAGAGTAGCAGCACGCGCCGCCATGGACGCGCTCTCCATTCGCGCCCGCGGCAAGCGCGCCGCGCCAAAGCGCCAGTCGGGCGCGCCCTTCAACATTGGCGCGTCCATCGGCCTCGCCTCCACCGGCCGCCCGGGCGAGTTTAAGCTCAACGGCGACCAGATGGAAGCGCTGGAGTCGCTCTACACCTCGTCGCCGGCGATCACGGCCGCGCGCTCCGTCCTCCGCGGCCAGCTCTTTGGCGGCGGCATCGTGCTCCGCCGCAACGGCCAGGACGTCAAACTCAAGGCGGACTTTCAGCGCTACTTGTCGTCCAAGTGGCTGGGGTTTGCGGGTGACATCCTGGACTCGCTGCTCAAGTGGGGCTTGTGCGTCGTGGTGTTCGACGAGGATCTCGATCTGAAGCGCCGCGCTTCCCGAGCGGCGGTTCGTGGCGCCAAACCCGAGGCGGTGCTCGCGCCGCTCGTCCCGCCGCGCGAGACGATCGAGATTGCCTACCGCCAGGGCGGGCTGATGGGCTACACGCGCCAGTACGTTTGCTTCAACATGACGTCGCCGCAGCACGCGACCAAGGTGGACGAGAACGCGCGCGTCTTCATCCGCGAGCAGCCGGACGCTGTGGGCAACGTGATCAGCCCGATGAGCAAGGTCTTCGAGCTCGGCTCGTTTGTCACCGCGCTCACCGAACTCGCGCTCACGAGCGAGATTACGAATGCGCGGCCGCGCATGTGGACACAAATGGCCAAGGCGGACAAGGGCGCGGGCGTCGAGACCAACCAACTCTTCTTTGACAGCGAATCGCGCCAGGTGCAATCCGACCTCGACTCGGAGGGCAACGCCGAGCAGGCCAAGGCGCTGGCGATGCAGGCGCAGCTCGTCGGGGTCATCAACAAGCTGCAGCAGCGCAAGCAGGACGACAACGGCTTCGACCACGTCCGCAACTCCTTTGGCGGCAAGGGCGTCGCCAGCGGCAAACACACGCACATTCCTCCAGAGGTGCCGCCGGCCGTGTTCGCTCTTCCGAAGGTGTGTATTTTACTCGAACCTACGCTCTGCCGCCCCTGCGCTCACAGCGCGTAACGCGACGTCGTAGGGCCAAGAGATGGCGCCGTCGGCCGGGCAGCTGCCGACGGCCCGCGGCGACCTCGAGCAGCTCACGCGAATGAGCGTTGAGCTCTTCGGCGCCGCCTTCGGCTGCCCGTCCGACCTTCTATTCTCGGGCCGGTTTGCCAGCAAGTCAACGGCGCAGTGCGTGCCCAAGCCTCCAACTGCGACGCCAGATGCCAACTGCTCATCTCCATGACACCACCACCCCGCAGGCTCTCGCTGCTCAACTCCACCGTGACGTCGCTGGCGAAGAGCATCAACGAGATTCTGACCGAGTGCTACGCCGAAATCTACCACGAAGACGACAGCGACGTCACCCTCGAGCTGATCACGGCGCCGCTTGCGGCGTCGGAAGAAGTGCTCGCGCTGTTTCAGGGCGGCGTGGCGCCGGCCGAGGTCGCGGTCCCGGCCTGCTTGCACGCCATCGGCGCGTCCCGCGAGCAGATTGAGGACGCCGTGAAGCAGGCGGTCAAGGAGCGCGACCGGGTGCGCGACAATGAGCAGAACACCGCGGATGGCGAGCAGGCCTCGCGCGTGCAAGACCAGGCTGCCAAACAGCAGGAGGGCAAGGCGAACGAGGCACGTCTTGTGATCGAACTCGAACAGGCCAAGGCCAACGTGGACAAGACGAGAGCCGAGGCGATGGACATCCGGCGGCCCGACCCGGCGCCGGCGCCGGCGGCGAAAAAGGCGAAAAAGTGAGCGAGACAGAGAGAGAGAGTGAGAGAGAGAAAAGGAACAGGACTCGGTGGTTACCACATGTACACATGCGGACACACGCGCACACACGCCCTCCTAGGGCAAGAGGTGGGTGGGGACGGCCACGCGGACCTCGGCGCCGGGCCACCCCGCACGGACCTTGAGCTTGATGCAATACCCGGTTGCAAGGACCATCTTCAAGACCTCGCCCACCCTGCAGTCGGCTGAGACGGGCCAGTTGCAGAAGGTGTGGCCATGCGGCGGCTCGGCCGGCGCCTCGGTGGCGAGCCACGCGCCTTGCGCCGTCTCGTCCAGATGCGCCCGCTCGAGGCGGCGGAGGAGGTCGCCAAAGGCCCCGTTCAGCGGTACGACGTCGAGCAGGATGAGGTGCGAAACGTGGAAAAACTTGGTCGCCTGCACGCCTTCCGGTGTAAAATACGTGCACGCAAAGGCCGGCAGGACGGCGTTGGAGTTGGGAACGAGGAAGCCAAGGAGCGGGCCGCCGCTGTACGGCTTGTTCGACAGCATGCCCAGGAAGACGGCCTCAAAGTACTTCTCCCCTTCGCGGAAGACCTCCTCGGGCGAGCCATGGACGATGAGGCGCTGCAACGACGGGGGCAGCTGCGCCCGCACCGCCGCCCGGGACTGCGACATGAAGACTCGTCTTGTTTATTCCACCCCCTCCCTACTCCCTCCTCTCCCCCTTTCGTCCCTCCTGGATCACAAAGCTGCACATCAGTTGGCATCCAGCGGCGCGAAGAGCGGCGTCTCATCCAGCCGTTTGAGGTATGCATTCCACTCCTCCACCCCCAGCCACCGGTCAGCCTCAGACTCGGCAGGCTCGCGCAGACTGGGGTCATCATCAAGAATCATCCTCCACGCCTTTTGGATGCGGTCGTCAATCAAAGGGCTGAAAATCGTAATCGCCCACGCAGTCCCGCGCAAGAGAGTGGCACGTTTCTGTTCTTCGGATCCGGCGTCCACCTCCGTCTGCTTGAGGAAAGCCTTGTCGTGGAGCCGGTCGGACAGCGCGATCAATACACGGTCCATGTCGCGCTGCACGTCTTCTACGCAGTTTAGTGCGAAAGTGCGAGTATGCCTGTACGCGTCCTCGCGAGAAATGGTGTCCTCCGGCAGCCGGTTGAAGAGCGTCTGGCCGTGATTGAGGAGCGCCATCCAGTCGCCTTCGGTCATGTCGTACTTCTCGCGCAGGGTCTCGCAGAATTCCGAAAAATCCGTGTCCGCATTGGGGGGCGCGGCCATCGTAAGATGTAAGTCTTATTCTGCCTACCCCACCCTGTCACCCTTTCTTCCGTGATCACAAAGCTTGGAAAAAGCGAGCGCTTCCGGTGCTCGCTTTTCAGCACACCCACGTGACCGCTCGAGCGGCCGTCGCGCCGGCGAACAGAACGCCCAGGGCACGGAAGAGCTTGCGAGCAGTCTCCACAAACAAGCGGATGTCGGCCTGCGAAATCTTGCGCCGAGCCAGGTCGGCGGGCGGCGGCCGCTCGACGCCCAGCGCGTCGCAGAGGGGGCCGAGGTGCGTCGAGAAGATGCCGTGGGCGACAAAGACCAAGTCGAGCTGGCCGTGCGCATTGCGCACCTTGAGGGGCTGGTTGGTCATTTCGAGCCATTCCTCAAAGTCGCCGTTGTCCGCGTCGTAGTTGAGCGGCCCGGCGGGCACTTGGGGCACGTTGCTGAACAGGTGGCGCAGCGGGCCGAAGATTGTCCGGTCGCAGTGCGAATGAAAGCCGGGGAGCTTGTGCAGCACCACCGACGCCGTCCCGCCGCGGTCGAGGACGAGCGTGTCGACGCCGCGCCGCGCGTCGTGGGCCACGAGCGAGTTCAAAATCCTCTGGTCGTCGCGCTCGCCGGTCAGCTCCGCCTCCTTGAGGATCGCAGAGCAGAGGTGGGAGAGGATGTCCGCGCGCCCGAGAAGCACACCGGCGTTGACGAGCGGCGGCGCCGTCCCGTAGTACCACCAACCAAAGACCTGGGTGAGCTTCCAGAACAAGAAGCTGCAGTGCTCTGGCCGGTGCTCGACGCCCGCAAAGACGACCGACGTTTCGCGCAGGCGATGCTTTCGCCACTCGTCTTCGAGGAGCGCGGCGGGTGCCGTGAAGAGGGTGTCGAAGCCGTCCAGGAGGACGACCGGCTCGTGCGGCGGCAGCTCGCGCAATGCGTTGCGCAGCAGCTCCCAGCGCCAGGTGAAGCCACCCCACCGCTCGCCGAGGCCGAGGACGTGGAGGTCGTACCCAAAGAGCTTGGCCGACGACCGGAGCGAGTGGAGGAATCCCTCGTGATCTGTGGCGACAGTGAAGGCGTGCATGGCGCGGCGCGAGATGGTATGTGTGTGTGTGTATTCAACAAGTCCGGTAGCACAAAGGTCTCTGCGTTGCTGCATGCTAGCGTTCAAGCCTTTCTTTTCTTGCTCTTCTTCTTCACTTCGACGTTGCCGACGTCGTCCGCGACACCCAGGTCGGCATTGCTCAGCCGCGAGGACGCGGCGGCGCCAAAGGCCGGGCGCGCTCCGTACGAAATGTGCGCGAGCACCGAGCGCGTGTACAGCGTCCGCAACGCCGGTGCCAGCCAGCTGCGCTGGTGCGCCGGGCAAAAGGCGACCTGCCGCAACGGCGGCGGCAGCGCCGCGTTGGCGCCGCTGACGTCGTGCGGCGCCTTGTAGCTCCGATGGGTGCCCACGGTCCGCTCGACGCGGCCGCAGTAGCGGCAGACGCGCGCCGGAGCAGCGGCGGGATCCTCCTCTTCATCGCCGTCGGCCTTTGGCGGTGGAAAGCCGGTCACGAGCCGCCCATCGCAGCGGAGGCAGCAAATCTCGCCGCCGGCACGATGCTTGGGCTCTACGCGAACGGCAGCGGCGCAAAAGGCGCAGAGCGCATACTTGACGCCGCGAAGCGCAATGCAGCGCCCAACGAGCGGAAGCACCAGCAGCGGGTCGTCGCCGCAGCCCTTGGGCCCGCAGCGCTGCTCCAGCGCGCCTTTGGCGTCGCGTTTGGCGCGCGCCCCCACACCCGACGCCGTCGCCCGCTGCTTGCCCGCGGTGGCGATGGACGCCTCGACAGCGGCAAGGTCCGCCGCGTGCTGCTCGACTGCCGCGTCCTCGGAGCTCGCCTCGTAGAGGACGGCCGTGCGCAGCGCCGCCGAAGCGCGCTTGGCGCAGCGCAGGTACTGCGTCCCGTAGTCGGGCCGGCCGGGAATGCAGCCCGTCGTGTTCATTGCGATGGCGGCGCCGACGTCGTCAAAGTGCTGACCGGGCTTGGCGTCGTTTACAATCGGATTTGCGACGTGGCCGCACGAGAGACAGGCCTGGAGGTGCGTGCTCTGCTGAGGGATGTTCTTGAGAAACTCGTCCTTGCGCCGGCCAAGCTCGCTCAACGGCAGCGCGAGCGCCTCGGGCAGCCGATCGGTTCGGGACAGGCGACGCAAAATGGCCAGAACCTGCATGCCCGTCGTGCGTGGACCAAGCTCGTACAGCGTCACCTTTTCGCTGACCCACGCGACGCGTGCCCAGCTGAGCGCCATTGCGACGCTGCGCCCGTGCGTGTCGTCGTCCTCCTCCGGCGTGGCGTCCGAGCCATCGTCACCGGCGACGGCGGCGGCGGCGGCGGCGGCCGACGCATCGTCGAGCTCTGCGAGCGGTTGCTCCAAAAGGGCCCGCGGAAGTCCCAGGAGGTCGGACACCTCCTCGGCGCCGAGGAGCCCGCTCGACACGTGCCCCACGGCCAGGCGCTGCAGTCGGAGGGCGGTCGGCTCATCCAACTCGGCGACGAGGTGCGTCGCCGAGTTGAGCGCGTGGAGCGCCGTGTGGTAGGCAGCCTCAAGCCGCGGCACCGGGTGGCCGTTGCCAAAGGCGTGGAGCCAGAGTGGCAGGAACCGCGCGCGAAACGCTTGCGCGTAGACGGCACCAGCCGTTTGCACAAAGGGGACGACCGAGCTGACCGGAGCGCTGCCCTTTCCGAGCCAGCCGGCATCGTACTTTTGCCGTGGGGATGGCAACGGCTGGTCAAAGGCGTGTGTCAGCGCATCGGCCAACTCGGTGGACGGGTGGTCAAGAAGCGCAGCGGTCGCCGCCGCAAAGCACTCGGCGCAGGCTTCGAGTCCGGGCGCCGGCGCGCACAGCGGGGGCGCGTTGAGCATGCGGATCGGGTGGCCGCCGAGCGCGAGCGCTCGCGCCACGGCCGGGATGCAGGCCACGGTCGTGAGGAGGAGCCGACGCATGGCCTCGCGGACGGCAGACGTCGCGCCGGCCATCAGCGGTAGCAGGCGGTCGTTGGAGATTTGCTTGAAGACGCGCCTGGCCGCCGCGTGCCGGCGTGGCCAGGGAGCGCGGAGCGCGGGGTGCACGCTCTCGTGCAGGCCCGAGCACGACACCGCGAGCGCGCGCCCGACAATCGTGCGCAGGCAGGTGCTCTTGGGCACGAGTTGCTCGAGCACCTGCTCCCAGCCACGCGCACTGGTGTTCATCGCCTTCATGAGCAACGCGAGAAGAGGGAGCGCCTTTGAGATGTTCTTGTCCTTGACATCAACGCGGCGGGCCAGGAGGTCTCCAAAATTGTACTCGGTAAACGAATTGAGCACGCTGAAGATACTCGGCGACGGTGGCTCGAGGACGCCCGCTTGGCAGTCTTCGACAAAGGCGGCATGTGCCGACGTCCACGCCGCAACGAGCGCCGCGTCGTTGTACAAGCGCCCCACTTTGAGCTGGCGCTTGCCATCGGCCGTCTTCGCCCACGCCTCACCCCCAAGTCTGGCCTTTCCGAGCGGGACCGCTTTCCCTGGTTTTGCCATCCCCCAACACTCGGCCACGCCGGCCTTGGCAAACGCCGCCTCGATCGCGGCGCCGAGCGCGAGGCGCACCACGGCGATGGCCATGCGCGTCTCGGGCCCCAGGCCCGAGGCCGACCAGTCGCAGAGCGCGGGAACGCCTTCCAACAGCCGGGCCTCCAACGTCACATCCGGTCGCCACTGCGCCGCGACGTGCGAGGCGCTCTCGGCGTCGAGCGCGGCGGCCAGCTCTGCGCGGAGCTGGCGCTCGGCGTCGCGACACGCTGTCACCGACGCGAAGAGCACGCCGCTGTCGATGCGGCCGTTTGTGACATCGAACGTGATCTGGTCAAAGTCGCTCGTCCAAAAGTCAAAGTCAAGCTCTTTGATGTCGAGGAGCGCCCACCCGCGCCGCAGCGCCTCCGGCAGCCCTGCATCCTCAAAGGACGTGTACCGTTGGCGCAGCGACGATTGGGGTTTTAACGCTGTGGCTCCCTTGCGTCCGCCGACAGCGCCGGGGGCGGCAGCGCTGCCGGCTGCTGAAAATGCAGCCCGAGCGGGGAGAGGGTGTCCTGCGCGCCGATGCCGACCTGCTCAATCCGCGGCCCGCTGGCGTCCAGTACGTAGCGGTAGTGCGACGAGTCGAAGCGGACTTGGGGACGAAAGGCCAGCGTGCCCAGACGGTCTTCGCGCGCGGCCCGCTGCTTGGAGAAGGCCTCGTCGACAAAGAGCGCCGCGTGGGCCGCGTAGCCATCCTGGCAGTTGAGGGCGGAGGCGTGGGAGGGCCCGTCGCCAACGTCGCGCTCCAGCTGCTTGAGGTCGTCGGCGGGCGCGGGCTCCGCCGGCGGGCAGATGGAGTTTTGGAAGGTCTGCACCGAGATGCCGGACGCGTCGATGGCGCGAAATGAGGGGTCGGCGCGCGCCGCCGTGTAGAGAAAGGTGGTAAAGTACCGGTAGCAGAGAATGCACTTGGAGCGGCGCGGCGGCAGGCCGCGGCCGTCGAGGAAGCGCTTGTGCACGTCGGGCAGCAGAAACTCGGTGCACGTGAACGCCTTGGGCGAGTCGGCACCGAAGCGCACCTGTGCCAAAAATTTGGCGATGCAGCGGTCGTCGTTGATGCACGGCCGCTCGCCAATGGGCACGTTGGCCGGCCGGAGGAAGAGGTCGTCGTGCGTTTTGGTGACGACCGGCAGGTCGCCCACCTGTACGGCCGCCTTCTGGAAGAGGTTTGCCACGCTCGCGAGCGTCTTGACCGACGAAGCCTCCGCGGAGAGCATCGGGTGCAGCTTGAGAAAGGTGTTGAGCGCCTTTTCGTCCTCGCCGTAGCTTTCGTCCTCGGCAATCCCCGTCTCCTGCTGGAAGAAGACGCCGGCCGGCGGCGGCCCGTCGGGCTTCGGCGCCTTGGACGCCGGCTTGGAGAGGGGGAGCATGTCGTCGTGCCCGCCGCCGCCGCTGCTGCTCGCGCCAGCCGCTGTTTTTTGCGCTTTGGGGCCACCCTTGGGCATCGTAGAGTCGGGTGGTGAGCGTGGGTGTACTTATGCACGCTGCGGAGGGTCTCACTAGTCTTAGCGGCTGCACCTCGGCGTCCTAAGTACTAAATTCGTACAGTAAAAGGGATATACACGAGGCCCACACGGCGACGAGCAGCGCCGCGTCGCAGCGCCGCGTCGCGTCGGGGTCGGGGTCGGCGGCCGCGTGGCGACGCCGCGTCGCTAAAGTACGTACCATTGCGTAGGACGGCGGCAACTGTGCGTGTGCGTCTGCGCACGATGCTCAAGGTGGCGGACAGCGAGACGGCCGCGGTCATTTTAAACCAAAATTTGTGGGGCTATGGAGAGCGGCGGCTCGCAAAGCTGCCGCCGGAGGTCGTCGTCCATCTCTGCAACGCGCTGCTGAAGACGACGCCGAGCGACCCGCGGGAGCAAATCGAGGCGCTGTTGAAGGCGAA
>MDTD01065549.1_pt1 | contig 10394 bp, 9 predicted proteins | sample 811221 | NCBI WGS metagenome assembly MDTD01 (sample SAMN05326646, study PRJNA326480) | marine metagenome | isolation source: seawater | place: Pacific Ocean: South West | collected 2011
ATTCGATTTTTTTTTATTTAATTTTGTTCTTCCTATATGTTTTTTTTGAGCAACTTTCATTGCACCAACATTCCAATTAAAATAAATTGAAATAAATAAAATTAAAATTGTAACTAATGGGTAAAAATTGTATTTGATACTACTGAATAATAACAAAACTGGATTATCTACTTGTTGAACAACTAATAATCCAATTATAAATGCTCCCCAACCATTAAATGGAAACAAAATACATATTGGTGCAGATGTTGAATCACAAATATAGGCTAATTTTTCTTTACATATTTTATATTTCTCTGTTAATGGTTTTCCAACAGTTCCTGAAATTAATGATGTGATTGAACTTTCTATCGTTATAAAAATTCCTATTAAAAAAGGAATCAATTGAGCCTGAAACTCGTTTTTAACAAAGTTTTTTTTTTCAATCCAATTAATAAAAGCTTGAATTCCACCACTTGAATTTAGAAGGTTTAAAATGGATCCAACACCTAAGCTATAAAAAATTATTTTTGTATTACTAATTGAACTAAATACATTAATAATACTATCAATAGTTGCGGTGGTTGCAATAAATGGATTCCAATTTTTTAGAATTAAGCAACCTAGCCATATTCCTACTAATAAAGATAAATAAATCTGCTTTTTCCAAACCGCAATTATTAATGCAAATATTGGGGGTAAGACAGAAAATATTTCGTAATGATTTAATTCCAAGGTGACTACAATTCATCTATAGCTGATTTTAACAAAATATTTGCTTTTTTACCTATATCATTTAAATCATTCAAACAAATAGATAACATCTTTTCAGCATCAATTGAAGAAACTGTAACGCTTTTGTCTTTATTTTCCCACAAAACGACATTACATGGCATCAAGACACCAACTTCGGGTTCTATAGAAACTGCTTCATGGGCTAATGTTGGATTACATGTACCCAGTATAATAAATTTTTTAAAATCAACACCTAATTTTTCTTGAAAAGCTTTTTGAACGTTAATTTCAGTCATAATACCAAATCCATTTTTTGATAAACTTTCTCTGATTTTAAAATTTATGGATTCAAAATCTTTTTCAATTGTTTTTTGGAAATAATAATTCATTTTGTGCTTTTCCTATATTTTAAGTTGTTAAAATATTTTATTAAGAAAAATTTTTCTTTTTCAGTAAAAGAAAATAATTTATTGATCATATTTTTCTTTTGATCTATTGTCATGTCAATTAATTCATATTTCTTTCTTAATAATAATTTTTCATCATTGATTTTATATCCAGCATAAAATCCTACGCATGTCATAAATTTTATAGCAGTTGATTTAATATATCTCTCTCCTTTATCAAAATCGTTTAGATTTAATTCAAATAAATTTAACGAACCCAATTTTTTATTTTTTATCCACCAAATCAAAACGTTTCCCATTAGGTTACCAGTAATATATCCCAAACCCAAACCAACAGTTGTATTATGAATAATTTTCTTTTTTGCTGGTTTAATTATCTTGTAAGATAGTTTATGAACAGAACTTAAATCCTTAATATTCAAAATATAATTAGAATTAAAAGATTCGAGAACTATATTATTTTTCTCAATCTTTAAAAACTCAAACCCTTTAATAGTATCAGATGAAGTTAAAATAAATTCTACATTTTCTGACTTCAATACTATTCCAAGATTTATTATACATAACATAAATAATTTTATTAAGACATTTATCATGCGTAAATAGACAAACCTTGTTTAATTACGGATACATCTATGGGGGTTTTACCATATACTTCTCCATCAAGATTTAAACTTTCATTAATACTCGGCTTAAGAGAAAACTCTGTTACTTGATGATATTGTAAAATTTCATGCCCTAAATGAGATCCATCAAAAATTTTGGGGAACATTGTTAAAAGTTTTAACATTCGAGTTTCTGGAACAACGATTAAATCCAATAAACCATCGTCAAGTTTTGCTTTAGGGGCAATTTTCATTCCTTTACCTGTGTGAATTGTGTTACATGCAATTATAAAGGAAAAATTTTGATTAAATTCCTTACCATTAAGAAAAAGCTTTGCTTTTCTTTTTTTATTTTTAAAAACATGTAATAATGTTGTTAAGTTGTATCTTTGTGGCCCTAACCATCGAAGTTTTTCAGCTGAAATATTTATATCTGTAACTAACCCCCAACCTATAATATTTATACTAAAGATTATTTCTTTTTCCATTTTTATTTTCGCAACATCTATAAATCTTATTTTTTGTTTGATTATGTTCTTCACCGCTTGTTCAGGGTTCAAAACTCCAATATCATGCATAAAAGAATTCCCTGTTCCTGCTGGAATTATACCTATCGGTAATTTAACATTATCTTCTCTTGACAACATCCCATTAACAACCTGATGAACTGTTCCATCCCCACCAAGTATACAAATACCACTTACATCATACAAATCAACCGTGTTTGCAATTACTCTTTCATGACCTGAGTACTTAGTGGTTATAATATTTAAATCAAAATTGTTTCTTTTTAATATTGGTACAACTAAATCTAATTTTTTCTGACTAGGTGAAGGACCTGAATTGGGATTAAAAATTATTATTAACTTTTTCAAAATATATTTATTGTCACTTATTTTTTCTATGAAACAATAATTTTCATTTCATAAATGCAATTAATATTAAAACGAGCTAAATTAATATTATGAAAAAACGACTAATTATCACAATCATCTTTTTACTTATTTCATTTTCTTATGGTAAAAAAGTAAATATAAAACTAGCTACTTTAGCGGGAAATGGTTCTCCTTGGGATTTAAGATTAAGAGAAATGGGGCAAAACTGGAAGGATGAATCAAATGGTGACGTCAGATTAACAATTTATCCTGGTGGCGTAGCAGGAGATGAATCTTCAGTTATAAGAAAAATGAGAATTGGACAATTAAACGCAGCTTCAATCTCTACAGAAGGTCTGTCTAAAATTGTTCCTGATTTTGCTGCTATTTCTCATATTCCACTCCTTTATAAATCAGATGAGGAAAAAGATTACGTTACAAAAAAAATGTCTCCTGATTTAATTTCACAACTTGATAAAAAAGGTTTTAAATTCATCCATTGGGGTGAAATTGGTTGGGTTAGGTATTTTGCAAAATCACCAGTATTAATTCCAGATGATCTTAAAAAACATAAGATGTTTGTATGGGCAAATGAATCTCAAGACCTTCAAATGCATAGAGAGCTTGGTTTTAATCCTGTACCACTTGCAGCAACAGATTTAACGGTTGCACTTCAAACTGGAATGGTAACTACCTTTAATACAACTCCTATTGTTGCATTGGGAAATCAGTGGTTTGCAGCGGCAAAGCATATGACAAATTATAAATGGGCTCCTTTAATGGGTGCAACAATAATTAAAAATGAAACATGGTCCGCAATACCAAACAAAATACAAGATCTCATTTTATCTGCATCTAAAAAAGCTGAAATTGATTTAACAAATGAAATAAGGAGACTTGATGATGAAATTATAGATGTTATGACTGATTACGGATTAGTAAGTCATGACCTAAATCAAAATCAAATTGAAAAATGGGAAGATTTTGTAGATTTACTTTATCCATACATTAGAGGAAAAGTAGTACCGGTCGAATCCTTTGATAAAGCTATTAAATTTCGCGACGAATTTAGATTATCCAAGTAATTACTTATAACTTGGATAATAAATTTCATTTTCAATATCTTTATATTCAATTTTTTTATTAAAACTTTTTACAATTGAATGAGCAATTTTTATCGAAATATTACGTATTTGATTAATTGATGGGTATATTTTTCCGTTTTTTAAATCATTCTCAGAAGTAATTTCAGATAAGGTATGGGCTGCATTAAGAAATATATCGTCTGAAATTATTTTAATCTTTGATAACAAAACCCCTAATCCTACTCCAGAAAAAACATAAGCATTATTGGCCTGTGAAGTGTGAAATTCTTTTTCACCACTGATAATTGGTTTAAACGGGCTTCCACTGCTAAATATTGCTTTACCTTTTGTATTTAAAAAAACATCTTTTGCGGTACATTCTGAGTTTGCTGTTGGATTAGACAGTGCAAAAATGACGGGTGAATCATTTATTTTTTCCATTTCTCGTAGAATTCTTGGGCTAAATGCATTTCTTACTCCAGAAGCTCCAATTAATATTGTTGGTTTAACTTTTTTAATACAACTCAATAAATCATTTTCAAGTTTTAAATCTTTCATATATGGCTGTTTTTCTTTGTTTAACTTTTCTCTATTATTTACAACTAATCCATTTGAATCAAATAAAAATATGTTTTTTCTTGCTTCATTAATGCTACATCCATTTTTAGAAATTTCCTTGCAGATCAAATTCGCTATTCCTATTGAAGCTGAACCGGCTCCATAAAATAATATCTTTTGTTTTGAAATTGTTGTTTCTAATTTTTTCATTGCTGACAAAATTCCTGCTAACACCACACATCCGGTTCCTTGAATATCATCATTAAATATTCTATATTTTTTTTTATATTTCTTCAAAAAGTGAGATGCGTTTTTGTTTCCAAAATCTTCAAATTGAATAACAGCTTTTGGAAATACTTCATCTAAAGATGAAATAACTTCATCGATGAAATCTTCATAATTTGATCCTTTTATTCTTCTATGGGATAGTCCTAAATACATTGGATCATCTATTAGTTTTTGATTATTTGTTCCAACGTCAATAGTAATTGGTAAACACTTCGTTGGGTTTATACCTGCACAAATTGTATATAATACTAATTTACCAATTGGAATTCCCATTCCATTTGCTCCCAAGTCACCCAAACCCAAAATTCTTTCCCCGTCTGTACAAACTATTATTTCAACATCATTATTTGCCCAGTTTTTTAATAGTGATTTTACTTTTCCTTTAAAATTGTATGAGAGATATAAACCTTTTGGTCTTCTGTAAATATCACCATAATGTTGACATGCCTCTCCAACAGTTGGAGTGTAAATTATAGGCATCATTTCTTCAATATTATCGAGTATCAACTTAAAATATAAAGTTTCATTTCTATTTTGCAGTTCAGTTAAAAAAATATACTTTTCTAGATCATTTGGTTTTTTTCTAAAATTTTCATATGCTCTATTTATTTGGTTTTTTAGATTTGATATTTTAGGAGGTAACAAACCATTTAATTGAAATTTATTCCTTTCTTTTAAATTAAATGAAGTTCCCTTATTAATTTTTGGGTCGTTTAAGATATCAAAACTTTTTTTATTTGTTTTATTTTTCATTATTGTTTGGTTGTTTTAAAATTATGAAATAATTAATATTTTTTTTAAAAAAAATTTGTGAAATGATAGGGTTTACATAAATTATATGTATAAATTTAATTAGAAAATGTAATCCATGGATCAAAAACAAAAAAAAACTTATAAATATCTTGTAACTATGAGATGGTACGTTGAAACTGATGAAGAATTAACATCTGGTGCTGTGGAAACAGATAATAAATTGTTAAATTTAGTCCAGCACAGGTCTAATGGTGAGCCTTGTAGTGATAACAGTCCAACAAAAAATTTTCAAGGTTATGCTGTTTTACCGCATCATGATTTCATGGGAGAAAAACCAATTTATATGTCAAAAAATAAAATTAAAGGTTAAAATTTAATGACAAGCGAAAAATCAGATAAAAATGCTTTAGGTGATATAATAGTTGCCCCCCTTAATAAATTAGTTAATTGGGGGAGAGCTGCATCACCATGGTATTTTCAATTTGGATTAGCTTGTTGTGCAATAGAAATGATGGCAACAGCTGCTGCTAGACATGATCTAGAAAGAATAGGTATGTTTCCTAGGTCATCTCCCAGACAAGCTGATGTTATGATTGTTGCAGGAACTGTAACAATGAAAATGGCAACTAGAGTTAAAAGACTATATGAACAAATGGCAGATCCAAAATATGTAGTATCAATGGGTAGTTGTGCAACAAGTGGAGGACCATATTGGCAATATGGTTATCATGTGCTAAAGGGTGTTGATCTTGTTGTACCTGTAGATGTGTATGTTCCAGGATGCCCTCCAAGACCTGAAGCTCTAATTGAGGGGTTATTAAAACTTCAAGAACAAATTTTATTAGAAACTCCAATTCAAGATACTGTCACTAAAAATCTTAGACAACTTTTCAAAAAAACAAAAAAAACAAAGAAAATTTCTGCTTAAAGAAATCCCCTACCTCGCGGTACAAAATTTTCTTTTTTTATGTTAAATAGTTAAATGATTTTAAATGAAATTAAATATCTTATAAGAAACTATTTATTATCAAATCTTAAAAGCAAAAACAACTTATCTATTGGTGTAGAAGTTGAAAATATATTATACGATTATGATCTTAAAAGAATAAACCCTGATATATCTTCAATTATATCAACAGAAGGTTTACGGCAACAATTAATTAAAGATGATGACTTAACTATTTCCATAGAACCTGGAGGACAAATCGAATACGCCTCATCACCAAATTCAAGTCTAAAAAAATTATTAGACGAAATATTCTTTTATCGAAAAAAATTAATTCAAATTTGTAATGATGAAAAAATAATTGTATCTGATTTTGGGGTTGACTCTATTTATAAAAACATTAAAGTTCCAATTACTAAACGAAAAAAATATCAATTAATGTATAAACTTTTTTCTAAAAAGGGTCATTTAAGTCATGAAATGATGCTTAATACTGCAAGCATGCAATTAAGTTTAGATTATTCATCTTTAGAACAAGCTGAATTCCTAGCTTTTTTAAGTGACAGTATACACCCTTTTTTTAGTATTATATTTTCTAATTCTCCATTTTGGCATTCAAAAAAATCTTATAAAAAAAACGTAAGAGAATTAATTTGGTCACAAACTGATTCGGATAGGTGTAATTCATTATTTGAGCATGGAATAACCAATAATAAAAAATTAATTGAAAATTACATTGACTTTTTGCTAAAGGTACCTGCTATTTTTAGAGAGTCATCTAATAGTATATCAAATTTTAATGGAACAATAGAAAAATATTTAATTGAATTACATGAAAATAATGGTATCAATAATGAAAAGATTAAAACTGTATTACGCCAAATATTTACTAATGTTAGATTTAAGGATATTTTGGAAATAAGAGGCGCAGACACTCCACCTTTTGGATATGAACTTGCTCCAATATCATTTTTAAAGGGATTATTTAGAAACAAAAAATCGTTAGATAGATTATTTGAATTGTGTAAAAATTGGGGCAAAAAAGATAGGTTAAGTTTAATTTGTTTGTCAAGAGATTTAAGCTTAGATAAAGTTTGGAAAAGAAAACGAATCTTTTCATGGTGTGAAGATTTGATATCTATAGCTATGGATGGGTTAGATTCTGATGAATATATTTATTTAAATTCTTTTGCAGAAAAGTTTCTAAATCATGGACCCTTTACGTTATCAATTCAAAATTCATTTAACAAAAATAATTTATCAATAAAAGAATTTATCAAGAAAAGATGGTTTGAAAAAAAAGAATTGTTTGAATGAAAATCAACTTAATAGGTTTGCTTTAATATATTCTTGATTCATCTTAGCAATATTTTTTATTGAAATCTCTTTTGGACATTCAGATTCACAAGCTCCTGTATTGGAACAATGTCCAAAACCCTCAGCATCCATTTGTTCAACCATATTTATTACACGTTTTTTTCTTTCGGGGTGACCTTGTGGCAATAAAGAAAGTTGAGCGATTTTTGCTGAAACAAACAAACTAGCTGATGAATTTTTGCATGATGCGACGCAAGCTCCACAACCTATGCATGCAGCAGAATCAAATGCATTTTTTGCTATTTCTTGCGAAATTGGTATAGCATTTCCATCTGGGGCACTTCCTGTATTAATAGAAATAAAACCACCTTTTTGGATTATTCTGTCAAAAGAAGATCTATCAACAACCAGATCCTTAATAATTTTGAAAGGTTTTGCTCTCCATGGTTCAATGGTTATTGTGTCACCATCTTTAAAATTAAACATATGTAATTGACATGCTGTTGTTCCTTTCAAAGGACCATGCGGTTTACCATTTATAGTCATTGAACAAGTTCCGCAAATTCCTTCCCTGCAATCATGCTCAAAAGCTATAGGATCTTTTTTGTTTTTTATTAAATCTTCATTTAGAACATCTAACATTTCTAAGAAAGACATGTGAGGGTTTATATTTTCAATTTTATGAGCTTCGAAAAACCCTTCAGCATTAATATCTTCTTGTCTCCAAATTTGTAAATATAGTTTAATTAATTTCATTACTTATAACTTCTTTGTGATGGAGTAACAGATGAAAAACTTAATTTTTCCCTGTTAATTTTTGGATCATTGTCATTACCTTTATACTCCCAAGCTGAAACATAATTATATTCAATATCATTTCTTAATGCTTCACCTTCTTCAGTCTGATACTCTGCTCTAAAGTGTCCACCACATGATTCATTTCTATCTAAAGCATCTCTCATCATTACTTCACCAAGTTCAATAAGATCTGCAACTCTTCCTGCTTTCTCAATTTCTAAATTAATAGAGTTTAACTTTCCAGGAATTCTAACATTTTTCCAAAAATCTTGTTTGAGTTCTTTAATTAATAATATTGCATTTTCTAAATCAGTTTTATTTCTTGACATACCGCAAAATTCCCACATTATTTTACCTAGTTTTTTGTGAAAACTTTCAACAGTTTGGTTTCCGTTATTTGATATTAATAAATTTAATTTATTTCTGACTTTATCCTCTGTTGATTTAAATTCAGGATGATCTTCTGAAAGTCTTTCATTTGATATTTCTTTTGATAAATATGTACCAATAGTGTATGGTAAAATAAAGTATCCATCTGCTAAGCCTTGCATTAAAGCTGATGCACCTAATCTATTTGCGCCATGATCAGAAAAATTACATTCACCTATAGCAAACAATCCTGGTAAAGTTGTCATTAAATTATAATCTACCCATAATCCACCCATAGTGTAGTGAACTGCTGGATAAATTTTCATTGGTGTGTTATAAGGATTTTCATCTGTTATTTTACTATACATATCAAATAAATTACCATATCTAGCACTAACAACATCTTTTCCAAAATTGTTAATTGCATCTCTAAAATCTAAATAAACAGCTTGTTTTGTACTGCCAACCCCATAACCTTCATCACATCTTTCTTTTGCAGCTCTGGATGCAATATCTCTTGGAACTAAATTACCAAAAGCAGGGTATTTTCTTTCTAAATAGTAATCTCTTTCTTGTTCTGGTATGTCTTCAGGTTTTCTTTGATCATTTTTCTTTTTAGGAACCCATATTCTTCCGTCATTTCTCAAAGATTCAGACATAAGTGTTAATTTTGATTGATATTCACCCGAAACTGGTATACAAGTAGGGTGAATTTGAGTAAAGCATGGATTTGCAATCATTGCACCTTTTTTGTAAGCTTTCCACAATGCTGTAACATTGCTTCCCATTGCATTTGTAGATAGATAGTAAACATTGCCGTAACCTCCCGTTGCTAAAACTACTGCGTCAGCATAATGACTTTCTATGTTACCATTTATTAAGTTTCTTGTGATTATTCCTTTAGCTTTTCCATTTATGACTACAACATCTAACATTTCATGTTTTGTATTCATTATTACATTTTTTTTTGCAATTTGTCTACTTAGAGCACTATATGCTCCTAAAAGTAATTGTTGACCGGTTTGTCCTCGAGCATAAAATGTTCTTGATACTTGAACTCCACCAAAAGATCTATTATCTAGAGTTCCACCATATTCTCTAGCAAAAGGAACACCCTGCGCGACACATTGATCAATTATATTTCCACTAACCTCTGCTAACCTGTAAACATTTGCTTCCCTTGATCTATAATCTCCCCCCTTAATAGTATCATAAAACAACCTATATATACTGTCACCATCGTTCTGATAATTTTTTGCTGCATTAATTCCTCCTTGAGCTGCTATAGAATGTGCTCGTCGAGGACTATCTTGAAAACAATATGCTTTAACGTTATAGCCCATTTCTGCTAATGAGGCTGATGCTGATGCTCCTGCTAATCCAGTGCCAACAACGATAACACTCAATTTTTTCTTGTTAGCTGGACTTACAAGAGGTAGGCTTGATCGATATTTCGTCCATTTTTTTTCTAATTCACCTTCTGGAATATTTGGGTTCAATTTGTCTTTTTTTTCAGCTATATTAAATTTTAATTCATATTTTTTTTCTAATTTAAATTTCATTTTTTCTTGTTCTACTTTGGATATATTTCCCATATCACCAAGCGAAATGGTTTTTTGTTTTTTATCTTTATCATAGTAAGAAAACATCCAATACTTTCTATTTTTATATAATGATCC
>MDTD01195059.1_pt1 | contig 10394 bp, 6 predicted proteins | sample 811221 | NCBI WGS metagenome assembly MDTD01 (sample SAMN05326646, study PRJNA326480) | marine metagenome | isolation source: seawater | place: Pacific Ocean: South West | collected 2011
ACGGTGAAGATCTCATCCAAACGCTATCCTCTATGGTTCTTCCCTTAAATGAATATTTTTAAGTTTTGCATCAAATACATTCTGCAAATCTCTCACTTGAGGGCTATTGAGCAATCTGTCTTTTTCTTTTTTTGTATTCTCCTCTTTAATAATTTCTTTTTGATGCGCCGGAGAATTTACATTAGGTGTTGACTCATCTAGGTTAACCAATACTCTAAAAGTCCCCTCGAATAAACTATTTATTTTTTTTTCTATAGAATCAATATATGTTTTTTGATTAAGATGCTGGTATTTGCTTGAAATTTTGAGGGAAATATTTCCATTTTTCGAATTGGTCATCTCTGCGTTATTTGCAAGCTCACCGGGGAGACCCCCTATGTTTATTCGTTCTACTATTTCTAACCATGTGAGATCTTCAATTGATGCACTTGAGGTAGACTCTTTTTTATTCAGTTTTTTCGCATTGTTTGACGACAAAGTTGCTTCGGAAGACGTATGGCCAATAGAGGAATCAGACTGCAAACTGCCAGTGCGAGTTCGAAGACTAGGATTGTTGTTAACATCAGACTTAAAGGTTAGTAGACGCACTAACATAATCTCAAAGACAACATTATGCTCAACTGAATAAATCAGGTTTCGCTTTGAAAGCAGACAGATCTCAAAAAAAAGCTGGCAGAGTTCTGGGCTTATTTTTTCAGACAGCATCGTTATCTTATCCTCGTCTTCCGCTAATTGGTTCGTGTCTTTAGTCAACTGGAAAACTGCAATCTTTTTTAATAAAGACAGCATTTGATCGAGCATCAGCTCATAGTTAGGTGCTAACTCTGCCAAATTGCGAATCAATTTAAAAACTTCAGCATGGTTATTTTCAGCTATAAGCTCAAATATTTTTATGATAATTTTTTTATCAATAATTCCAAAAAGCTTAGAGACATCCGCCGTCTCAATGCTCCCGTCGCTCAAAACAATCATTCTATCAAGCAGACTTAAGGCATCTCTAGCACTTCCATCTGCACTTTCCGCAATAATTTTAATTGCTTCTAATGACGAACCAATCCCTTCGCCCTCTAACACTCGCTCAATATAATTAATCAAAGATTTATTTGAAATTTTTTTTAAGTTTAATTTGAGGCAACGAGAGAGAACAGTAGGTGGAATTTTTTCATGGTCTGTTGTTGCTAATAAAAATTTCACATGCTCTGGAGGTTCCTCCAGAGTTTTTAACAAAGCATTGAACGAATGCTTCGAGAACATATGGATTTCATCAATTAGGTATATCTTAAAACGACCCTGTGTCGGCGCGTATTGCACGTTATCAAGAAGCTCTCTCGTTTCTTCCACTTTTGTCCTCGAAGCTGCGTCTACCTCAATTAAGTCAACCATATTGTTATTATCGATACCCTGACAACTAAAACATTCGCCACAAGGATTTGGAGTAACCCCTTTTTCGCAGTTAAGAGCTTTGGCAAATATTCTTGCCATCGTCGTTTTACCAACACCCCTTGTCCCTGTAAAGAGATAAGCGTGATGGACCCGCTCAGATACCAGTGCATTTTTGAGTACAGCAACAGTTTCAATCTGCCCCATAACTTCATTAAAATTTTTGGGGCGCCATTTTCGCGCCAAGGCCTTGTAACCCATTTTTTTTTCTCAATTTAAAAACTATTATACAAATCAAGGATGATAGCCGCTCGACTTGAATCATACCCAGCAATTCCAATACCGTTGCTCCTTTTCAGGCCTGGCGGGGTTTTCAGATTTCTGTCATAACTACTCGTTGAACGACTATCATTTAAAATAGTAACATATTACTGTTCTGGTTCACCTATTAAATGACATAGAAAATAAAGCTAGCTCGGTGTTTTGTGTTATTATAAAATCAAGATGATTTAGTCTAAAAAGGAGCATCATGGATTATAGAGTCTCTGTAGATACTGGGGGAACTTTCACCGATGTAGTAGTAACCGATAGTGACGGAAATTTTACAGTAGGAAAGGCTCTCACCGACAAAAAAAGAGCTTTCAACAGTATTAATTCGGGGCTCGCTGTTGCTGCCGAACAGTTGCAAACCTCAACTGAAAAGCTTTTGTCGAAAACTAGCGTCTTCATTTATGGAACCACTAGGGCTACTAACGGAATTGTCGAAAGAAAAACAGCTAAAACGGCTTTTTTAACAACTAGTGGATTCCCAGATATTTTACTTTTGAAAGAAGGTGGAAAGACCGAACCACATAATCTTTCTATCCCTTATCCGGAACCTTATATCCCTAGAGAGTTAACATTCGAGATACCAGAGAGAATCAATGCAGAAGGTGGGATAGAACAAAAATTAGACGTGGACTATACTACTAGGTTAGTAAAAGACTTACTTAGTTCAGGCGTTGAAGCTATCGCTGTATGCTTTTTGTGGTCCGTGGCAAATCCTGAGCATGAGCTCAAAGTTGAGCAAATTATTCGGTCAATCAACGCACAATTACCCATTACACTCAGTCATCGGTTGAATCCAATAGTTCGTGAATATAGAAGGGCTTCCTCAGCTGCAATTGATGCGAGTCTCAAGCCCTTAATGCAATCTTACCTCCTCAATCTTCAAAATGATTTGGCTGAGGCAGGATACCAAAACGATGTACTTGTAAGTACTTCCTACGGCGGAGTCATGCACTTATCAGATATTGTTGAGAAACCAATTTTTTTAGTCAAATCTGGTCCAGCGATGGCACCAATCGCAGGTAAGGCCTATGTTAGCGCCGAAAATCTTGACGACAATATTATCGTTTGTGATGCAGGTGGTACAACTTTTGACGTCAGCTTAGTGAGAGACGGCACAATCGAATTTTCTCGAGATACCTGGCTTGGACCTAGATGGATGGGGGATAATCTTGGAATGGCGTCTGTCGCTGTACATAGCATTGGGGCAGGTGGCGGTTCAATTGCGTGGGTTGACTCAGGTGGATTGTTGCGAGTAGGACCTCAATCAGCAGGCTCGGAACCTGGGCCCGCATGTTACGGGTTAGGAGGTACAAGCCCAACAGTAACAGATGCGGCGGTTATATTAGGTTATATAGACCCAGCACATTTTCTCGGTGGAAGAATGAATCTTGATCACAAAGCGGCTCATGATGCTATCGCTGAGTTAGGCGAAGTTTTAGGACAAAGCGTAGATAAGACTGCTTTTGCCATAATGGCAGTAGCTAATGAAAATATGATTGAAGCTATCAAAGAGCTCACTATTAATGAAGGAATTAATCCTGCAGAATCAACCCTAGTTGCTGGGGGAGGTGCTGGAGGGTTAGGTATTGTTCCAATAGCCAATGAATTGGGATGTAAAAAAATACTTGTTCCCAGAACAGCGGGAGCGCTGAGCGCTTCCGGGATGCAATTTTCTGATATCATCACCGAAGCTGGCGCTAGCAAGCTCACTACGACCGACAATTTTGACTTTGAAGGCGTCAAAGAGGCTCTTAAGAAAATAGATAATGACTTGGAAGCTTTTAGAAAAAATTTAAATAATCGTGGCATCGAGGATACAGAGATAAGATATTTTGTAGAAGCAAGATACAGATTTCAAGTTTGGGAGTTAGAAATCGAACTGAAAAACGGAGAGTTTAATTCTGAGTCAGATGTAAATGATTTGATAACAAAATTTCACCAAATGCACGAAAGAGTATTTGCAATAATTGATGAGGGACAAACCGTTGAGTGTCTGAACTGGCGAGGGCGTTTAATCGGAAAAGTTAAAGCACCATCCCTTGAACCATCGAGAACATCTGAAACAAAATCAAAAACTCATGATAGAGAAAAAGAAACTATTTTTGATGGTAAAAAAGTCAAAACTTCAATATTTAAAGGCGAAGCTCTATCTGTAGGGGATAAAATATCAGGGCCAGCAGTTATTGAAGAACCAACATCCACGCTTGTTGTTTATCCTGACTCTTCTGTAGTAGTCAGCGGAGGTGGTAGATACATTATTAGCTTTAATTCGTAGCCCTATCGATATCGCGAAACCAGTTAACCCATATAACTCCTAAAATTGTAAGGGCTCCACCAAACATAACTGTTTTACTCAGCTGTTCGTTAATCAAGACATATGACAGACCGGCTCCGAAAATGGGCACCAAATTTAAGTACATGGCTGCAGACGCAGTACCCAACTCCTTTATACCTTCGTAATACCATAAAAAACCTAGGCCCATAGCAAGCGTACCTTGAATTACAAGCACTAATATAACGTTTTCATTCATCAACATAATCGACGAGTTTTCAATGTTTTGCACCAGAAACGGTATCAATAAAATTCCCCCAAAAAGACAAGGGAAGGCAGTAATCCATATCGGAGCGTTTTCCTCCAGAAGTGGCTTCGCAATTATTGAATAAAACCCCCATCCAATTATGGCCACAAGAAACAACGATTCCCCAATTCCAATTCCAGACCCCATAACATCAACTAACTTACCCTCGGTGATTACGAGCAAAACCCCAACAAAACTGATTAGCGAACCGAAAAGCATGCCTGGCCGAATTATTTTTCCAAAAAGTAAAAAATCCAACCCCATAACGACTATGGGAATAGCTCCGTTAATAAGCGCACCCTTAGTAGCAGTCGTAAATTGTAATCCAATAAACATGAGATAGTTATGGACGACAAAACCAAAAAAACCGAGCGCAATCAACTGAAAAAAAATTTTCTTATTAAACTTAAAAATTTCCGTACGAGTTATTTTGGCAAGTGTCATCAAAAAAACAAAGGCCGTTAAAACCCGCGCTATTACGATCGTTTCTGGCGCCTTGTAGTGAGCTAACCAGACGCCTACCGGATAAGAAGTCGCCCAAAACATTGCCATTAATGTTAATTTGAGGTGACTGATAAGATTAAGTTTTTGATTCAAAATAACGCTCTACGTCTAAAGCTGCCATGCAACCCGTGCCCGCTGAGGTAATAGCTTGCCGATACACGGAATCAGCCACGTCGCCTGCCGCAAAAACATTATCTTTACTCGTTTGCGTTTGAAAATGACCATTCCCTTTATTTACAACAATGTAACCATCGATCATTTCTAGCTGATCAACAAAAAGTTTTGTGTTGGGTTCATGTCCAATTGCTATAAAAACTCCGTCCAATTGAATTTCTCTTACGTTTTGGTTCTCGTTATGTATGACTTTTATGGCCTTTACAACCTGATTATCTCCTAACACCTCAATCAACTCGTGCTGCCACAGGATTTCTATCTTTCCAGTTTCTTGTTTTGAAAGTAGTTTATTAACCAAGATTTTTTCCGCCCTTAGCGTGTCTCGTCGATGAATAAGCATTACTTTCGATGCTATGTTTGATAAGTAAAGGGCTTCTTCTACCGCTGTATTCCCACCGCCAATCACAGCCACGGTTAAACCTTTAAAGAAAAAACCATCACAAGTTGCGCAAGCAGAGACACCTTTACCCAGATATTGTTTTTCAGAATTGAGACCAAGGTATTTAGCAGACGCACCAGTAGCTATAATCAAAGACTCGCAGAAATAATTGGAATTTTCACCCAAAAGCTCTAGATTTCTGTCTTCAAGATCAGCTTTTGTTATTGAATCATAAATAATTTTTGTACCAAACCTTTCCGCGTGATCTTTCATCCTAATCATTAATTCGGGACCTTGAACGCCCTTGTCATCGCCCGGCCAATTGTCTACGTCGGTAGTGGTTGTCATCTGCCCGCCAACCTCAAGCCCCGTTATCAATAAAGGCTCTAATGCAGCGCGGGCTGCATAGACTGCCGCTGTATAACCAGCTGGCCCCGAGCCCAAAATAATCAATTTTTCTTTTTTATTTTTCATCTTTAAAAAGTTTTCCTTTTGTTACTTATTTGGGAATTTCAGTGCCTATCGTAACTCGTAAAAGAATTCTGTCGTAACCATCGTATCCACCCTCAGCTTTATGGATTATCCGCCTATTGTCCCAAATAACCAAATAGCCTGCATCCCACGACAATTTAAACTGATGTTCTGTCATAGTTATCTTTCTTACCAATTCGTCAATTTTACAAGTAAAGGAGTCATTGTTGCTATTCAACAAATCCACCGTATAAACGGGATTTATGAATAATGACTTTTCACCGGTTTCGGTAATTGATCTTACGAGAGGATGATAAACGTGTTCATTCGCTTCAGTCGAGACTTTGATCTTCATTGCTCGAGTTGAATCATCATTTGAAAATAAACCATTAGGCCCATAAGCTTTAGCAGCAGTATGCTTCGCGCGAATATTTTTAAAAAAATCCTTTTCATTCGGACTCATCCTGTCATATGCGGCCACACAGTCAGCAAAAGTCGTTTGCCCCCCAACAGGAGGCACTTTTTTTGCATATAGGAACGTATAGATAGGAGGTTTTTTTTGAAAACTCCAATCTGAATGCCAATCACTTCCAAAAATCGGAGTTGTTTCTTTTGCATCTCTTTTAACTTCGATGACATGTTTATAATTGTCAAGACATCCTAAATACGGATCATCCGCAAAAGGCCCAAACATTGAACCTAAATTTTCTAACTCTGCAGGTTCAAGATTAATATCTCTTATCACAACAAATTTATATTTGTTTAAAGCCCATTTTATTTCGGCTACATGATCATTAACCACCGAATTAGCGACATTAAACCCGTCAACATAACAGCCAAAATTTGTATTTAATTCCTGTATAATCAAATTAAATTCCTATTCAAATATAATCATTAAATTCTAACCGAAATCGTGTATAAGTATAAGGAGAATAATATAAACAAAGTGGGCATAAAGTAATCTGATTAAATAAATTCAGATTGCTGGAGAGCTCACCTTATTTGCCGTGTAAAAAAAGTCATAGGAGATGCCAGAATCAAAGAAATAGTTCTAGTTGGGAGTGGTCATGCAAACCTAGCAGTGATAAAAAAGAAGAGCATGGGCTTTTTTAAAAATGCGAGAATAACGCTTGTGAATCCAAGTATCGAGCAAATCTATTCCAGCATGGTACCGGGACTTATTTCCAAAAACCATAATTTCGATGAATCGAGTATCGATTTAATAAGGCTTACTCAAAGCGCTAACTGTAGATTTTTTAAGGATACTCTTGTAGCAATTGAACCAGATAAAAATATCTTATCTTGTGAGGAACGTGGGTTTATAGAATTTGATATCTTAAGCTTAAGCACTGGTTCTGATACAAAGGTAATTCCCGGTTTAAAAACCTCTAATTTTTTAAATCTAAAACCATTTCATTCCTTTATTTCTGATTTTGAAGCGTGGATCGCTTCTTTAGACTGCTATAAACAGAACCTTAGAATAGGCGTAATCGGCGGAGGAATAGGTGCATTAGAAATCATATTGGCAGTAAAAAAACGACTAGAATCTCATCTAAAAGAGATGGCTTATCATGCTAAGCTTGACATCTTCTTTTTAACCAAAGAAAAATCTCTATTTGAATCCCTGAACAATCTTCTAAAGAAAGAATGCTTGAGAGCTGTTAGCGAAAACAAAATCACGATTGTTCCAAACTTCCTTGCTTCTAAAATTGCCGGAAGTCAGGTGTTTACACCTGAAGGTAACTCATTTCGACTTGATCTTGGCATTTTAGTAACCGGCCCGTCTCCGCAACCGTGGACAAAAATGAGTGGACTTCCTATGTGCAAAGATGGTTTCATCAGAGTAAACAACGAACTTACCTGTGAACGCTTTGGGAATATTTTTGTCACTGGCGACGCGGCATCTTTAGTTAATTATCCGGAACTACCAAAATCAGGATTAATAGCGGTCCGCCAAGGACAGACTTTAGTAAAAAATATACAAAAAAGATTAAATAAAAAGCCGCTGGTGCCATTCAAGCCTCAAGTTTTAAAACTATCGCTTATTGGAACTGCTACTGGCGATGCAATAGCTTCATACAGCCCGCTAGCGTTGAGGGGTGCGATTTTTTGGCGTCTAAAAAATTTTATCGATTCTAGATTCATTAACAAATTTAAATCGTTTAAAAAAATGAGGAGAAACGAGAACTCTGAAACTGAGATTGAAATAGAGCGATGCGGAGGATGTGGCTCTAAAATTGGCTCAAATATTCTGAGAAGTGTTTTAGAGGAATTTAAAAAAGATCCAAACTTTTCAAACATAGACGATTTAGATGAAGATGCAGGATTTTCACATAGTTACAGTGATAAGCTCAATTTGCATACAATTGATGGATTCCGGCAACTGATTGACGAACCCTACGATATGGGCGTAATTACTGCACACCATTCAGTTAGCGATATCACAGCGATGGGGGGTACAGCCAATACCGCTTTGGCGTTAGTAGGTATTCCTTTAAACGATGAAAAGTTAATGAAAAATGATTTGCGTTTAGCGCTAAGAGGCTTGCTTGACGGACTTAAGACTTATTCAGCAACTGTAATTGGAGGGCATACAAATGAAGCCGAATCTATTTCACTAGGATTAGCTATTAATGGGTTTATAAAAGAGGATCGGATAGTTAAAAAGAACAGCATTCAATTGGGCGACCGGATTATCTTGACCCAGGCCATTGGTGCAGGAGTAATTTTTGCGGGCTTGATGACTGGACATACAAAGGGCAAATGGCTTGACCAAGTAATAAACGAGATTAAACATAGGAAAGATAATATTACAGAATTTATTGGAAATTTTGCTACCGGTTGCACGGATGTCACCGGTTTTGGTTTGGTTGGCCATCTCAATGAAATGACCAAAAATAATCCTTATGGCATTGTCATCAATTTGGAAAAGATTCCATTTTTTGAGGGAGCTAAAGAATTATCATTTAACAAAGTTCGAAGCAGTTTGTTTCCGCAAAATATCAATGTACCTCATGAGGCTGATGGCAATATAAAAGATGATCCGCGTCTTGATTTATGTTTCGACCCTCAAACAGCAGGTGGATTTCTACTATCAATTGATGCTAATCGAGCTCATCACTGCGTTAATGAGCTTCATAAACTTGGTTATAGTCATTGCTGTGAAATTGGAACGGTTGTCGACGGTCAGAATGGGGTTAAAATCTGCAGGTAGGGGGTTAAAATCTGCAGGTAGAAAGTACAAATTGTGTAAAAATTAATGTATCATGACATCTAGGGGAATTGATGGAGAGAAAGCACTAAACCCTGCGTTTACTCAGGAGCAACTAAGGATTAGGGTAATAGAAGAATGTCTCACCAAAATTTATTGAAATTATTAGTTTTCGGCATGGTCTTATGGTCGATAAATTCTCATTCAGAAGAGGACCCTCATGCGGCGGTCTTTGCCGAGTCAAATTACCCAAGTGCAATACAATGTGCATCTTGCCACCCAAAAGTCTTCTGGGAATGGGCCGTTTCTAACCACGCCTACTCTTCGATATCCCCAATGTTTCATAAATTTGAGCAAGCCCTAAATAGCCTTGCATCAGGAACCATAGGTTCCTTTTGTGTTAGGTGTCACCAACAAGTCGCGACACAAATGGGTGAACCACGCGAAAAAGCACTCTGGGAACGATCCGATATATCTCGCGAAGGTGTAACCTGTATCACTTGTCATAGAATTTCAAATGAATTCGGAAAAGTTAATGGTGAGAGACATGTAATGCCTGCACCAATTAATGCTCCGGTTTACGGAGCAGGCACTGGAAATGCTATTGAACAAGTTCTGACTAATGCCGACAAATATGAAGTGAGCGTTCTAACCGACGATGCTGCCCCAACTAACGACCAATGGTCAGTCATTCACACTAAGCCGATTGAATTTACACAGATATCAAAGAGTGAATTCTGTGTCTCTTGTCATCAGGTAGCAGTCCATCCAGGAATCAAACTGGAAGTCGTTTGGGAACAGTATCGAGCTAGTCCAGCGGCGGATGCCGGAATCACATGCCAAGATTGTCACATGGGAAAGGTTCCTGGTGAACCGATGGGATATGATACGTGGCCAATTGCAATCGTCAATGGACAAACGGTTGGTGATCCAAATGCGAAACATTCTAATCATTTATTCTATGGACCTGGTTATCCAATCGCCCACCCTGGGCTATTTCCATTCAATCCCAAAGCCATTAAATGGTCAATTGACGATTGGCTGAAATTTGACTATCGGTCTCCATGGGGCGAACCAAAATGGGAAGAGAAAGTTGAAAAAGGACTGATTAAGGCTGAATTCCCCGAAGAATGGAGTAGTAGAGAAGATCGAGAAGAGGCCAGATATGTTATATCGCTCAACTATAGATTATTGGAAGATAAAAAGAAATCAAGAATTGAGGTAATGGAAAACTCCATGCACATCGATGGGCCATTTTTCACAAGTAAAAAGGAAACAGGGAAATCACTTAGATTCAGTTACAACATTAAAAATAAAGATAGCGGGCATAACCTGCCATCTGGCAGTCTCGGTGCTCAGCCTGAAC
>MDTD01200410.1_pt1 | contig 10393 bp, 8 predicted proteins | sample 811221 | NCBI WGS metagenome assembly MDTD01 (sample SAMN05326646, study PRJNA326480) | marine metagenome | isolation source: seawater | place: Pacific Ocean: South West | collected 2011
TAGCCAGAGCGATGGACGCATCCAGGAAGGCAAAGACGTGGGCATGGGTTTCCTTTGGTTGTGGCATGCTGGCGATTGTCGGATATGTGGCACTCATCGGGCTTGGGGTCATATCAGAACTTTAGTGAACGCACGGCTGATCCTTGTGCTTGGTTTCGCAGTCGTGGGATTGCTCGCGATTCTCCATCTGAAGGAGAATGATCCTGAAACTGACCGGACCTTTCTCCCTCCCTGTTCCTTTCACGAGGTGACCGGGTTGCATTGCCCCGGGTGCGGGGGCACGCGTGCGGGGCATGCACTTGCCAACCTCAGGATTGGGGATGCGCTCAAGAAAAATGCCCTGTTGGTTGTCCTCCTTCCTTTCCTCGTCGTGGGAATTGTATTGGAGGGATTGGCATGGGTGAAAGGGCGGGATTACAGGGGTCCGCGAGTCAGGTTGCCTCGAGGGCTGTCTTGGGGGCTGCCCGCGGTAATTGTTGGCTTCTGGATTCTGCGCAACATACCGATGTGGCCCTTTGATTTACTAGCTCCTCGTTGAGCAATATCACAGGGGCTAACGCTTGTCCCGGACGAGGCCTTCGACATATTTGGCGAGGAGATCGGCTTCCAGATTCACCTTCTGTCCGTTTTGACAGGATTGCAGGTTGGTTGCCTTGAAGGTATGTGGAGTGATCCAGAAGAGGGCAGAGTCGGGGAGGAGTTCAGCGATGGTCAATGAGATGCCGTCTACCGCGAGGGAGCCACGGGAGATGCAGTAGCGGTAGACCTCGGGTGGAAGCTGGACCTCATAGCGATGATCCTGGCCATTGGAGGACAGGTCCCTGATGACCCCAGTGGCGTCGACATGGCCCTGGACAAAGTGCCCTCCTAGACGGTCGTTAGCACGGAGAGCCCGTTCGAGGTTGACTAGTGCGCCGGGTTTGAGGGAGCCCAAGGAGGTGACATCGAGGGTCTGGGTCAGGATATCGAAGGCCAGGGTATTCTCGGATTGCTCCACCACGGTGAGACAGCATCCGTTGACGGCCACGCTGTCTCCGAGGCAGGTCTCAGACGAAAATGGTACCTCGAGGGTGAGCCGCGCTTGTTCCCCTCTGGATTCAAGAGAGATGGTGCGTCCGGTCGATTCAATAAGTCCGGTAAACATGGGTTACTACAGGAGCATGTAGGCGGCCCCAACGATGACGGTAGGAACCAACGCTGCAAGGGCCAGCTTGGCAGGGGAAACACCGCCTTTGAAAAAACGTCCAAGGATAGCCTGTCCGGCAGGGTTGGGAGCATTAGCGATTACTGTGAGTCCACCACCTGTAACCGCTCCGGCGACAACCGCATACTTCGCGGCATCTGCAAGCTGGGGTGCCTGAGAGGCGAGATAAGTTACAGCAGCGTTATCATTAAAGGCAGTCAGAACAGTGGCTCCGACCATGAGGACCCACTCATTGTCAAAAGTGGTAAGGAGGAGCTCGATCCACCATCCCTGACAGCCTCCATGGATTACAAGCCCTGCCAGGAAGCAGCCGACCAGGAGAGGGGTTCGCATCTTGACGTCGTTCTGGTGGTGACCGGTGCCCTCGGTGAAGCCGAGCAGGATAAGGAACCCGCCGAGAAAAAGAGGCGGGTAGTGCGCCATGAAGACAGTCCAACCCAGAAAAAGCAGGTGAATAGCGGTTATAAGGGGAGGAATTGGGTCCTCTCGTTCTTCCCAGCGCGGGGGCTGATTTGGGTCGTGCTGGATCGTGGGGCCGGCGAGGGCCGCGAAGCGCCGGCGGAAGAAGGCAAAATAGAGAACGTTGGAGAGGAGGATTCCGATGACGGCCTTCCAGCCGAACTGGGTCATCATGAAGCCCATGCCCCAGTCCCACCGCTCGGCGACCATCAGAACAGGGGGCGCAGCAAAGTGAGTCAAGGTTCCGCCAACGGACACATTGACGAAGAGAAGACCCAAGGTGGCATAGGCAAAGGTCGGGCTTGGGGAGAGGGAGTAGAACCGTTTCGCGAGCAGAAGGGCGGCAATCGTCATTGCGGCCGGTTCGGTAATGAAGGATCCAAGCAGTGGTGTTAGGGTAAGAGTTGAAAACCACCAGGCTGCTGGAGTCCCTCCGAAGAGCTGGGCGACCTTGTTCACACAGGCTTCGGCAAGAACTATGATGGGTCTGGTCGCCGCAATGGCCATGATCACTACGACGAAAAGAGGCTCGGTGTAGTTTACATCATAGCCCAGATAATTCTGGAGTTCCGTAACTCCATGCATAAAGCCGTCACCGGGTGCGATCCCGTGACACCACAGGACCGCGCCGGCAAGAGCGATCACCCAGATGCCAAACACGGCCTCTACTTCGCCGAGAGTGTGGAAAAACCACGCACGGAACGAGACGTCGTCCTTGGCGTAGTCCTCTGGTTTGTCCACTGCTCTGCGCTTATTTTCTTCGATGCTCTTCTGGTGCCTGTCTTCGTGCGCATGTGCCATTTCCTTGAAGACTCCTGAGAGAAACGTATGAAGGATGGCGCACGCGAATATGATCGTGGCGATCAGGTTGAAGTAATTTTGAGCGACAGCTCTTTTTTTGAGCTTCTCCCACAGACTTCCGCCTTCTCCTTCGAAAGCTTCATGTTCGGGGTCCGTGTAAGCAGGAAGTGGTAGAGGAAAGTGAGCGTGCTGGTCCTTGCGTAGATTCCATTCTCCACCTTTGGTGTAAGCGGGTTCCTTGTCGCCGGCAGCTGATGCACCAGAGATTCCACAGATAAGGAGGAGAATAAGCTGAATAGAGAAGCGAATCCGGGCCATTGCTCAGGGCGATTCTATGGAACCGTGACGCAGGAGCAATGACAATTGGGTGGCTTGATTGATCCAATTTTAAGGGTAACGTGGAGCCGTGCACGGTAGAGTAGTATTGTTACTGGGTATCGTTCTGGCAATGGCTGGTAGCTCCTGCAGCAGGATTGAGCGTCTTACCGGCCCCAAACCAAGCGCGAACTCCCAAGATGCCTTTCGGGTGCCTGCCTTTCTTCGGGCCGGTGGGCGTACGGGGGGCTCCGGGGTCAAGGTGACCCTTGATAATTCTTCAGAGCTTAGTGGTGCGGCAAGTGATCGAATTAAGGCGAGGGAGGAAGACTTGATGTGGACCGACCCCGACAACCCCGAACAAAGCATGGAAGGTATGGAGGACGTCATGGCTGAGCAGGGGCGTGAGGGGCCGTGGTATGTCAGCTATTCCAAGGCGCGCAGGGCGGCAATGCGCTCTGGTAAGCCAATCCTCATCTGGTTTACGGATACCCGGTTCAGCCCCCTGTGCCGCTCTCTGGATAGCGAGGTGTTCTCGAAGGCTGCTTTCAGTGAGTGGGCTCAGAATACCTTGGTGCGTCTACGGTTGGATTTCAACGTCAAGGGAGTGAACGGAGGGCAGGGTCAGTCCGCGATGGACGACAAAATCCGAAAAGAGAACTATCTGGGGGAGCTCAAGCGGCGTTACAAGGTGCAGGGCTTCCCTACGGTGCTCGTGCTTACCCCTGACGGTAAGGTTGCATCTCGCTATCGTGGATATCGGAAAAGTTATTTTGATTTTTACGAGGGTCGGCTCAAAAACGATACAGGGAAGGCGGCCAATCTTCATGGGGAGTGGCGTCGGTCAATGGCCGTCAGGGGCTACCGGGAGTGGACCGATCGAAAAGGGCGTAAAGTCTTTGCGAAGCTCAGCCGGTATAATTCTGGCTCGCTGATCTTGGTGGAACCCGATGGAAGAAAAATTCGGGCTGACGAGAGCCGCCTTTCGGATACGGATCGGGCTTGGATCGCCTCGGAGCGGGCAAAAAGGGAGAATTAGGTATATTTCAGATTGGTTATTCTGTTCCTCCCCGATCAGAGTCACCGCAGTTCGGATCACATAGAACGACCAAGAGACCTTATGGAAGACGTTATCATTATCGGAACCGGCTGTGCTGGATGGACCGCTGCGATTTATACCGCCCGGGCAAACCTTCAGCCTCTTGTGCTCGCAGGAGAGCAGATTGGTGGGCAGCTCACGACGACCAGTGAAGTGGAAAATTATCCTGGATTCCCGGAGGGAGTTGATGGCCCTACCCTGATGTTCAACATGCAGCAGCAAGCCGAACGATTCGGAGCCAAAATCGTTTATAAGACCGTGGACCTGGTTGAGAGGGCCGAGGATGGATCTTTCGTTGTGCGCTGCGGGGATGAGAGCCTGCAGGCCCGCACTGTGATCGTTGCGACAGGGGCTCGACCTCGGCTGCTGGGATTGCCAAACGAAGAAAACGGTAAAAACGGTCTGACCACCTGTGCTACTTGTGATGGGGCATTCTATCGGGATATGCCGGTAGCAGTCATAGGGGGAGGGGACTCAGCTTGCGAGGAAGCTACCTTTCTCACAAGGTTTGCGACCAAGGTGTATCTGATCCACAGGCGGGGAGAGTTGCGCGCGTCAAAAATCATGGCTGAAAGGGCGCTCGCCCACGAGAAGGTAGAGGCCGTGTGGAATACCGAACTAACTGCCTATCATCCTGGAGACGATGGGAAAATGGACTCAGTGAGTATCCGAAATCGTGAAACCGGCGAAGAAGGCTCCCTGAAGGTCAAGGGGGTGTTCATTGCGATCGGCCATATTCCCAACAGCGGATTTCTTAACGGACTCGCTGATCTTGATGGGGATGGCTACATTCTGCAGACACCGGGACGGACAGCGACCCGCACCCCGGGACTTTTTGCAGCAGGTGACGTCGCAGATCACTATTACCGTCAGGCAATTACCGCGTCAGGGCAGGGTTGTGCAGCAGCGCTTGAGGCGGAACGCTACCTTGCTGATCTCGAAAGCTGAGAAACAGGGCCGTATTTGCCAACCTGACAAACTATCCTGCGGAAATGGCTCTCTTTTCACGCACTGGAGCCTGCCGGGGTTGGTTATCAAGCCCCGGATCAGAATCGTGCCTCGATCAGGCCCCCGAAAGTAGTGACAGATAGAGGAATCGTGGGCATCATCCACACAGCTAAATTACTATGACAGAGTTGCTCATCGCTCCGGCCCGGAACACAGGATGCAGTGATATCGATCTCCTTTCTGAGGTGATCGTTGCTGCGGCAGCAGGGCAACGAAGTCCCTTGGACGATATTCTAGACACCGAGATGGTGGATGAAGAGCCTTACATGAAGACTCTTGCGAATTCGTTGGGACTCCACTGGCTGGAAGATATACCCTCCCCGTCGGAGGCGCTTCCTCTCCGAAAGGTGTGTGGGCCACAGGTCGCCTTGCGGCATCGCATTCTTCCCGTCGAATTTGAAGGCAGCGAAGAACATGGAACCCGCCGACTGGTGATCGCTACCTACGATCCCTTTAATCTCGCAGCACGTCAGGCGGCGGTGCAAGCGGTTGAGATGCCGATCACGTGGAGAATGGCGTCGCGTCGAAGGGTTCATGATGGGTTGCGGCGCCTCTACGGGGTTGGAGCAGATACCTTTGAGCAGATCCTCGAGGGGAGGGACCTCGACTACGATAATCTCGAGCAAGGAGACGAGGCCAGCGTCATTGACGAGGATGAGGATGAAGAGGCAAGTGTCGTGAAGTTCGTTAACCAGATTATCCGGGAAGCTCTTGAGCAAAGAGCCACGGATATCCACGTTGAGCCTCTCTCTGACAATCTTCGCATTCGCTATCGGGTTGACGGTGTTCTGCTGGATATCGCGGTCCCTGAAAATATCAAGGCTCTCCAGAGTTCAGTGATTGCTCGACTCAAGATCATGTCGCGACTGGATATTGCTGAGCGTCGACTTCCCCAAGACGGTCGGATCAATTTATCATTCGAAGGTTCGGGAATCGACGTCAGGGTGGCGACGGTGCCGACAGTGGAGGGAGAAAGTGTCAGTCTCCGTTTGCTGAACCAGCAGAAGTTCAACCTCGGGATGCTTTCCATGGAGGCTGCAGTGCAGGAGAAAATTGAGCGCCTCCTAGGGCTCTCTAACGGCATTATTCTCATCACTGGGCCAACTGGTTCGGGGAAATCAACCAGCCTCTACTCCTTTCTCTCGGAGGTGAATGCTCCTGAGACGCGGATCGTGACGATTGAAGATCCGGTTGAGAACAAACTCGATGGCGTTATGCAGATTGCGGTCAAGTCTGAGATCGGTTTGACCTTCGCCAGCGGGCTGCGCTCGATCTTGAGGGCAGACCCGGATATCGTAATGATTGGTGAAATTCGTGATCTGGAGACTGCTGAGATTGCGATACGGGCTTCTTTAACAGGTCACCTGGTCTTCAGCACTCTCCATACCAACGACGCTCTTGGCGGAATTGGTCGCTTGACTGACATGGGCGTTGAGCCGTTCCTTCTCTCGGCTGCGGTGAGGGCATTTCTGGCGCAGAGACTGGTACGTCGCCTCTGTGAAAAGTGCCGTCGTCCTGCAACAATTTCTGATCAGGATAAGCAAGAAATTGGTATTCCTCTGGATCTTGAGGGGACTCCCTACGAAGCCGTTGGCTGTGATAATTGTCGTAATACCGGATTTGCGGGTCGCCTCGCTATTTATGAAATAGCCCTCCTCACAGTTCCCATGCAGGAGCTCATTGCCCACGGTGCCCCAGCAAGCGAGGTAAAAGCGCTCGCCATGCAAGAAGGATACGAACCGATGAGAAATTACGGCTGGATGAAGGTGATGCAGGGCGAGACAACAATCGAGGAAGTGATCTCGGTCACCAGTTCTGATCTTGGTGGAGAGTCTGAGTAGAAGGCAGTAAACTTCATTGGGAATCATGCCACAGTTTGCATACAAGGCTCTAAAGGGGGGACAAGTCACCAACGGTCAGTTGGAAGCACAGGATCGGCGCGAGGCGCTTCGGTTGATGGATCGGATGGGGCTGCAGCCGGTCAAGGTGAGTGAAACTGGATCCAGTTCCACAGCTCAGAGCGAAGGAAAGGCGGCTGCCGGCAAAAAGAAGGAAAAGGAAAATGGACCGGGATCGGCCAAGGCTTCTGAAGTGAGGGAAGAGGAAATCCCCGAGGGACCAATAAAGCTCAAGAGAGCAGACGTGGTCATGTTTACTGAGGAGCTAAGTGATATGCTTGCTGCTGGCCTCCAGCTGGAACCTGCCCTCAAGGCGATGGAAAGTCGACAGGAGCTGGGCAATCTCAAAGTTGTCTCCTTGAAGTTGCGCCAGATCGTACGGGATGGAAACAGCTTCTCGAACGCGTTGAATCGTGTGAGTCCCAGCTTTGGTCCCCTGTATTGTTCGCTCGCGGCGGCTGGCGAAGCGAGCGGCGCGTTGGACACAATCCTGAAACGTCAGGCGCACTACCTTAAGACTCTTCAGGAGTTGCAGGGACGGGTGACGCTGGCCCTGATTTACCCGGCATTCCTTATGTTTTCCGGGATAATGGTTTCGATCATCTTCGTAACGAAGCTGATACCCCAGTTGACCGCTCTTCTGGAAAGCACACCGGGCGCAGAGATGCCGACGGGCGCTAAAATCCTGATCGCGCTAAGTGGATTCTTTTCCAAGTATTGGCCAGTTCTTCTTATTCTGATTGTGGCAATCGCTGTGTTTTTCAAAGCATGGAAAGATGCTGAGAAGAACAAGCCGGCATGGGACCGGATTAAGCTGCGCCTCCCGTTATTTGGGCGTGTGGTTGAGCATAGGTTTTTTGTCCAGTTTCTTGAAACCATGGCAAACCTCGTAGGGAATGGACTTCCTCTCCTCAGAGCCCTGCAGTTAACGCGTGACGCCACACCGAACATCCATCAGCGGGAGCATTTGAATGAGATGATAGAGATGGTTGGGGATGGACGCTCTCTGTCAAAGTCGATGATTCGCGCGGGGATCTTCCCGTCGCTACTCATTGATATGGTAGCTGTTGGAGAGCAAACTGGAAAGATTGACAAAGCCCTGCAAAGGGCGGCGGTTCGCTACGATAAGGAGTTAAACAGTTCACTTCAGCGCATCATGGCCCTTATCATGCCGGCCGTTCTGATCATCATGGCCCTTCTGATCGGCACGATGGCCTACCTGATGATCACAGCGATCTTCCAGACTATCAATAGTCTAAGCGGAAGGTAGAACTGAGGTTCAATGTGTTGTTGAGGTTTAACTCTCCTCAAGAAGGATTCTTGGAAAAACTGGCTTTGCCTTTCCGGTCTGATGCCCGGCTTTAAGGAGTCCCCACTTCAGGTCCTCCAGGTGTCCGGTGAAGCACTGCTCTGCGCGGAGCTGGCCCTCAATCTTGCGCGATGCATCTGGAAGGAATGGGGACAAAAGAATTGAAAGATGGAGACACGATTCGCAAAGATGGTAAAGAATAGCGGACACCCGGTCAGCCTGAGATTCCTCCTTTCGTAGTTCGAAAGGTGGATTTTTCTCTATGAATTGATTGCACCGTACTACGTGGGAATTGATGGCCTTTAAGGCTCCCGGCAGGTCGAAATCATCCATGGCTGAGAGGTAGGCTCCAGTAGCATCCTCGAGTGACGCCCTCACCTCCTTGCAGGCGTCATCATCATGGGTTGAGTCTGCAAGCACGCCACCGATGAAACGCTTTGTCATGTTGATAGACCGGTTAAGGAGGTTGCCGAGATCGTTGGCCAGCTCTGCGTTAAAGAGGCCGATGAGGCGATCGATATCGAACGCGCTATCCTTCCCGGTCACAATATCACGAACAAGATAGTAGCGGACCGCGTCGACTCCGAATCGCTCGGCTAATTCAGCTGGATCCACGACATTTCCGAGAGACTTTGACATTTTCTCTTCGGATCCATTTTCCCCGCCACCTTCGTTCTTTTTTCGTATATTCCACCAGCCGTGAACCAAAAGCATGGGCATCTGGTCATCGGTGAATCCCATTGCCCGAAGCATACATGGCCAGTAAATCGCATGGGCAGGAACGAGAATGTCTTTTCCGATCACATGGGCATTCGCCGGCCATAGAGTGTCGAAATGAGGCAGGGCGGAGGTGTCATCGCTGCGATATCCTGCGAAAGAGATGTAGTTAATAAGGGCGTCAAACCACACGTAGGTCACAAAGTCGGTATCGAACGGTAACTCGATTCCCCAGTGAAGCCGTTCCTTGGGACGAGAGATGCATAGATCAGTTTCGCTCGCACGTTCAATGGCGTTGAGAACCTCGGCCCGTCGAAATTCAGGGAGGATCCCAAGTGCCCCGCTCGTAACCGCGGATTTTAACCATTCAGCGTGTTGTGAAAGTCGAAAGTACCAGTTCTCTTCTTCCAGTTCGACAACCTCACCCCATTCCGCGCCAAACTCTCCATCTTCACCCCGATCCTTTTCGGTGAGATACTGTTCCTGCCTTACCGAGTAGAAGCCCTTGTAGGCTTTCTTGTAAAGCTGCCCCTCGTCATGCAGGGTGGTCAGGATTTTCTGGACGCACTTTTTATGAAGTTCATCCGTGGTAGCTGCCCAACCATCGTAGTGCACCCCCAGTTTTTCCCATAGGGTGATAAACTTCCGCGTATTGCGGCTAGCCAGAGTAGCAACATTAACGCCCTCCTGATCCGCAGTTTGTTGCATCTTCTGACCGTGCTGATCGACACCCGTGAGAAAGAAGACCTCGTCACCACGCAAACGGCGATAACGGGCAATAATGTCGGCAAGAACCTTCTCGTAAGCATGGCCGATGTGAGGACTACCGTTCGGGTAGTCGATCGCGGTGGTTATGAAGAATTTGTTCATGCCTTTTTGCAGCAGGGAGGTTGATAGTCGGCTGGAGCCGAAATTACCAGCCTCACCGGGTGATCGATTTCAATCGCCGTCCCGCACAACCTTTCCTCCAAGGGAAAGAATGCGGGCTCGCCCTTTTGCGTCTTCAGCCTGTGCTATCTGTCCATCCTGGACGTACATTTGCGAGAGCGACGTCCACGCGAGGAGGTCGTTGGGGCAAAGAGTAGTGGCCTGAAGCCCACAGCCGATGGCTTCCTTGACTTCGCCAGCCTTAAGCAGCGCCATGCCGAGTGCATGCCATCCGTCAAAGAAGCTTTCATCGAAAGCAACGCTTCTTCGATAGGCCGCTATGGCACTCTCGATGTCGCCAGTAGCGAAAAATGCATTCCCTTCGTCGTAGGCTTCAGACGCGTCCAGAGATTGAGGATGTGCCTCTGCCATTCTGTCGAACGATTTTTACTCGTTGGAAGCTGCAGAAATATTGGCGGAGGCCTTGGCCTGCATGAACCAATTTTCTAGGGCCGCATTCTGATAGCCTCTCAAACGGCCTTCTACCTGCATGTCGAGCATGGTATCGTTACGCGCATCTTCATAGGCTTCGCGCTTTTCAACATAAACAAAGAAGGAACGAGCAAGGCCGTAACGCTCATCTTGATCCGTATCGGTGACAAGATCCGAAAGATCTCCGGGGTTAACGCGAGAAGCAATCATGTATTCGCGCATGA
>MDTD01133301.1_pt1 | contig 10392 bp, 10 predicted proteins | sample 811221 | NCBI WGS metagenome assembly MDTD01 (sample SAMN05326646, study PRJNA326480) | marine metagenome | isolation source: seawater | place: Pacific Ocean: South West | collected 2011
ATGGAGAGATTGATGATATTCCTATTAATATTGTTAGGGATGATTTGTCCGAGGAATGTAAGCACAATTTTGATAATTTTGAATCAGGACAACCGGATGATATCCTTGAAGATGTTATGAGTGATATCGGGTACTTCTATCATGTACACACACAAGCAACTGTTTACTATGGACATATGCACGCCATTGCGATGAATTATAGGACAAAGTGCTACGATTGTCTTGAATCGAAGGCTCAACAAAAGGGTCTTGTTAAGAATATCTCTGTTGATGAGATTGTAGAATATGTTAAGTCTGGTAAGATAGCAGAAATGAAGTTGGACGCAATTATTAAGTATGTTCCGCCTCCTCAACCAGAGCCTGAACCAGAATCCTAAATATACCCTTAAAAAAAATAACTTAAAAAAGAGAAAATTACATTAAAAAATAAAAAAAATTTGAATTAATAATATTTTTTTTTATCTAAAGTATAGATTAAAATATGTCTATGAGTACTATTCTACAAAAGATAGAATTGTTAATGTTTAATAATCTAATTAGTGATAATAGTATTATAGAAGATGATGGAACTTATAATATACCAATGGAAAATCATAATAATCAAAGATATTCATATGTAGATGATAAAGAATATGGTCAAAGAACTGAAATTGAACAAAAAAAGATATTATTTTTGAATGATGTTATGGATATTTTCTCTGATTTACATCAATATATTCATGAAAATGAACCCGATAATGCACCGATATATTTTAATAGAGTAGAACTTACAAAGAAAATGGAAGATTTACTAAGTGTAAACATAGATGAAGAAACTATTGATGGAGATAGTTGTGAAGAAGTAGAAAGTGTTACAAATAAACCAAAAGAAGAACAAACAATAGAACAAACATTAGAACAAACATTAGAACAAATAACTGATGATGTTGTTGAAATGGAACTATGATTCCATATCAATAATACTGTCTATACTTGTTGTAAATAATTCTAATTTATTTAAATGTTTATTAAGATAATTAATATAAATTTTATTATTTATATAGTTGTCTATATCTTCTATTAATTTTCTATTTAGTGTAATAAATTCTAATATATTTATTTTTTCTTGATTATTTAATTTTTTAGGATATATTCCTTTTATTTGACTTGTATATGTTTTTTTTATATCTAATAAATTATAAAATATTTTTGTTATTTTTATCTTTGGATATTCTGGTAGATAATCATACTCATTATATATGTCACATACTACTGTATCTAATTGGGATTTTATTTCTATATAATCATAATCTATTTTATTTAGTAATCTAGTTATATATTCTGATAGTCCGTAATTTTTTAAAATTATACTAAAATAATTATCTATCCATAAATATTTAATATTAGCTATTTTGTAACCTAAATCTACCCACAATTTATCATTTTCTGTCACTATTCTTAATATATAATCAACTAAATCTTTATTTGGTATTTTTTTAAGTAAATAAAATTTTTTTATATGTATATGTTTGTCTAGATCGCTTCTTTTTATATTGTTAATATGAGATAAATTCATTTATCTATATATTAATTTATTTAATTATTATTTAAATATTAATTTATTATTATTATAAAACACTAATGGACAATACATTTATTTTAGACTTTGAAACAACTGGATTAAATCCATATCATGATGAAATTATAGAAATAGCAATTAAACCATACGGCATAGATGATATTTATACAAAATTAACTAAACCATTAAAAACAAATCAATTAAATAAAAAAGTTGTAGAAATAACAAAAATAACCGATGATATGTTATCTAATAATGGTATTAATATTTATACAGCATTTGATGAAATGATTAATTTTATTATTAAATATACTAAAAATAAAGAGCAACCAATTTACATATTAGCACATAATGGAACTATGTTTGATTTTATTTTATTACAAAACCTATTTGTTAATTATCATAAAAAAAATAGTAAATTATCTAATGATATTATTAATATTTTTTATCGCTTTGTTTATGTGGATACTCTTTTATTATCAAGATATCTAATGCCAAAAAGATTCGCATATAGTCAAAAGGCTTTATCAAAAACATTTAATATTAAACAAACAGCAGAACATAGAGCATATGGTGATGTTATTGTATTAGAACAAATATTCAATTCACTTATTAAAAGTTATTGTGAATGGAATTCATATAATATTACAGATTATCTAAATATTCAAAAAATCTATAATATGTTATATAATTATTCATTTAATTAAAAATTATTTAACTTTAATTTCAAATCCATTTTTAACATATTGTTTATAATGATCTATTTTCAGTAAATTAAAATTACTCTTTCTAAATTTTCTGAAATTTATAATTAAGATTAGTAGATATAATATGTAAAACATATATTTTTCTTTTCTTTTATTGATATCAACTATATTATCTAATACTTGATATACATAACTGTCTTCTCTAGATACTCTTCTTAATTTACATTCTAAAATTCCAACACTACAAACATTAAAATTAGTTATCCATTTACTAATAAACAATATACAAGTTGAAATATTTAATAAATTTATTAGAGGGTCTCTTATAAAGAATGTACTAAATAATAAATAAAAACTTAATAAATATATTGCATTATTCTTAAAGTTATCGAATATTTCTTGAAACATTATATAATATAATTATATTTAAATTTAAATATAATTTTATAATTAATATTATTATGAGTGATTTTCCAAAAATATCTATTTTAAGTTTATTAAATAGAGATAAAAATGATTTTACTGATTTATTAGTTAATAATATAGTTAATTTAGATTATAATGATAAATTATTAGAATGGGTTATCTATGATGATTCAAAAAAAGAGCTAACAACAACTGAATTATTAAAAATTAAAAAAGATGTAGAACCAATGAAATTGATTTATCATCATTCCAGATTAAAAAAAACAAAAGGACAAAAGAGAAACGAATTAGTTAAATTATCTAAATATAAGTATTTAATTAATTTAGATTGTGATAAGATATATTTTCCAACTTATATTAAACACTCTTTACAAAGATTAAAAGAAACTAAATCTGGATTAGTTGGTTCATTAAATATGTTATATATATATCCAAAATTAAATTATTCAATGGCACATGTTAAATCATTTTCTAAAAGACAAATTTTTGAAGAAACTATGTTTTTTACTAAAAAATATTATACAAGTATGGGTGGTTTTGAGAATACAAATATTGGTGAAGGTATCAAGTTAATAGATTTTAATACAAATAATATAGAATTAACTAAACCCCAAGAAACATCTGTATTTGTATGTTATGATGATTCTAAAAATGATTATCTATTAAAACACCAAATATTCGGAGAAATTAATTATACATATATACATATACTAAACAATACATTGAATACAACATATAATAAAGATAATGTAAGAAATTTTAAAAGAGAAGCTGAACTAAAAGAAGAAAAACTTAAAAAACAATTAGAAGAATTAAAAAAAAACAAAGAAAAGAGCAATTTAACAAAAGCTGAAGATGAAAGAACCAAACTTGATAAAGAAGATATTGAAAATTTAAATAAATTTATTGATGAAAATTCAGATGAAAATTCAGAAGAATTTTTTGATGTAAATTCAGATGAAAATTTAGAAGAAAAAAATGATATTATGGATAATGATATTGAAATAATAAATATATAATATTTTTTTTATTATTTTTATTAATAAATACTTAAATAAAATAAATTAATTTGAAATACACTTAAAAACAATTTATTATTAGTATATAATAAAAAAGGAAAGAAAATGTCGGCAAAGAGTGTACTTGAGAAAGCGAACAAGACCTACCATTTCGAATTGTTTAATAATATTGTTAATAGTTTTAGCGGAAAGGATTTTACTACAGATGACCTAATGCTTGAATTCTTTGGAGTTAAGAATTACACTCCAAAGGATGTTAAGAAGGTCAAGGATCCAAACCTACCAAAGCGTGCTCAATCAGCATACTTCCATTTCTCTAGCGAAAAGAGGCCAGCTATTATGGAATCTCTCAAGAAGAAGGATGGAAAGGTTGATGTAACATTGGTTTCTAAGGAACTTGGTTCAATGTGGAAGGATCTTTCTGACAAGAAGAAGAAGCCATATGAAGTCAAGGCTAATAAGGACAAGGAACGATATGAAAAGGAAATGGAAGAATATAATAAGAACAAGAGTTCTGAAGAATAAATTTAGAAATCTAAAACTACTTAAAAATTATTTTATATTATAATATAAGAATAATATATTAAAATATATATTCTTCATATAATTATTAGGTACTGTTCCCGAGCGGTCAAAGGGGTGAGACTTAAGATCTCATGCATCATGCTTCGCGGGTTCGAATCCCGTCGGTACCAATATTTATAATATTTTTTATGTAATTATATACATCATCCCATATGTTCTAGGTGGTTATGATGCCTGGCTTTCACCCAGGTGACCCGGGTTCAAATCCCGGTATGGGAATATTGTTGTATCAGATACAGCAAAAGGAATATTTTTTTTGATTTATTAGCCCGTCTAGCTCAGTTGGTAGAGCGCAAGACTTTTAATCTTGTGGTCGTGGGTTCGAGTCCCACGGTGGGCATTTTTATATTATTTTATTTATGTATATTAATACACTAAGAGAATTAATTTAATTGCAAAAATACTGTATTTACAGAAACATAGGTTGGATTCCTATATTCTCTAGTGCCCGTCTAGCTCAGTTGGTAGAGCGCAAGACTTTTAATCTTGTGGTCGTGGGTTCGAGTCCCACGGTGGGCAGATTTTTATATTATTTTTATTATACATTATAGATCGCGTAGCTCAGTCGGTTAGAGCATGAGTCTTATGAGCTCAAGGTCGCGGGTTCGAGCCCCGCCGTGATCAAAATATTATTTTTTTACTTTTGTAAATAGTCCTGTTAGCTCAATTGGATAGAGCGTCAGACTTCTAATCTGAAGGTTATGGGTTCGAGTCCCATACAGGATATTTTGTTTTTATTATTATAATAATAATAATTTCTATTATTATTATAAAAAAATTTGAAATTTTTTTTAATCAAAAAAATTAACTTAATAATGTTGTTATCCAAACATTTAGATAAATTTAAAAAGTTTGGTTTAACAAAATTCAAATATGGAGACATTACTTTTCTATCTAAATTGGGCGAAGGTGCTACAGGTTCCGTATATAAATGTAAAATAGATAGAATGTATTATGCAGTTAAAATATTTGATATAGAAAATTATATTAATTTAGAGAGTTTGATAGATGATGTTTATAACGAGGTGTATATAAGCGATTTACTAAAAAATACTAAATATTCAAATGTATTTTTTGGAATTAGTGTTTATAATAGATTAAATGATGTTAAAATATATTTAGTTAGCAATTATTATAAAAAATCTGTTGATTTGAGAGATTTTATATCTAATAATTATCATAGAAATAAATATTGTTTAGATTATGAAACAAAAGTATCGATTATTCAACAATTAATATGGGGATTAAAAGAAATAAATAACTGTAAAGTATTACACTGTGATATAAAACCAGAAAATATTATTGTTTATAAAAAAAATGGTAAATATAATATTAAATATATTGATTTTGGAGGTTCATGTTATTTAAATAGTACTATGTTTGATTCATCTGATTATGATTATAATTTTGGTACAGTTGGTTATATGTCAAAAGAAGTTCATAGTAAACATATATACTTTTCTTCTGAAATATACTCTTTGTTTGTATGTATATTAGAAGTATTAGTTGGCAAGATATGGACAAATGGAATTAATTATAAACAATGTAGAAAAGAAGTTTTAGACTCTATTTCTAAAATAGAAAATAGACAGATAAAAAATTATATTAATTTTGGATTATCAGAAGATATAGAAAGACCAGATATTAATACTGTATGTTATGATTTTATTACTCTTCTTCAACAATCGGTCTAAGATTAATTTTAGGTTTAGAAATAGTACCATTGATATCTGAAAATCCATAATTTGATTTTTTTTGCCATTCAACCAATCTCCTTTTAACTTCACTTTTATCAATTCTACCATTATTGTGATTATCCAAAAACCAATTCTCAAAACAATTCCAAAGTACATTAAATGTTGTTACTTCATCTTCATCAGTACTTTCTAATGATTCACTAATCCATTGACCAATAATATCATTCTGATTCTTATAATTCTCTGTTTCCATACGAATCGATTTCGGAATTTCATAATCACTTTTACCATCCATATCTCTCCATATTTTCAATAACATACCCATAAATACTACTGTCCATTTCTTTAATTTAATAGGAAGTTCTTTATCCATTGGATATATATTCTTCTCTGGATTAATTAACCCCTTCTTAGCTGGATCAATAAAGCTTGATGGAAATGGATATACTTGTACCCTTCTCCAAGCACCATTAGTTTTATCTTCAATTGTAGGTTTTTCATTACACATCAATATTATCTCAAACTGTGGCTTGAATTCAAACGGAGCACTATATAATTCTCGTGCCTGTATCATATCACCACCACTAATTTCTTTCATTTCACCTGCATTTATTTTTTCTTTTTCTTCTGGTTCTTGCATATAACAGAATCTCTTACCCCTTGTCCTTGCTTTCTCTGGACTTGCTGCATTACTCGCTTTTCTTTTTTGCGTTAACAATGTTACTGGTAGATTTGTACAATATTCACCAAATGTTTCTCTAATCAAATCCAATAATATAGACTTACCATTACCACCAGATCCTGTCCAAATACTAAATCTTTGTTCTAATACATTACCAGACAATCTTGTAGCAATAAATTTTAAACAATAATCTCTAATACCACTACCATCTTCTTCTGTATCTGGTAATATTTCTTTGAAAAACTTAGTAATATCTTTATATATTTTCTTAAAATATTTACTTGGTTTATATTTATCATCCCATTCATCTTCTTCATAACCAGACCTTGCTTGTATTTTAGTCCATAAATTATCTACAGATAATGGTAGTTCAAGAGGTACTACTGGCATCTTCATATTTGTACTCAATGTAATATAATCTTCTGGTCTACCTTCCCTTAATATATTTTCTTTTAAATCAAATACACAATTCTCAAAACCAATTAAATCTACATTTGTATCAAATTTCTCCATGATATCTTTTACATAAAACTTATATTTACAAGCTTTCATTATATTCTCGCAAAAATTTACATTCTTTAAATCATCATATATCTTGTAAGCCTTCTTCTCTGATTTATCATATGTATCTTCACCTTCTGCATCATTATTAGCTATTGCTTCATCCTTTTGTTTCTTATATATCTGATGATATCTATAATATAATTCTTTTACTGAACCAGTTAATGCTTTGTGTAATTTAAAACCCTTTGGACAAGTCTCCCATTTGTATTTATTGAAATAATACCAATTATCTTTTAAATCACCACATATATATTGGTCTTTGAATAATCCATAAACTACTTCAGCAATATCATCATGACTACCCCCTCTTGCTATACTATTTCTTATCTTTTGATCCAAATTCTGTTCAAGTATTTTAGTATATTCTTTTTCATTATCAAGGCGAGCCCAATAATTTAATGACCCCCTTGTCAATGGATTTTCATTCTTCTTAAAACTATCCCATGACTGCCTACAATCACCTGTACTTTTATAAGTATCACCCCTTTCACTAAATTTATCCCATACATCAAATAATTTATCACCACCAATATTCTTTAAACACATTCCTAATCTAATCCACAACTCATAATCATTTGCCCTTTCATCTGATAAACATTTATCAACAATTAAACTTATATTCTTTAATTCTAATTCATTTAATGTACTTTTAATGTCTATTTTTTCTTCTTGTTTTACAAAATATGGATCATAATCTTCATCATCGGATGAAGAATATTCCTCAAACATTGTATTACTATTACTTTTACTTATCGGTTTATCTATAAGTATATTATCTATATCTAATTTATATTCTACCGTTTTTTCAAATTCTTGTAATAAACATATTTTCTTCATTATATTTTTTGGAATTAAATTTTGTGGGTCTTCTTTATAATTACCGAATTCATAAGGCTCATTAACAAAATTCATATAATTAGTTAGTAGATATGGGTGACTATTTCTCTTACCATCACCATAAATAAACCATCTTTTAACTTTGCTATCTATTATATCTTTTACATTATTATCTGGACCTTTATTTGCTAATATATCTTCATTTGATGATTTTAAAATATCATAAATTTCTTTACATTTATCTTCTGTTTCTGTTAACTTTTTAATAAATTCAGTAAAAACTTTTGTATGTCCAATTACATTAGGAAAAATCAGATGGATTCCATCCTTAATTAATGAATCTTCTTTAATATATGTTGGCTCTTTTTTTTCAAAAACCCAACATCTCCAATCAGAACAAGTAAAGTACTTAGTACCTTCTTTATAAATATATTGTATCAACGCTTCGATTGTTGAGTCTGTATAAAACCTTACATTTAAATCATATTTATATTTCAAATCAATATCTATTATAAGAGGAGATAATTCTCCTATACTTTCAGTAATAGAAAGTTTCTCTCCATATTTAAAATATACATCATGTAATTTTTCATATACATGATCTATTTTGTCTATTGGAATACTTAGTGCTAACCCAGAATTAAATATTTTATTATTTTTATTAGGTATTATAGTATGCGTAACAGAATTACTATTATTTTTTTTATATTGTATTAGCAACAATTTTATTTCATTCCAATACATATTATTTAATAATATTATTTTTACCTATAAATAAAAATATTAAATTCAAATTTTTTTTATTCTATATTTTTTATTATAGATTACTGTAATGAATTTTAAATTTATTATCATTTATTATTATTTTTCAAATTTAATATCTAAAAAATTAAATTAATTATTAATCTAAAATAATATTTAATTCCTTTAAAATACTCTTTTTATTATCACTATTCAATGAAATATCACAATAATAATTACATAAATTAATTCTTTCATCATATAAGTGTTTTAAACCTAAATTACTTGGGTTAATTACACCTCTCTCTTCTAAATCAATTGCTCTTTTCTTAAATTCCTCAAATGATAAATACAAATGTATTACTTCACAATTTAAATTTGTTTTTAAATGGTTCATACCTCTATCACTATAAATAGCACTACCACCAGTAGATAATATTGTATTTTCAAAAGAGAGACTACTTAATATTTTATTTTCTATATTTATAAATTCTTTATCTCCTTGCTCTTTTATTATGTCTTTTAATTCTTTATTATACTTATATTTTATTATATTATCTGTGTCTATAAATCCTTTATTTTTATTAAATGAAACATACCTACCTAAATAAGATTTACCAGAGAAAGGTAATCCTATCAAACAATAAGAATTTCTAATCATTTTTAATTATTTAAATAAAATTAATTTTAAATATATACTTAAGAATATATCAATTATATATATATAAATTTTAATGGGAACTATAGAAGAAATTGTAAAAGAGCAATATAGAAGTTACACATATCCAAGATATAATCCAAATGAAGACAAAAATAATAAATTACAATCTAGATATTATGATACATCTTTAAATCAAATAAATTATTATATTTATGGTGGTAAAAAGAAATCATTTGATAATTTTAGTGTATTATTTGTAGGTTGTGGAATGGGTTCTGAAATTATAGATATGGCTTTAAAATTAGAAAAATGTAAAAATATTAAATTAGTTGGTGTTGATTTTTCATCAACACAGTTAAAAATGTGTAAAAAAAGATTAGAAATGTATGCTGTTGATGATATGGTAGAATTAAAAGAGATGTCTTTACTTGATTTAAAACCAGAAATACATGGAACATTTGATATGATAATATCATCCGGAGTTTTACACCATTTAGAAGACCCTCAAAAAGGTTTAGATATATTATCATCTCTTTTAAAAGAGGATGGATTTATGTCATTAATGGTTTATGGTAAGTATGGAAGAACAGCGGTTTATCAAATGCAAGAATTATTAAAAAGAGTAAATGTTGGTATTGATAATTGGCCAGATAAAATACAAAATTTTAAAAATATTTATAAACAATTACCAGATAATAATTTATTTACATATTATGATGAAAATATGATAGTACAGGACCATAATAAAGGAGATGAAGGAATAGTAGATTTATTACTTCATAATCAAGACAGATCTTTTAGTATACCAGAATTATATGAATGGGTTGATAATAGTAATTTACAAATAATTGAACATGGTTTAATAAATCGTTATAAATATAAATATAATATTCATAATTTAGAATATCCAGAAAA
>MDTD01201872.1_pt1 | contig 10392 bp, 9 predicted proteins | sample 811221 | NCBI WGS metagenome assembly MDTD01 (sample SAMN05326646, study PRJNA326480) | marine metagenome | isolation source: seawater | place: Pacific Ocean: South West | collected 2011
TTCTCTACGGCTCCGGGGACGCTGGGAGTAGCCGGTCATAGGAAGGATTTGAATCAAAGTTGCGTTGAGCAGGCGCTGAGTGTGTTTTGTCGAGAGGTGGGTCGATGACAATATTTTTGAGGTCAGATTTTGGCTGAACGATCCTTCAGAGAAGAGGTAAAAAAGCTCCACGCTGGAGATGGCGACGTCTTTAAGGGCGAGGGCATCCTCGCGATCACCAAGGCGCTTCTTCAGTCGGGTGTCTCTTACGTCGGGGGATATCAGGGGTCGCCGATTTCGCATTTGATGGACGTGCTGAACGATGCGCAGGACATCCTTGGTGAGTTGGGCGTTCACTTCGAGGCGAATGGTTCCGAGGCGACTGCCGCGGCAATGCTCTCTGCGTCGATTAACTATCCACTCCGCGGCGCCGTGACCTGGAAGTCCACAGTGGGCACTAATGTGGCGTCTGATGCGCTCTCCAACCTCGCATCTTCCGGTGTCACCGGCGGTGCCATGGTGATCGTAGGGGAAGACTACGGTGAGGGTTCGAGCATCATGCAGGAGCGCAGTTACGCGTTTGCGATGAAAGCGCAGATGTGGCTCCTCGATCCGCGCCCCAATCTACCCAGCATCGTCGACATGGTGGAGAAGGGCTTCGAGTTGTCAGAGGCGTCTAGCACGCCGATTTTTTACATGATGCGCATCCGCGGCTGCCACGTCACCGGCGAGTTCGTCGCAAGGGACAACGTAGCACCCGCCCATCACAATCAGGCTCCCGTGACGCCCAATCGTGAGCCGGAAAAAATCATCTTGCCGCCCTTCGTGTACGAGCAGGAACGGGAGAAGATTGGCGAGCGATTGCCCGCGGCGATCCACTTTGTGGAGGAGCATGCGCTGAATGAAGTTTTCCCGGGTCGTTACGACTCGGTGGGCATCATCACCTGCGGAGGCTCTTACAATACGGTCATTCGCGCTTTGCAGCGGCAGGGTCTGGCGGATGTCTATGGCGACACCGATATCCCCATCTATTGTCTAAACGTTGCCTATCCATTGATTCCCAATGAATTGGTGCGGTTCTGTGCCGGTAAAGAGCAAGTGCTGGTGCTCGAGGAGGGTCAGCCCGAGTACATCGAGCAAGGTATCCAGACAGTGCTGCGAAGGCAGGACGTTCAAACTCGTGTCTACGGCAAGGACATCATGCCAATGGCGGGAGAGTACACCGGGCAAGTCATGCTCGAGGGGATCACGCGATTCCTTGGAGCGGCCTCCCGCACAGCGATACCGATGAAGCTGCCGCTTGAGGCTGTTCTCGCGACCGAGACACCGGTTTCCGACGAGGACATCGCCCGATTGATGACAGAGCTGCCCCCGCGGCCCGCCGGCTTGTGTACGGGATGTCCCGAGCGGCCCTTGTTCTCGGCGATTAAACAATTGCAGGAAGAGATGGGGCCGTTCCATATCTCTTCAGACATTGGCTGCCATTCTTTTGCCACTGCGGCGCCCTTTAATTTGGGGAATACCATCATGGGCTATGGTCTCTCCCTGGCCAGCTCATCGGGGATGCGACACGCACTGCCGCACAAGGCGATCAGCATCATGGGAGATGGCGGCTTTTGGCATAACGGCCTGACCAGCGGCGTGACCAGTGCGGTCTTCAATGAGCACGATGGCTTGCTGATCGTGATCGACAACGGTTACTCGGCAGCAACCGGAGGGCAGGACATACCCTCGCTGGTCGAGCCCAATTTGATTGCCACCACGCTCGATACCGACCAGCCCAAGCGTGACAGTTGGCAGACGATTGAAGACGCCTGCCGTGGTGCGGGTGTGAAATGGATTCGTACTGTGAGCACCTACAATATCGCCGCCATGAAGGAGACGCTGCGCACGGCGTTGACGAGCGATGCGCCGGGGTTGAAGGTCGTGGTCGCCGAAGGGGAGTGCATGCTGAATCGTCAGCGTCGCGTGAAACCAATGATCAGGCAGGCGGTCGCCGAGGGGCGGCGGGTGAAGCGCGCGCGCTTTTATATCGACCCCGAAACCTGTACGGGCGACCACGGCTGCATTCGTCTCTCCGGGTGCCCGTCGCTCACCATTCGTGACAATCCCGATCCGCTTCGTTCGGACCCCGTCTCGTATGTTGACAACAGCTGTGTCGGTTGCGGCGTATGCGGTACTAATGCGCACTCTGCAGTGCTGTGTCCTTCGTTCTCGCGGATTGATTTGATTGATAACCCCAGTCCATGGGATCGACTGATGAACTCGGCGCGTGTGCGAGTCAGGGAATGGTTACGCGCACGCGACCAGAAGCACAGATTGCAGCGACAATTCTGATGTCCCGGGACGACCAGACCATCAACATGGTAATTGCCGCGCTGGGTGGCGAAGGCGGCGGTGTGCTGACCAATTGGCTGATTGCGGTGGCCGAGCAGAGCGGTTGGTGGTGCCAGAGCACGTCACTTGCCGGCGTGGCCCAGAGAACGGGCGCGACGATTTACTACCTTGAATTTATGCCCCGAGAAGGCGATCAGCGTCCGCCGGTGATGTCATTGTTTCCGGCACAGGGTGACATCGATATTGCCGTGGCCTCGGAAATCGCCGAGGCGGGGCGGATGATTAGTCGGGGCTTCATCTCCCCTGACAAGAGCACGCTGATTACCTCTGACCACCGGGTCTTTGGTATCACAGAAAAAAGCGCCACGGGCGATGGCACGGTCGATCGTGACTTGATTCTGGAGATGGGTGGGCGTTATGCAAAGGCGTTTATTCATTTCGACATGTCCGAGATCGTTCAACGCCATGGCACCGTCATCTCTGCCGCACTACTGGGTGCCATCGCGGGAAGTGGCGCGCTGCCTTTTGCGCCCGACTGTTTCAGAGATCTGATTTCCGAGGGTGCTGCCGCGCGGGCGAATCTTGCTGCCTTCGATGAGAGTTTTCAGCGCGCTGAATCGGGCGGGGTGGGCGCGTATGAGCCCGCGGCGCAGGCACCGTTTGTGTTGCCGGCCGCGACGACCCCTGTGGGTGAGCGTTGGTTGCCGCGCCTTGCTGACTTGCCTCACCCGCTTCAAGAAATGGCCTATCACAGCGTCAACCGGCTGATCGATTATCAGGATGAGGCCTACGCAGAGCAGTGGCTGGCCTGTCTGGCATCGCTGATTGACCGCGATCAGGACCGAACCGACTACGCTTTATCATACGAGGCAGGCCGGCACCTCGCGCTTTGGATGGCGTATGAAGACATCCCCCGAGTTGCCCAGCTGAAAGTTAGGCCTACGAGAGAAGATCAGATTCGTTCCGAGGTCAAAGCAGACGCCGCCCAGCCAATGACTGTCGCCGAATTTTTTCACCCGCGGGTGGAGGAGATCGCTGCCTTGCTGCCACGACGACTGGGTTCGGCATTGTTGAGATCAAACACGGCGCGCCGCGCGCTGGGTCGGGTGTTGGGCCCGAGAACGCTCAGAACAGACCGTATCAGCATGCAACTGGTGTTTCGCGGTTTGTCGGGCCTGAGACGTTTCCGCCGATCGACGCTCGGCTATGCCCACGAGCACCAGATGATCGAAAGATGGTTCGAGGGAGTGCTGACTGCTGATGAGCATGCGCAAGCCATGGCGATCGCCGCACTGGGCGGGATGGTCAAGGGCTACGGTGATACGCGTTACCGAACCACCTCACGGCTGGTGGTTATTCTCGACTATCTTGATACGGCCCCTGACGTTAATGCCGAGAAAATCGCCGAACTGCACAGCGCGGCCATGACTCCAGACGCACCCTTTGGATCGGTCGAGGGCGTCGTCGCAGCGGCACCTGCCGTTTGAGTTCAAACGACCCAGACAATGCCGGCGCCTTCCTGCCCGGTGTAGCGATCAGCGTCACGCTTGCTCTTGTAGCTGCAGTCATCGCCCATCGGTACGGTGCCCCCGCCATGCTAATGGGGTTGTTGTTGGGCCTTTCGTGTCATTTTCTCAGTGAGTCAGACCGATTTACCCGCGGGCTGGTATGGGCGTCAGGGCCGTGCCTCAGGTTTGGTGTGGCGTTGCTCGGACTCAGGCTAAGTGTGGGTGATGTCGCGACGCTGGGTTGGAACGCCATCCTCGTCGTCTGCGCCGCCGTGGTTATGACCTTGATATTTGGTGTCATGTGGGCCCGCCTTCTCGGTTGTGATCGACACCTTGGACTGCTGACGGGGGGCGCTGTGGGTATTTGCGGGGCGTCGGCGGCGATGGCCATCAGTGCAGTGTTACCGGAATCAGAGGCGAGGCAAAGACAGACGCTCTTTACCGTCATCGGCGTGACAACTTTTAGTACCGCCGCCATGGTTTTCTATCCCATCGTCGGCGATTTATTTCACTTCAGTCCGGCTGATATGGGGCTATTCATCGGGGCGACGATTCATGACGTGGCTCAGGTCGTGGGGGCCGGATACAGCGTGTCGTCGGAAACCGGTGATTTGGCCACCTTTGTAAAGTTGGTTCGTGTGGCCATGCTCGTGCCTATTGTGATGGCCATCGCTGTGTATTGCAGGCTTGACCATCGGAGAGAGGATGACGGCGCGCCCGCTCGACCCACTTTCCCTATTTTTTTGGTCGGTTTCGTGGGTCTGTTTGTATTGAACAATATGGTGGAGATTTCTCCGATCATGACAGATGGCTTGTCCCAGCTCGCGACAGGCTTGCTACTGTTGGCGGTCACCGCCCTAGGTGTGCGGACGTCGCTACGGGAGGTGGCTTCAATTGGCTGGAGACCCATCTGTTTGCTGGCAGGAGAAACCGTGTTCCTGGCAGCAATGATTGTCGGATTTCTTTTGCTGAGTGGCGCGTAGTTAAGTAGGGCGACGTTCGGCGAGAATATCGATCTCGAACTGCATCACCTTGTTTCCGTACTGGTTAAACGCCTCATTGCGAGATCGGATGAGGCCCCATTTTTCCCGAATCACGCGATCCGGCTTGTCGATGATTTCATATGTGTAGGTCAGGGTGTGTCCGGGGCGGACGGGCTCCAGCCACTGCAGATCGGTGATGGCGACGCCGGCGCCATTGCGACGGCCATCATTAACGCCCTGTGCATACACTTCCATGTAATCGACCATTTTGCGCATCCACATGGCGGTGACGAGCCATGGGCTGGCGATCAAGCCTTGTCTGTGGTTATGCCGGGCTGCTTCCGGATTCGTCGACTGAGGCCGCGGATCAAAGGTTTCCGCAAACTCAACGATCTCCAGTTCGCTGAAAGTGTGCGAGCCAAAAACATGAAACTCCCCTGCAGGGAGATCTTCAAACCATCGGTCGCGTAGATAGAGCGTGGTCATGCTGTCTCGCCCGTGGCTGAGTCTTGCGCGATGGCAGCTGTCGCGCTCATCGTTGCCACCACATCGCCATCACCATTGCAGACGTCGACATTGAGCGCCTGGACATACGTATCCGCGATAGGGCTTTCATCCTGCGTATCGGTCAGAGTGATACGCACACTGATCTGTTCGTCGACAAAGGTCGGTCGGGTCCACTTCAGGTGGCCCACTGACAGTAGTTCAACAAAGGGCAGGCCGTTTTTGATCAGCGTTTCGCTGACCAAGCGCGTGGCCAGCGCGGCGATATGCCAGCCACTCGCGCACAACCCACCGAAGATCGACTGTTCCGCCGCCTCTTTATCCAAGTGATAGGGTTGCGGATCAAATTGGGAGGCAAAAGCTACAATAGCGGCTTTGTCCAAGGTGATCAGCTCGCTAGTTAACGGCATGCTGCGAGAGTGGGAGCTTGTCACAATGATGTTCTGTTGTTTGCGTATGGGGGCATTCAGTTTATCGCTAAGTCACTTTGGCCGCTCGCGCACTGGCACCTAGCGCAAGCTAACCCGCAGAACGTCACCCTTGCCGCCGCGCTAGGCTTATTTCTTCATTACCGGCCGGCAAGAGCTCAACAGCTACATATGGGTGGAGGTCAGTTCATTGGGGCTACTGGTCGCTGCTTTAGCTTGCAACGAGAGCAAGAACTCTGAGTGGGCTACCAGAGCCTCCCTCTATCTTCAACGGTGGGCAGACAATAACAGCACCTTTGGGCGGCAACAGGTCGAGATTCGTCATGCACTGCAAGCCGTATTTTCCAGCGCCATGCATGAAATAGTGGCAGGGCAACGGCGGATCAAAGCTCATCGCAATTCCGGCGTCAGTCCCGATGCACTCAGTACCGAACCCTAGAACGTCTCGTTCTTCGATCATCCAGTGCACGCACTCATTGTCTGGGCCTGGGTGATGTGCTGTGTCATCGATGATGTTGGCATAGTTGTCGGGGCTCGCGACCTTGCGCCAGTCGGATCGCATGAATACCCAGCTTCCAGCAGGTATCTGGCCATGCTGGTCCTCCCAAGCCATTAGGCGTTCTTTTGTGAGCAGAAAATCCTGGTCTGCTGCTACCTCCTCGCTGCAATCCACGACACAGGCAGGCGCAATGAAGTCTCTAGCCGGTATTGAGTCAACCGTGTTATTCGGTAGGTCTTTACCCGAAACCCAGTGGATGGGGGCGTCAAAGTGGGTGCCGGTGTGCTCATTGAGCGATATGTTGTGCCAGAACCACATTGGGCCGTCGTCGTTATACTCTGACACGACCTCCTTCTTAAACGACCACGCAGGCTTGAAATCAGGTGGCAAGGAGATCACTGGATAGTCCTCTCGGAGTGTTTCCGTCAGATCAATGACTTTGATTCCACCTGTTGCAAGGTCCTGAACTAAGTTTGCTAGCGTGCTCATTGTGATCTCCTTATTTGACCGGTGGTTGCAGTCATACTGGGTAAGCTTGATTACCCGAGGTCGCCGGAAAGTAGTGCTCCACCTCGGCGTAAATTAGCACATTGTGCCCGTCTTTATTCTCTGCATACGTCTCGAGACAGTCGTGGGCTGCGCCGCTTTCAGTAACCTGCTGACACGCATCAGACCGCTGTTTTTTTTGGGTGGGAACTGCCAACTGCGCGCTGAGGATGGAATGAGCAGTTTCATCTCGGGAAGGCTTCCCGCTTACTCTCCATAAGCTAACTAGCATGGTTTGCGAGCGTCTGCCTCGCGATGATGGTTGTTTGGACTTCGCTGGCGCCCTCATAGATTCTCAGCGCACGAATATCTCGGTATAACGCCTCGACGATATAGCCTTTGGTGACGCCTTTGCCGCCATGGAGCTGCACGGCGGCATCGATGACCTGTTGTGCCGTCTCCGTAGCATGGTATTTGGCCATCGCCGCCTCGCGGGTGACGCGTTCCGCGGCGCAATCCTTGGTCCAGGCCGCGCGGTAAATCATCAGTGCACTGCTGTCGACGCCAAGCGCCATCTCACCAATCTTGCTTTGAACCAGCTGTAGCTCTCCCAGCGTGCCTCCGTAGATATTGCGCTCCGCCGTGTAATCCAGCGTTTCGTCCAGCGCACGCCGTGCCATGCCGAGCGCGGCAGCGGCGACGGTGGAGCGAAAGACGTCCAGCGTTGCCATGGCGACTGCGAAGCCTTTGCCCTCGGTGCCCACCAATTGGGCGGCAGGGATGCGGCAATCTGTGAAAGTCAACGTGCCGAGAGGGTGCGGCGCAACCAGATCGATGCGCTCAGTCACCTCAAAACCGGGAGACCCGGCTTCGACAATGAAACAGCTAATGCCTTTTGCGCCACCTGAGTCATGAGTCCTCGCAAAGACAGTGTAAAAGTCGGCAATGCCGGCGTTGGAGATCCAGGTCTTGGTACCGTTTAGCACCCAGTCGTCGCCGTCTTGCCGGGCGCGGCATGTCATGCCGGCGACATCAGATCCGGCGTCAGGCTCCGACAGCGCGAAGGCTGCGATCTTGTCTCCGGTCGCCACGGCGTTCAAATAGTCAGCTTGCTGAGCTTCGCTGCCAAAGAGCGAAACCGGCCCGCTGCCCAGTCCCTGCATCGCAAAAGCGAAATCAGAGAGCGCGTTATGACGCGCCAGTGTTTCCCGGATCAGACAGAGGCTTCTTACGTCTAGCTTGTCGTGGTGCCCACCTGCGCTGGCGGGCACTGCGTAGGTTGTGAAGCCCGCGTCGCCAAGAGCTTTGACGATCGCCTTGCAGGTGCCGTCCAGATCATCATGCTCGTTGGCTGTGAGAGCGGGGAGGTGGTCTGCCGCCCATCGATCAAGTCGCGCGGCGAGTTCCCTGTGCTCTTCATTGAAAAAGGGCCAGTCCAAGAAGCTCTGGTCGCTCATCCGGTTATCCCCCAGCGGCAAGTCATACCGTCAATTGCCCTCGAAAACGGGTTGTTGTTTGTCGACAAAGGCATTGTATGCCCGCCGAAAGTCCTCAGTTTGCATGCAGATCGCCTGAGCCTGCGCTTCACACTCAATAGCTTGATCGACAGACATGTTCCACTGCTGATGCAACTGCGTCTTGGTGATGCCATTGGCAAAGGTAGGCCCCGCTGTCATCCGCCCGGCAGCCGCCTGCGCATCACGGAGTGGGTCGTCGCTCAGGCCGTTAAAAAAGCCCCATCGCTCGCCTTCTTCTCCGCTCATTGAGCGGCCAAAATAAAGCAGTTCGCTTGCGCGTCCCTGTCCGATAATGCGGGGCAATATTGAGCATGCCCCCATGTCGCAGCCAGCGAGGCCGACCCGGTTAAATAAGAATGCCACTTTGGCGCTCTCGCTGGCGTAGCGGAGGTCACTCGCCATCGCAATGATCGCGCCGGCGCCGGCACAGATACCTTCGACCGCACTGATGATGGGCTGGCGGCAGGCCCGCATCGCCTTGACCAAGTCACCCGTCATTCGGGTAAAGGCCATCAGCTCTTTCATGTTCATCTTTGTCAAAGGACCGATGATCTCGTGGACATCGCCGCCGGAGCAGAAATTGCCACCGGCACCTGTGATGACCACGACATCGACATCTTCCGCGTAAACGAGCCCCCGAAAGAGGTCTCTGAGCTCCGCGTAGGATTCAAAGGTCAGCGGGTTTTTGCGGTCCGGGCGATTCAGTGTGATGGTGGCAACCCTGTCGTTGCACTCCCAGAGAAAATGGGTCGCGTTGTAAGCGGCAAGAGAAGTGTTGTCCATGGTGTCTCTCCGTATTAGGCGGTGCCGCCGCCATCGATTGCGATCGCTTGTCCAGTCACGCTGGCGGCCCCGTCGCTGCAGAGCCAGCTCACAGCGCTGGCGACCTCGGTCACTTCCACCAGCCGGCCCTGAGGGTTGCTCTCGGTGAAGTGCTGCATAGCGTCTGCTTCCGTTCGGCCCGTTTTGCTGACGATGCCTGCGATCGCGTTCCTCACAATATCAGTATCCGCGTAGCCCGGGCAGACGGCGTTAACGGTGATGCCCTGGGTCGCTACCTCCAGAGCGAGGGCCCGGGTCATGCCCAGCACGGCGTGTTTTGACGCGCAATAGCCGCTCACGTACGGAAACCCTCTCAGTGACGCGACGCTGGCAATGTTAACCACTCGACCCCAGTTGTTCTCCAGCATGCTCTCAAGTGCAAGCTGTGTGCAATGGAAAACACCGTTGACGTTGACGTCCATGGTGCGCTGCCAATCAGCGAAGTCAACGCGTTGAAAGGGGGCTGTCGGTGCCATGCCCGCGCAGTTCACCAGAATCTCGACATCTCCAAATTGAGCTTTTGCGGCTTCGAAAGCCGATTCAATTTCGCCTCTGTCCGTCACATCTCCGGTGACGGCAAAACTTTGTTTGCCCAGTGCTCGCGATAGCGTCTCGAGGGGCTCACTGCGCCGTCCTACTAGCGTAACGGCATGGCCTTCACGGTGGAGTTGTAGACTGATGGCTTCGCCGATGCCGGTGCCCGCGCCGGTGATGAGGGCATGCCGGCTCATGAGGCGGCCTCGCGCTCGCGTTCAGCCAAAGTGTGCGCCTGACGATATCCAAGAAAATACTGGTGCTGTTCGGCCGCGCCGGGGCCTTGATAGCCGAGCTCCGCGGCGGCATGCAGTGTCCAGTTCGGGTCTGCTAGGTGGGGCCGGGCCAGGCAGACTAAATCAGCACGTCCGGCTGCGATGATGCTATTCACATGGTCGGTCTCGTAGATGTTGCCCACGGCGATGGTCGGGATGCGCCCGTCGTTACGGATGATGTCAGACAACGGAGTCTGAAACATGCGTCCCGGTTGCGGCTGAGCCGCGTGACTCGTTTGTCCGGTGGAAACATTGATGATGTCTGCGCCGGCTTCGATAAACGCTTCGGCAATCGCAGCGGCTTCGCTCTCGGTGACTCCGGAGTCGCCCATCCAGTCGTGCGCGGAAATGCGCACGGACATGGGCTTTTGTTCAGGCCATGCGGCTCGCATCGCGCGGCAAACTTCTAATGGATAGCGCAGTCGGTTCTTCAACGAGCCGCCATATTCATCATCACGTTGATTCAAAACGGGCGTCACGAAAGAGGAGAGCAGGTAGCCGTGAGCGGCATGCATTTCAA
>MDTD01193211.1_pt1 | contig 10391 bp, 6 predicted proteins | sample 811221 | NCBI WGS metagenome assembly MDTD01 (sample SAMN05326646, study PRJNA326480) | marine metagenome | isolation source: seawater | place: Pacific Ocean: South West | collected 2011
CCACATCCGTGTCTAGTACATTATCTCTACCATCATTATCTTGATATGGACCTTCGAAAAAGTCTATTCCAATTGCGGGTGGATTTTGACCTATTGCTTGCTGACAACCTCCGTCTATACCCACACCATTGTATTGGTACCCTAACCCTCTTTGCACATCACAACCTGTAAAATCATCAGCGTAACATCCGATGTCTGCATCTGCCCAAACGGCAAAGTAGGTATTGGTCAATAACTGAGTTGATCTATTGATTAATTCATAGTTATAAAAAGTCATTGAGTTAATTTCATCATTAGTTGCAAATGCAAATGCCTGAGCTTTAATTTCCATTCCTATCGCATCGCCTCCTGTATTGGTATGGATATTTCCCTTATCGTTAAAAACCCACCACATATTATAATCACCATATAGGGTTACCCGTCTGCTTGTTCTACAATCTATCTCACCTGTAAGGTCATACCAAGGATAGTCTCCATCTAGTGGGTCGTAGACTAAATCACCATTTCTGTCAAAGAAAGGAGCAAGGTTAGGATCGTAAGTGTTTGTATTGTCTAATAACTCATTAAAATTTCCAGGCCATTCTAAAATACTACTGGGTGTTTGATATCCAGGATATTCCAACGTAGCATCACACTCAGGATCTAAGGTACACTCATACCAACCATTAAATGTTTCAATTTCTGCCCTAGTAGTTATATAGAATTCGTCATATTCTTGGCAAACTTGTGGGGTAATGTTTGCAGGGCCATATCCCAACTGACCTTGAGAAACATCAAAGGGTTGATTCTCATCATATGATAACGGTCCTGTCCAAAAATCATTTCCACTGTAACGCATAGCAGCCAGTTTCAACTGATTATTGGCATCCGTTCCACCTAACCAAAGTGAACCAGCGTAGATTACATATTCACCTGAACCTTTTGGCACCTCATAGTCTGAATCACCAGTGGATCTGTTTCTCCACATAATACCGCCCGTTTCAATTAATGTTTTCACATTATTAAACTCAAGGTACTTCCTACCTGTAGCAGGTGTACAGGTACTTGCCTTTAACGTAATTGATGAATTTGAGTTTTTTGATTTTCTGTTTGCAGGATCAACATAAGCATAAGTTGAAAAACTGCCTAATAAAAAAACACCAATAAATAATACTACTATCTTCTTCATAATCTTAATTCAAATAATTTAAAAATCCAATTTGGCACCAAATCTAATTTGTCTCGGGATGCCAAAATTATATGGGTCGTTAGCTTTTAATGTGTACAGGTATCTAAAAGTAGCTTCACTATTTTGGCCAGTAATGGAATTTTGAAATTCTGAGGCGTTCAGATATCCGTCATCACCAGCGTTTCCAGTTGCTCGATACACATCTAATACGTTCAGTGTATTAAATACGTTTGTCATCAATAAGTATAAATTCAAGTTTGCAGACTTCTTTTTTGAGTCATCTCCACCAAAATTTAACGTGATGTTTCTATCAATTTGAAGGTCTGCTCTAAAATTCCATGGTTTTCTTGACCCAAATGGCTCACCTAACAAAATGGTATTTTGTGGATTAAGTAAGGCTGATCCTACCACAATTTGCGATTTTGAATAAGGCATACCCGAAGCAAAATTTGCCACTAAGTTTGCCCCCGTATTTTTAAATATCTCCTTACCCGCAATTCTAGGACCATTATAATTTTTGCCCGAACCATATCTATAATCAGATGCTACTATAATTTGGTGACGCTGATCATAATTGTAAGGATAAATTGTTCTCAGATTTGGTTGGTCTGTAGCAATTAATCTTGCAGCAGCATTTGGATCAGAACCTGTACCGTCAGCAAATTGGAGTGTGTAAGATGCTCTCATTGAAATATTTCCGGTTCTTCTCAAATCATAAGCAAACGTAATTCCTTTAATAGTTCCAAAATCTATATTTCCGTAGGTGGTGTAAGATTGTGGATAGGCTCCAACCCTATTAACAAGTGCTACTTGATTTCGTTGCTCTCGGTAAAAACCTGATATTTTAAGCGAAGATCTTGTATTTAAAACCTGCTGAAAACCTAGCTCGTAATCAATGGTTTTTTCAGGCTGAAGATTTGGATTATTTACTCTTGAAATATTACCTGTTTGTAAGTAAAAATAGTCCAGCGGATCAAGTCTATTGGCTGTAGTTGGACGTTTAGTTAACACATCATAATGGGCGAAGAATAATGCTTCATCTGAAATGGGAAATGAAAAAGCAATTCTTGGCATTACATTTATTTGAGGTGTATAATCCTCAAACGCATTGGAGCTTACAGCATCATCAGGTGATACACCTTGGGCTAGATAGGGCTGAGGCACTAAAAACTCGGATGCTTTCACTTCATCTGGATCTGTTACTGCTATACCACTAGCAGAATACCACTGTTGGCCATCTCGATAACCAAGAATAGCTGTTGGATCTTCTATGTCGTCAATGTAAACCACTGCGGTAGAAGGGATATTTGTTGGATGACTAACGGTTTGACCATTTATAGCTCCCACTTCATTAACCGTTCTAACAGGATATAAAGAATAATCATCTTTCAACACTTGTTGATTGGCATCAAAACGATCTACTCTTACACCCACATTAAAAATTAGGTCATCAAAAGCGAATTTGTCCATTATATATCCTGCGATGTAAATTGGCTCAAAAGCACCAATTGGACGGGTGTAATTTCCAAACTCGTCTCTTTGAGTAAAAAAGTCATCAAAACTAGGCCTACCACTTATTTTCTGTCCAGTGTGGTCGTATCCATAATAAGAGACATAACTTTGTCCATTATTGAGTAACTCATCAGCACTAAACATATCCAAAGAAAATTGATTTGGATCAAGATTATCTACATTGACAAATTCTGTTCCATCTGCTTCATAACCTAAACTATTTCTTAGGTTATAATCAAAAAAGGATTGGGCATCTGTTCCCGAAAAATCTCCAGGAGCTGCATTTAAAGTAGGAAAAGATACCTGAGTGAACGAACCGAATGTCGCATATTCGGGGCTGGATAAATCAATCGATCTTCCATAGTCTGTATGGCTATTGGCAAGTTGTCTCATTAGCCCCCATAGTCCAGTGGAAGTTCTAAAAGGGCTAACACTAAAATATCTATCGGTACGTTGCTCAAATTCAGCACCGAGAGAAATGGCATGATCTCCGATATCAGCAGATGTAACAAAAGTAATTCTAAATTGAGAGTTATCCTCCTTGCTTGAACCCCCGTAGCTTCTGCCTAAGTTTCTCCAAACTCCGTATACATTTTGGGGTTGATTTCCATTAAGAAGACCACCTCCATCTAAAATTTGGTTTAAGTTTTCGTAATTATCGAATACGTCATCATACAGTGTGAAATATTGACTAGTGATAGCAGCTAAATCCGCATTCGTTTCGGAAGGAGTAAAAATTACTTGGACATCATTAACTCCGGATTGAACCCTATCTATTGTACCATTACCATCAAAATCTCTAAACTCCCATGAGTCTTCTTTGATGATATTAAATCGACCAACGTGTCCATAATTAAAATAATTGTCACCGTGCGTATTATCAACGGTGTTTTCATAGGTCTTTGAATAATCTACCATTAAGGTGTAATAAGCATTACTGATTGCTTTTCTTTCCTCTCCTTCTTGGTTGTTTTGGAATCGCTGTGTGAATTTACCATAGACTCTCCAATCCATGTTCGTTCTAGATCCTAAATTGTTATAATTGAACAAAGAGTTTTCCCAATTTGGCAAGTTTCTGTTTCTATATGCGCCAGAAGCACCAAAAGAAAGATTTACATTTGGTCCCGCATTCACGTCTATTTTACCAGCTAAGGAAGCTCTTGTACTGGCCACATTCTGCCTAAACTTTACTTGTTCAAAGGCATCTTCAGTTAAAAAGTCAGTATTGTAAAATGCACCAAAGCCATTACCAGTGGGGCGTAATGGGTTGGCTAATATAGAGTCTCTTACCTCGGGTCTTAATCGGTATTGATCAGTAGCAAGTGGTCTTGGATCCAATTGATGATTGAAATTTCCAGAAACGAAGAATCCTAAAATGGGATCAGTTTTCTTACCTGTGCTGTCTTTTTTCATTAATAGCGGTCCAGATAAAGTAGCTTCAAAAAGATTAAAACCATTGTTGTCTAATCCATAAACATCATCTCCTAATTTAATACCAGAAGTTACCGCTTCAACCCCACCAAAATAAGTTCTAGACGCACCCCTAGTAGTTATGGAAATAATACCACCTGTGACATCTCCAAAATTTGCTGGAACACCACCAGTCATTACGCTTACTTCTTCAATAGCAGATTTAGGTAAATTAGATGATCCTCTTACTTTAATTCCATCGATGTAGTAATAGGTTGCATCCTCTCTTGAACCTCTAACAGATGTGATATTTCCATCTGCATCTGATTGAACACCACCAACTGTGTTGGCAATAGAAGCTGCCGATCGTCCAGGCATTCTTGCTAAATCTTCCCTTGTCACTGTACCACCTGAAGCTCCACCGTCTTTATCAATTAATGGTACTTTATAACTAACCACTTCAACTTCTTTCAATAATTCCGTAGCTTCTTTTAGCTGGATGGGAGATAACGGAAGTAATTTTCCACCTTTTACAATAAGTCCCTCTAATCTGTAGGTTTGATAACCAACAAATTTTATTTCTAAGTCATAAGAACCCGCTGTTACATTACTTATCTTGAAAACACCATCGAAATCTGTAGTTCCTCCAAATTTTAGATTGCCATTTTGGAATAATGCTACATTAACAAATGGGAAACCTTCTCCAGTTTCATCATTCACCTTTCCTTTAATGCTCCCCCCTTGAGGCTGAGCAAAGCTAAGATGAGATAAAACAAAAACCGAAATTGTAGTAAGTAATATTTTTCTAATCATAATATCAAACTTTAGTTCTTTTAAAAGCAGTTAACGAACTTAACACAAATTAAGCAATTATTAACGAATTTTTAACAAATCGATTAATAAATATAATTCTTGTTAAATCAATCTTCATATTTATTTTGTTTTCTCTGTGAAAAGGCCTTTTTTCTTTTAACCCAAACTAGCCAAACCGGCATAATTGATTTATTGTTCAACAATCGTTTTGATTTCTTTAATGACGATTTCATTCGCTTTTGGGTTGCCTTACTTTGCTTTTTTATATGGCTTTTAAGTAGTTGTTTTTTAAATTTTTCTTCCTCTTTTTGTGTTTTAGACTCTTGCTTAGCAATTTGTTTACCCGAAAAACCTTCAAAGCGGTGCTGAGAATAACTTGGTAATTTGTAATTTTGGGCTACAGAATTACTACGAGCCCCTACTAAATGTTGAGCCCTCATGTTAAAAAGACCCAGAAAAAACAATATCAAAAAAAACAGCTCTTTCATTAACGCTTTATATGCAATTTACAAAATTAAATTGACTTCTTTATTTCTGTTAATCGTTTTGACTACAGGATGTGTTAGAAACCAAAACATTGTTCCATATGTGTATGTAAATCAATACATCAATGTTTCATTACCAAGCTACAGTGCATTAAATGCTGTTGGAGGATGGATATACATCACTGGAGGCTCAGAGGGTATAATTATATACAGGCAATCATTTGATCACTTCAGTGCATATGACAGGCATTGCACATACGAAGCGAGTGACCCATGCGGTAAAGCTTATGTTGACTCTACCAATACTTTTGTTGAATGCAGTTGTGATGGAAGTCAATATCAACTTTATGACGGATTGGTTATTCAAGGACCTGCGGTTTACTCGTTAAAGCCATACCAAACCTCATTTGACCCTATTTCCAATCAATTACATATTTTTAATTGATGAAAGTATCTTTTTTTTTCTATTGCTTTTTCGCATGCACCATAACTTTTGGACAGTTCAAAGCACAACACAATCATTTAGATACTTTAACTAAGTCTTTTGCTTTTGGGTGGTCTAATCCAGTCAGTTTCATTGGAAATATAAATGATGTTGTAAATGAAAATATCGGAATTTATATTGATTTCACCGCCCAAACTTCCAAATCAAATTATTTAAGAAGTCATATTAAGTTTCACCCATCAAAAACAACATACACCTTGGAAATGAATGAATTCTTAGTATCAATTGAAAAAGGGAAAATCATCAAATCCTATGAGAAATTTATTTTAGGTCACGGGATTGGTCCGTATTATCGAACCAATATAATTAGATCGTCTGTTGGGCAAGGAATTCAAGCCCAATGGAATTCTAACTATCACGGATTTGGAATTCAATACCACTTCAGTAATGATATCCAATTCAATAACGGTTGGTCATTAAATTTATTGCTCCAATTAAACTTAGGGTTACATCAAAATTTCACAAGCGCTGTATTGAGCTCTACAACAAATGAAGTATGGGAATTGAGAAGTGCTAACCAGCAGCTCTTTTCTATAGGAGTCAAGAAGAAGGTCTAATTAGCTAATTGGTGTTTTTATAAATGATTGGGGTTTGTTGCTTCGGCTTATTGTTACTCCACACATTATTTTGAGAATTAATATCAGCTAACCTGCTAGATGGGTCAATGGCAATTTGCTTAATTTCATCATAATTTAGTGTAGTTTCAAATTGGTAATATTGATAAACCCAAGGCCAATCAGAAAGAGTTTTAAAATCATTTAAATAACTATCGATAGATTTATTTCCTCTCATGATTCTTAATGGGATAGAAAAAGATGTTTTGTTATCGCTTTGATCACTAATTACTATGTCAATCGGCATAGGCATATCTCCAATTCTTCTCAACGTAATTACAGTACCATTAATGGTTGGCTCAACATCAAACACTTCATAATCGATGGTATTGGTAGTCTCTACAAATTGTTCAAAATACCAATCTAATTCAAGTCCACTAATGTTTTCCATTATTCGCTTAAAATCAGTTGGATCGGGATGCTTAAATTTCCAATCGTTAATATATTTTTTTAATCCCTTTTTCAACATATTATCACCTACTACATAGCCCAATTGATGTAAAAAAACAGCTCCTTTATTGTAAGCGCTTATTCCATAGACATAATTTCTTTTATAGAAGTCTGCGTGCGTGGATAAAGGTTCTTGATTTCCACTTTCAACCAATCTGTAATAGCTTTTATATTGTCTCAGCAAGGGATTAATTACTTTTTTACCTTTCAAGTGATTTAGGACTTCATATTGAGCATACGTACAAAAGCCTTCATCCATCCATTCGTGTTTAGCCTCATTTGTACCTAATAATCCCTGAAACCAACTGTGAATGGCTTCATGAACTGTTACACTGATTAAACCATTTAAAGAACCTTCTGCCGTTATCAAAGTGCACATGGGATATTCCATTCCACCATCACCCCCCTGAATAATAGAATATTGTGCGTAAGGATATAAACCATAATTTTCGTTCATATACTCAAAGCATTTCTTTGCTTTAGGCTTTAAAGCACTCCAATTCATGTTTAATGAATCATCTTTATGTAAAAAATGAAGAACTGTTCCGTTGTTTAACTGGGTTGTTTCATGAATAAAATCAGGATCTGCAGCCCAGGCAAAATCATGAACTTTATCTGCTTTAAAAATCCAAGTTCTCTTAGCTGTTTTAGATAGTTTTTCCTTTTTAGACGGATCTTGATAACCATGACCTACTTCCTGAGGATTCTGTATAATACCAGTGCCGCCTAAAACAAAAGAAGAATCAATGGCAATACTAACTTTAAAATCACCCCAAACTCCATAAAACTCTCTACCTATGTATGGGTTTGTATGCCAACCATGCTTATCAAACTCACACATTTTAGGATACCACTGAGTCATGGAATAGGCCACATTTTCTTTATTATATCTTCCTGTTCTTCTAATTTGCACTGGTACCTGGGCCAAAAAATCAACATGCAATTTAATTTGCTTACCAGATTTCAATGGCTTATTCAGCTTGATTTCTAATGTAGTACCATCTTCATCAAATGATAGGCTGTTACCATTTCCATCTTTAACACTCTTAATTTTTTGAAAGCCAATTTCATTTGGAGAAAGTTTGGAAATTCGATCCCTAACTCTTGAGTCAGGGTCCTCAATAGTCCTTGACCTAACATCCATCATCGAACCTGGTTGAAATGCATTATAATATAAATGCATATACAACGTAGATAAATTTTCTGGTGAATTATTGTAGTATGTAATTTTTTGTGTACCTGAAAATTGGTGTTTAGTTACGTCAAAATCAATGGACATATTGTATTTAATTTTTTGTTGCCAATAATGTTGGCCCAAATAGGAATTAAAACATGCTATTAATAAGATAGAATAAATTAATTTTTTCATAAATAATCTTCTTTATTAATATTCAACCACTCTAACGTACTATTGCAAAATATATCTTCCACGACTTCTTCACTGAGATCCATTTTTGTGATAAAATCCCCAATTTCTAAATCGCCCAAGGGGAATGGATAATCGCTGCCTAATGTTACCCTTTTTGATCCTTTTATTTTTAAGATATAATGTAATATTTCAGGGTCATGTGTAATACAATCAACCCAAAATCTACCACAATAGTCTCTAGGATTATTTGGATTATCAATAGCCACTAAATCAGGCCTGCAATTAAATCCATGTTCTACTCTTCCTAGCGTAGCTAAAAATGAACCACTAGCATGACAAAAATTCACTCTTAACTTTGGATATTTATCAAATATTCCACCAAAAATCATTGAGCAAATTGCTCTAGATGTTTCTGCAGGCATCCCAACTAACCATGGAAGCCAGTAACGCCCCATGTGCTTTTGGCCCATCATATTCCATGGATGAACTAAAACAGCCAAATCTAATTTCTCACATGTTTCCCAAATAGGATAATATGCTGGATCGTTCAGGTTTTTATCATCAATGTTAGAACCTATTTGAATTCCCTTAAGACCGTTGTTTTTCAAACGCTCCAATTCTTTTACTGCTAGCTCTGGAGATTGCATTGGGATGGTACCTAAACCAATGTAATTTTTGGGAAATTTATTAATGAGCTCAGCCACATCGTCATTTAAAAATTTACTAACCTCAAGGCCATCCTTAGGTTTAGCAAAGTAGGCAAACAATACTGGGATAGTACAAACCACTTGAACCTGAGTATGGTATTTTTCATACTCTTTTATTCTCACTTCTGGATCCCAGCAATTTTCGTTTATTTCTCTAAAAAATTTTTCACCCATCATCATTCTCGCCCATCCTTTTTTATGATGATCTAACTGGATGAATCCATCATATCCAAACTTTTTCTGCCAATTAGGCAAATTTTTGGGGATAATATGAGTATGCATGTCTATTTTTAGCATCTATTCACTTTTCTGGCACGGGGTCATGACCATGACTTCCCCACGGATTACACTTTAAAATTCTTCTTATAGAAAGAAAACCACCTTTAAAAAAACCAAATTGATTTATCGCTTCCAAGGCGTATTGCGAACATGTAGGCGAAAATCTACAACTGGCTGGGAAAAGAGGTGATATCAAAAGTTGATATATTTTAACTAGTGCGATTAAAACGTACTTCAACTTACAAACCTAATTTTTTCTTAATAGACTTTGGAACTGCATCTTTGTGTAACAAAATATTCATGGTTTTGTATCTCACATAAGGAAATGAAGCATAAAAATATCCATCACATTGATTGTATTCTGTTCCCCATGAGTTCTTCACTTTGAAATATTTTGTTCCATTTTGGTCCATTACTAATCCTGTGATATGCATTCCGTGATCATCTGTTGTCTCTTGGCTATCGAAAGCATCTTGTCTCTCTTGTTGTGAAACATTTTTTTCTTTTACAGGACTCATGAAGGCATTACTAATTTTTTCTGAACCTGCAGAACTGAAATATCGATTATCTTTTCCTTTTTGACTAATGGTAGATTCATCAGCAGGAAGAATAGCAAGGGCGTCACGAGAAGAAAAACCTTTTTCGGATACATCAGCACCCCAAGCAAATGTGTATCCATTCATTACAGCCTCTTCCATAACCATCATCAATTCATCGAGAGTTAAATTATAACTTTGTTGCATAGCCCAATTATCTTGAACTTCTAGAACAAACGACTCATAAAATGGATGGTGAGTGTACGAAGTTAAGGATACATAATCTTTCATATTTAAATCCAGTTCCTCAGCATAAGTAAACGGATTATAGGTTTTGCCTCCAACCTCAAATTTGAAGTCATTTAAGTTAGTAGGTAGTTCACCTAAATAAGCATCCACAACTCCCTCAAAAGCAGTTTTCCATTTTGGTGTCAATTTTCCACTTTGAGGTTTTTTTGCTAATTCTTTAAGCATAGCAAACATGATTTTTTCCATCTCTTCATGTAAATGAATTTTAGAACCATAATCAAGTCCATCATATAC
>MDTD01096010.1_pt1 | contig 10389 bp, 10 predicted proteins | sample 811221 | NCBI WGS metagenome assembly MDTD01 (sample SAMN05326646, study PRJNA326480) | marine metagenome | isolation source: seawater | place: Pacific Ocean: South West | collected 2011
AAAGGCAGAAAGGATTCTTGCCATGAAAAGACTGACCAGCCTGATAGCATTTTTAGTGGCAATTACATATGGATATTCCGAATACTCAGAAATAATAGATTACACAAAATCCTATAAAGCACAGGTAATAGCCGTCTCAGACGGTGACACCATCACAGTAAGAACGCAAAATTCAAAACAAAAAATCAGACTATTTGGAGTGGACTGCCCGGAGAAACTCCAGCCATACGGTAGAGCAGCTACTCTTTTAACTCAAAAACTAGCTTACAGAAAACTTGTAAAAATAACCCCTCTCCAGACAGACCGTTACGGAAGGACTGTGGCTTACGTCGCATTGCCAGACGGATCCAAGCTCAACTACGAACTTGTCTCCAGCGGACTGGCCTGGTGGTCCAAACAGTATGCCCCGGAAGAGATGCAGATTGCGACCCGGGAAATACAAGCCCGATTGAAAGGGATCGGGCTCTGGCAAGATATCTCTCCCATCCCGCCCTGGGACTTCAGAAAAGGAGTGAGACACTAGAGAAGGGTTTATACTGGGACGAAATCAAAAGGTGCCAGCCAATGAATTTCGTCCCAACCTCTCTAGATATCAATCGACTGCGTGAAGAGACTCCCGCTCTCAAGGCGGATCCATCTCTCATTCATTTTAACAATGCCGGAGCAGCATTGATGCCGGAGACAGTAGCCGAAGCGACCCGGGAGTATTTAGACAGTGAAATCCTCCGGGGCGGTTATGAAACCTTCGATAAGTACGAGAGCAAGCTGGAGATGTTTTATGAACATGCCGCTCAGCTCATAGGAGCCGATTCAAGGGAGATAGCCTTTATCGAGAATGCCACCAGAGCCTGGGATATGGCGTTCTACTCTCTACCTTTCACGGAAGGTGACAACCTGGTCACCAGTGAGGCGGAATACGCCAGCAATTACATCGCTTACTTACAGACGCAAAAGCGCATGAACATAGAGATCCGGGTCGCCCCCAATGACGCTTCGGGTTCGGTCGATCCTGAGAGACTGAAAACGGTAGTGGATACAAATACTAAATTGATTACTATTACCCACATCCCCACCTCCGGCGGTCAGGTAAACCCGGCAGCGGAGGTGGGCAAATTCGCCAGAGAGAACGATATTCTTTTTCTTTTGGATGCCTGTCAGTCCGTGGGGCAAATGGCGATAGATGTCGAAGAATTGGGCTGTGACTTTCTTTCAGCCACCGGGAGAAAATACCTCCGTGGTCCAAGAGGCACCGGTTTTTTGTACGTGAACAAAAGATGGCTGGGTAGAATCGAGCCGGTTTTTCTAGACCTCCATGCCGCCACCTGGACAGAGAAGGACAACTATAGAGTCCGAGACGACGCAAAAGCTTTTGAGAACTGGGAGCAGAATTTCTGCGGAAAACTCGGACTGTCTAGAGCAATTGAATACGCAAACAATCTGGGCACCAGGGAGATTGAAAGACGCATTTTTGAATTGGGTCATTATTTTAGAGAAGAGTTGAACAAAGTACCTGGTCTCACGGTGACGGATAGCGGGGCGATTAAGTGTGGAATCGTCACGATAAAGAGCGACCTGCTCCCGGCAAAAAAGATTGCCGACTCTCTCAAAAGAGAGAATATAAACCTATCCACCTCCTCTGTGCTCGGCACCAGATTGGATATGGAGGCAAGAAAGCTCCCTGAATTGGTGCGGATGTCCGTGCACTACTACAATACGGAGTCCGAAGTGGATCGCTGTATCAATTTCTTGAAAGAGATGCACCGTCGCTAATACAAATCTTTCTGGATTGTCTTATGCAAGATCTAAGTCCGGGCCAGAGCCAGGGTCTAGATCGGCGGAATCAGAGGCCAATTCAGAGTTCGAAATCGTGTCAGTGTCCGAGTCTATCCAGAGACCCTCTTCATTCATAATCTGATTGGGCGTGAACTTTATCTTGTAGTTCATGGAACGACAATCCTTAACGTAATAGCCAAGATAAACGTGCGGCAATTTAACTTCCCTGGCTTTCTCTATCACCGATAGAATCATCCAGGTGCCCAGGGACCTTGACTTATAGTCGGGATCATAGAATGAATAAACCAGCGAATAACCATCGGAGAGAGGATCTACGTAACAAACAGCGACCAGCTCATCGTCTAGATAATGGCACCATCTTTCTATCGGAAAAGGATTGTCGGACAAAGACCAGAGATGAAATAACGACTGCCCGGGCTCCGGCTCCGGCCAACCGACCTCATCAGCCCTGGACTGGTGATGCCGGTAGTAGAGCCGAATAATCTCATCGTCCATCTTAGAACTTTCCACTTTGATGAGAATATCCTGATTCTTCTTAATGGTTCGCTTCTGGGAGCGATTAAACTCAAATTGGGAAGCTATCAGACGAATAGGTCTGCACTCGCTGCAGGATGGACAACGGGGACGAAATAGCGCCTTTCCGTACTTACGCCAACCGGATTCCACCAGCCTGGTGTACTCTCTTTTTGTAAGCTCCGAGACGAAATGATACTCGAGCTGCCAGTTACGATCGCTCAAATATCCGCATTGTTCGGGTTTAGAAAGTTTCTTCTCTACAATTCTCATGGACAATTCACTACCTGAACAAATATTGTAACCCGGAACTAACCGGTCAGGCAGTAAATTTCAGGAATATCTAGACACCAATCTTGTCGGAATTCTTCTGGCCGGCGCACTTGAGAGTTTCCTGGCTGCTGTCATCAAAGGCTTTATTTATCTGCGATTTCACTTCAAGTCTTCTAAACTCAGCATTAAGCTTCAAGGCGAAAAATGCCCATGCGCTTCCGCAGACAATTCCAAGACCGATTATTCCGTAGGTTCCCAGACCGAAAACAGAATTGACCAGAAGAATGAGCAATCCGGCAAATCCCCTGGAGAAGCGATAGAAGAACATCTCTATCACCGGCTTCACCGAGTAGAGAATATCCCTTGAAGTAACCGTATAGGTCAACTCTTTGGCTGCCTTGAACCAGGAATGACGGATAGCTTCATCGGCATGGAAGATTGCCACAACTATTAAAGGATTGGCGAAGATAGCAAAACAGACAAGGCTGGCAGCGATCATTACACCGGAAGAAGCTATGGAAACTCCGGTTCCGAACTTCCTGATCACAAACGCGACAAGAAATATCTCGACAAAGAATTCACAAATACCTCGCCATCTCTCAAGGTTCGCATCGACGGCAGCTATGGCGTCAGAACCGGTGGCCATGGTATGCAGCACTTCATGGTACAAAAACTGTATGAGGTCCGGAGTAATTCTTTCGAAGCAGACAACACAGGTCAAAAAGAGGAGAAAACGATTGGAAGCTATCTGTTTAAAAACTCCGGAGAAATTTGATAGGTCGTATTTGCTCTTCTTATCCGAAGCAGACTCTGCTTTCATGTTTGCGATGTCTTTACTGCAAACACTTTCAATAACAAAAAAGATTCCCAGGGTGAGGGCGATGATACCCGCTGCCACCAGGAGCATGTTGGTTGAACCGAGACTCTTTACCAGTTCTGCCGTAATTGAACTGCCAAAAACAGCCCCCAGTCCACCACCACCGGCGATGATACCAAATAGCCGCTTGGCACTGGCTGAGTTAAACAGATCGTTGGCATACATCCAGAAAAGTGTGACACCCATGATCGAGAAAACATCCAGCCATACCCAGAAAACGCCTGCGGTCAAACCGGTGGGATTTTGGAATAGCTGCCACCAGACAAGCAGATTGATCATGAAGATGGTGTAGATACCACCTATTAATGGCTTCCGGGGAAGATGGGCGAACTTGGAATAGATATAAACAACCACACCGGTGACAAGCGCTGTTCCCATGTAGATGAACGGCATGTTGTCGTTGCCCAGTCCCTCAAGAACCAGACCACGTCGAATCGGTCGAAGTACGTAGTAACAACATATAAAAAGGAAGAACCACAAAAACAAAAGCGAGGTTTTGAGGCGTTCCCCTTTTTGAACGTCGAAGAAATAAGAAAGTGTGGTCATACTTCACCAGATCAAGAAACGAAACCATACTTCCTCTTCAAGGCGACAGACTTAGCTGTCAAGCATGGAACAGGACAAGTATAGGTGGAGGCACGGGAGTTTTCATTGGCTGTTCAGGAACATTTAAAGAATCGTGGTGCTGATTAGCTCTTTCTCTTTTTTGACCGGATCAATCGAGATCGCCTGCCAATAAGCTTCAAGAGATTATTAACCAGCTCTATATTTCCCTTCTTCTAGCTTTCCTGAACAGCAACCTTTCCTAAATGCCTTTGTCCACAAGTGTTTCTGGATCCGTGAAAGATTCGGACCGGGCTAAATGGAATTTCCTTTCATTTTTTAAAAACCGGATTGTCAAGAGCCTTGTTCGGAATAATTATGCCCGAGGGACTCTCGGTAAGCTTTTCCCGGACGAAGACTACCTGAATAAGTAGCGAACTCGGTTTCCTGAATCCTTGTGTACAAGTCATCTACCAGCTCCGCCAGGTAGACGAAATCTTCATCCGTCTTATCAAGGAAGAGTCTGTCCTCCGTATACGCTAAGAGGTCCTGGTAGGATACTGCATGTGGTGCCTTCATTTAAAACCGTCTTTCTAGAGACTGGGGTGAAATTTCTATCTTTATCCATTGTCAAAAGTGAAATATTAGGAGGAATCGACGAATTCTTATGTCCCTTGTTCCCCAAAACAGGAGACATTCAGCCATAGCTATACTTTGATAGAGCACCGCATATGCAGTCACCCCAAGAACCAGCTCCAACACATATAGAATTTCCTAAAGCAACGGAATAGTTTTTGCCTGCTCTGCTGCAAGCAAAATGTAAATTTCCTATCCTGGAGATTTCGAATTTAAAATAACCTGCTTCTCTTACCGGAAGAGAAAAAGCCCGGAAAGTAGAGATGCTTGCAAAGAGATAGGCAAGAATCCAAGAGTTTACATATGAACTCGATTTATGATCAGTTCAAGAAATACAAGTAAAATCTCCCCAGGAATCCTTATCATATCCATAGTCATATCGCTTAGAGCCGCAAGTCAATACTGCATATTTGCGGCTTGAGCAAAACGATTGTGAACAGACGGCGTCTAATATCACAAGTTTTGAGGTTCTTGAATTGACTGATTTTGCCATAGAAAGTGACTTCCGACTCGGCAAGCTTCTGGTTGAGATGGATTTAGTGACCCGAACCAGGGTTGAACAAGCCGTGGTGCTTTCCTCTTTGACCACCCTTCCCCTGGGCAAACTACTTTCAATGCTCGACTATGTACCGGAGCGCCTGATCAAAAGCAGTATAGAAGCCCAGTCGATGCTCCGGGATCGATTGATAAAAATGGATCTTGCGAGAAAAGCAATGTACCTGGTGCGTTCCAGCAATATTAGTTTTTCGGATGCTCTCACAACCCTGGGCTTTGAATATCTGAGCACCAGCCGATCCAGATTGGGAGAGCTTCTCACCGACTCCCAGAAACTAGGCAAAGAGCAGCTCGAATTCGCTCTTTCTATCAGCAATTCTTCCGGCCTGCCGCTGGGTCAAATATTCATCCTTATGAATAAGATAACTGAAGATTTCCTCCGCATGGCTCTTGCTTTGCAAAGAGAGTTGCGCAGTGGCAACATTGAAAGAGAGAGAGTGATTGCTCGGCTGGCTAGCGCAGACAAAGCAGACCAGACAGCGAACTGCCTGCCTTCCCAGAACACTGAGAGGGTGAAGCTAGGAGAACTTCTCACGACAGCCGGGTTCATAGACAAAGATAGGCTGCAAGAAGCGACCGAAATTGCTTCTTCCTTAAATATGCTGCTCGGAGAGTTTTTGATTCAAAAGTCGGTGATAGAAAGGGATGTTCTCACCCTGGCATTGAAGCTTCAAAGCCAGGTTTGGCAGTCCAAACTTACCCTCTATGAAGCTGGACGCATATTAAAGGATGCAGCCACATATTTAAAAGAGACGGATTTCAAAGCGCTTCCTGAAAAAATTGAGCTTTTTCATTTCCTGCGCTTGAGCGGATATCTAACCAACCAGATGATCGAAGAGTCCCTTGAGAGAATGAATAGCCAGCCCCGTCTGATTGCATCGATCATGAAACACTCCAGGGAAGATTGTGATAGTGCCACCAAATTGGCCCTGAGCGACTCCAGAACGCTTCGAATTGTTTTGGCTGAAATCTACCCGGAAGATAGAGCAATAATTGATTCCGGACTTGTCCTTCACAAACTGGTGTTGGATGGAAAAATGAGCCTGCAAGAGGCACTCTTTAATTTCAGTATCAAAAGAAGTGGCGCGCTTAAGGACTTCAACGACAATATATGAGAAGGCACAATCTCATTTAAGGCATCAAAAATCTAAATTCGTGCTATTTCTCTTGTATGAATAAGAACAGTACAGAAAATAGCGTTCAAATCACATCTATCCCCTCGTTCAGAAGACCGGGGCATTACGCTATTCTGGCAGTTTATGGATTCGCCTGGATGTTTGCGGCTATTTGGTTAGCCATGGGCATTCTATTAGCCAGCGTTTCACAACCCTATGCCGTTCTTCTGCTTGTGGTAGACAGTATTTTTATCTGCTATCTCGCTCACATTACAAGAAAACTCGCGACGAGACAGACAACCCAATTCATTGTCGAAGGAACAGACAAAACCCTGCACCTCTTCAAGGTGTTTGAAGGTTCTAAAAAGAACCAACATCACTCTATCAATTTGGATGAAATAAGAGCGGTAGAGCACTATCGATACCAGGACAGCGGCTCACTGATTTTTGTATTGAAGTCCGGGCATAAGCTTGAAATCCCTGTGTGGTGCATGCCGGAAAGAGCAAAAGTGCTCTTCGAATATTTGAACAAAAATGGAATCGCAGTGACAACCATTTAACTCCCGATTCAAGCCCTGGGGCAGATGATCACAAAGGAGGAGACGATGGTACTCAATAAAATAAATGACTCAAATTTCGACGCGAAAGTATTGAAGTCGGATCAACCTTTCCTTCTCGATGTATACACCCGATGGTGCGAGCCATGCACAAAGTTCAACCCGCTATTAAAACAGTTATCGGAAGAGTATCAGGACTCGGTACGATTCGGAAAAATCGACGCGGATTACAATCCAAGTATTGTCAAAGAGTACAACATCTCTACCGTGCCGACCTTGTTGTACTTCAAAAACGGTCGGATGATTAAAATGCTCAGCGGCATTCAGGATAGAGGAGAGGTAGAAGACTTGTTCACAGGCGACTAAACGACGGGTTTACTCAAACCTTTCCTCAAGCCTGTTTAGGAATCCGCACGAAGAATATGCTACCTTCACCGGGTCTACTCTCCAGACCTATCTCACCGCGATGGGCTTCTACTATGGACTTACATATTGCCAGACCTAAGCCGATACCGCTTCCACATTCAGAATCATCATCCTGAACCCGTTGGAAACTTTCGAAGATGCGCTCGAAGTTTTCTTCGGATATACCCTTGCCATAGTCCTGGACACTTATTATGACATGGTCATCTTCTACCCTGGCGCTGAGGTTGACGTTCTCACCTTCCGGTGAATACTTCACCGCATTTGACACCAGATTCACAAGAACCCTTATGAAGGAATCCACGTTGACAGATACACTTATTTCGCTTGGCGCGTAGTCGATCTCAAGTTTCTTTCTTGCGGCCATGCTTTCCAGCGCGAATATGGTGGCGGAAAAAAGTTCATCAACCGGCACAACTTCAAGTTTCAGATCATCACGATAATTATTAACCAGTCCGGCTTCCAGAAGATCGTTCACAAGTCTAATCAGGCGAGCGACTTCCGTCTCCACCCCGGCGACTCTCACTCGCGCTTTGTCGGAGAGATCTCCCAGCGCTCCGCTAGATAGAAGTGTCAACAATCCCTGCACCGACATAAGCGGGGTTCTCAGGTCATGGCTGACAACATTGAGAAACTCCATCTCCGGCACCGATAACTTCTTCTTACCGGCGACAAAGCATTCATTCACCAACTTTATAGTGCCGTCCGGATGCTCCTCCCGGGCGGTGCCGCTCTCATCGATCTGAATTTGAAGAACACCATCTTTGGTGAGTCTGATGCCACCCTGCATGCGAGCTGTGATTCCATCATGGACCATACTCCAATGATCGGAATAAGGGTCATAGGAATAAACTACTTGAGTCTTATCTTCTTTCCCAGATTCGGTCTCCACCCTTATCAATCGATCCTGACTGTAAAAGAACTCTCTACGCTTTTTCTGGCCTGGATAGACGATCGCTTTGATACGAGCTTCCGGCTCTATGCCCCGAATAATGCAGGGAGTGTGAGGCAAAACCCATTTGGCGACAACGAAAGGGTGATTGTCATCGGAAACAAGTTCTGGAACTGACTCCGCATAGGTTTTGGATGTTACAAGCAACTCATTAGCGTTATGCCCCTGGGCCAGAGAGGATACGGAGGAGGCTTTGCGTCTTTTACTGAGCGCGTCACCGATTGCGATAATCTTAGGATTAGAGCCCTTAGAAGGCAAAATGCCACTGGCGTCGGAATCGCTAGTGGAAGCACTAATCTCTTTTGGTAATGTCGACCCCATATTTATCTCTCTAAAAACGTCTAGCACTCTAGAAGATGGAAATCACTCAAAAACTTCGAATGATCTGGTAAGTAGGGGATTTCTGAACTTTAATTCATAATTGTGAACTTTTGGTACCCTTTAAAAATCTCTGACAAAGTAAAATGCCGCCGGATACGATCCAGCGGCACTTTTCCAATATTTACCGATTTAGCTATTGCTAAAGAGCAGCAACTACCAGGATTTTACTTTAGGTCTAGAGGGATTAACTACAATCTCTCTTCCTTCGACAGACTTGCCGTTCATGGCGTTGATAGCGGCTTCGGCAGTCTCTTGACTGTCCATTTCGACAAAAGCGAATCCGCGTTTTCTGCCGGTTTCTCTATCCGTCGGAATAGATACTGATACAACCTTACCGTGCTCTGCGAAAAGCTCTTCTAGGTCTGGTTCATTCAGACTGAAGGGAAGGTTTCCGACGTACAATTTACTGTTCATATGAATATAACTCTCAAAACTAACTATTTCTTCTTGCACTCCGGATAAACGGAGCGCAGGCATAGTATGTCATGAATTGTCCAAAAGGTGGAGAATAAGTAGCGGACTGTGCCGATTATTTACAATTTAAGACATGCGTGTCTTTCTTAGGGTCTCCTCAAAGTCAAAGGGTCAATCATGTTTTCATCAAGACTCAACACTGCACGGCGATAAATTTCAACACTATATACAGTATCAAAAGACCGATTCCCCAATTTCTGAATAGCCGCCTCGGTCAAGCTTCCCCTTGATATCAGTTATTGTTATATACTGCTAGGCACATCAGATTGAGGACTTGCGATGAGAATCGGTTTTTATGTAAACGACATAGATTCTGAAGAGGTATCTTTTACGAATAATCACCTGGCCATGGCAGCCATTGCCAACGGTCATGAAGCCTGGGTATTGCAAGCCGATTCTTTTAAATACGATAAAGATGACCGCATTAAGGCGACCGCCTGGCACGCGCCGGTGAAGCGCTATCATTCCGCCAGCTCCTATCTGAAAGAGTTGAAAGGCGATAAGGCAAAGAAAGAGTTGATCTCAGTGAGCGACCTCGACGTTCTATTTCTGAGAAGCAATCCCACAATAGAAGTCGGTCCCAGAGCCTGGGCCCAGAGCATCGGCATCAATTTCGGACGCATTGCCATGAAACACGGGGTTATCGTTGTCAACGACCCGAGCGGTCTGGCCAATGCCATGAACAAGATGTATTTCCAGCTCTTTCCTGAAGAGGTAAGACCCAGAACGATAATCACCCGAAGCAAAAGACAGATCAAAGATTTCGCCAAGGAAGAAGGTCGAGTAGTCCTGAAACCCCTCCAGGGATTCGGCGGTCAGGGCGTCTTCCTTGTCAAACATGGGGATACCACCAACCTCAATCAGATTATCGACTCACTTACCAAAGATGGTTACGTGATTGCCCAGGAATATCTTCCCGAAGCCAAAAAAGGCGACACTCGCCTCTTTCTAATGAACGGAAGGCCTCTGGAGCATAAAGGCAAATATGCAGCATTCAGAAGGGTAAGCGCCCCGGATGATATTCGCAGCAATATTCATGCTGGAGGCTCGTTGGACTCGGCAAAACTGACCGATGCCATGTTTGACCTGGCGGATCTGGTTAGACCGAAACTGGTTCAAGACGGCATGTTCCTGGTAGGCATCGACATAGTCGGAGACAAGATCATGGAGATCAATGTTTTTAATCCGGGCGGTCTTAATTTCGCCCAGAAACTGGAGGGGGTCAACTTCTGCAATGCCGTTATCAACACTCTGGAGAAAAAGGTAACCTACATGAAACACTACCAGAGAGACTTT
>MDTD01140942.1_pt1 | contig 10387 bp, 11 predicted proteins | sample 811221 | NCBI WGS metagenome assembly MDTD01 (sample SAMN05326646, study PRJNA326480) | marine metagenome | isolation source: seawater | place: Pacific Ocean: South West | collected 2011
AACGAATGATCCGATATAACCGCCTTCAGGTATACCATAAGCTAAATTGTATCCTCCAAGCCAGAACATAATTCCAGCAATCGCAAACAATCCAATATTTTTAGTTGCAATCGATGCAACACTTTTGGATGATACCATTCCAGATTCTAACATTGCAAAACCTGGCGCCATAAACATTACTAGAAACCCACAAATTAAAAATAACAAAGTATTAAAAACATATTGTGTTTCAGCTCCAACTTTACTTTCAGCTGAGAAACTAGGTTCAACTAGTAATATTAAGGCTAAAAGTGCAAAAGATAAGTAGTGACTTATTTTTTTCATTTTTTTCTCCTTTTTGTTATCGTTATGCACTTTTTAGATAATAAATAATTGGACTAAAGCGTTAATGGAGCCCATCAGGTTTACAAAAATTAGATATCTAAAAAAGTAATAATAGGATTGCAGTAAAAGAATATTAAGGTGTGCTTAAATTTAACTAACAGGGGACAAGAAGTGAGCAAACTCAAGCACACTATTAAGCAATAATGCTATTCGTTAATATTTTGAAATAAAATCGACCTATTTCCCGCAAAAGGAGTCTAGTGGATATTTAAATGGCTATTTTCTTAGCTTTTTCTATGTACTTTTCCCTTAATAATTTAGTGAATTTACCGGGACTGCCATCAGAAATCTTAGCATTATTAATTTTTACAACAGGTGTAACAAATGTTGTTGCGCTTGTTATAAACGCTTCAGACGCACTTTGTGCCTCACTTATTGTAAAGTTTTTATAATCAATCTTGTAATTTAATTCTTTAGCACATTCTGCCACTGTTTCTCTGGTAATACCTTTAAGTATTAAATTGTCAGCTTGTCTTGTAATTACCGTTCCATTTCTTATTATCCATGCATTATTTGATGTACCTTCTGTAACATTACCATTCCTTATCATCCAAGCATCATCAAATCCTTCCTGAGCAGCAGTAAATTTAGCAAAAGATGGATATAATAATTGAACCGTTTTTATATCACACCTTCCCCATCTATTATCTTCTATAGTCATTACACTTATACCCTCTAAAGCACTTTTATTATTAATCAGATCTTTTTCTTGAGTAAAAGCCGTTACAGTGAATTCATTTTTAGAATTTGGAAAATCAAAACTTCTTTCAGCAACTCCTCTTGATACCTGAAGATATACAATGCCTTCTATTAAATTATTTTTTTTAACAAGTTCTTTATGAAACATCTTTATCTCATCATGATTTAACATTCTGGGGTATCTTAGTTCAGACATAGAACGATCTAATCTTTTCATATGATTGTCAAAATCTATTAATTTTCCATCCAAAACTGAAGTCACCTCATATAATGCATCACTGAATAATAAGGCCCTGTCAAAAATAGAAACTTTAGCCTTGGTCTCTTCAACATATTCTCCATTAAGATAAACTATTCTATTCATCAAATTATATTGCTTTGTTAAATTTTTTGTTCAAGTAATTAAACAAATCTCCTTGATTAAAAACATTTCTTTTAAGTAATTTTTCATCTTTAGATGGGTAGTCTGATCTAAAATGTGTTCCACGGCTCTCTTTTCTTTGCATAGCAGCAAAAGTTATTAATTTTGAAACCAACAACATGTCTTTTAATTTCGCTGATAAACTTTTCGCTTCTCTTTCTATTCTAAAAAATTCTATAAAAGCCTGATCTAAACTTGATAGATTTCTGTCTACTCCAACAAATTTATTCATAGCTGATCGTAATTGCCATATATATTTTTTTGCCCTTATTTTACTAATTGTTTTTTCTTTAGGAATATAATTCTCAATGTTGATCAATTTATGGCTTTTCTTTGGAGGTTCTGAATTTATAGTACTTGCAATTCTTTTTGAAAAAACAAATGCTTCTAAAAGAGAGTTGCTTGCTAAACGATTAGCTCCGTGCGCGCCTGTTGAGCTGCACTCCCCGCATGCCCATAATCCATTTACACTTGTTCTACCGTTTATATCAACCTTAATCCCACCCATATGATAATGAGCAGCAGGGATTATAGGAATTAAATCTCTTGATGGAATTATTGATGCATGTTGTAAATATTGAGATGCCGTTGGAAACATTTTCTCAAAATTAATTTTAAAATGTCTGCAGTCTAGAAAAGTTGAATGTCCTTTTATTTTATGTTTATGAATTGATCTTGATACAACATCTCTTGGCGCCATTTCACCCAATGGGTCATCGTCAAATAAAAACCTTTCATTATTTTCATCAACGATTAATGCTCCCTCTCCACGTATCGCTTCTGTTAAAAGAGGCGCGGGGTCTAATCCAACATCTAAGGCTGTTGGATGAAATTGTACAAACTCCAAATCTACTAGTTGGGCATTCGCTTGTGCTGCCATTGCAATTGCTTCACCATAAACATCCCTTGGATTCGTTGTATGAGCATAAATACTTCCTAATCCACCAGTAGCTAATATTACATTTGGGGATTGAAAAAAAACAAAATTATCTACTGCTTCATTTTTGTGTATATGCCCCATGATGCCATGACATTGATTATCTTTTTGAATAATATGATCTACTGAAATATCCTCAATAAAAGTAATATGCCCTTGTTGCTTTGCGTATGCAATTAAGTGATCTACTAAGAATTTGCCTGACTGATCTCCATTAATTTTCAGTACTCTTCTATAAGAGTGGGCAGCTTCCTTTGATAATGAAAACTCGTTGTCACATTTATCAAAATTGACACCAATCCTTTCTAAAAATTTAACTACGTCTATAGCTTCCTCCGTGATAGTTTTTACAGCTTTCTCATCGCTTAATCCTGAGCTTGCTTTAATGGTATCCTCAAAATGTTTTTGTGGACTATCTTGTTTTGTAACAGCAGCGGCTATCCCCCCTTGAGCCCACGCACTTGACGACATTTCTCCTAATTTTCTTTTAGTAACAAGCGTTACTTTTCTCGGATAAAGTGACACAGCAGTCATTAAACCAGAAATACCTGAGCCAACTATTACAACATCTGACTTATAAATACTTTCCATGATTATTTTTTAATATAAATATACAATTATGAAAACTATTTTAAGTCTAATTTTAATGTTTTTATTGTCGCTTAAAGTTTTTGCTGCAGGAAGTGATGACGATAATACCATAACAAAACCTAGAGCTTACAAAAGTGCTATAAAACTAATAAAAAAAGAAAATTACCCCAAAGCCATTACGGTTCTTGAAAAAATTTTAGATAAAAAAAAATATCAAAAAGATCCTGATATTTTAAATGAGTATGCTTTCGCACTACGCAAAAATGGCGAATTGGTAAAAGCAGAGGTTTTTTATAACAAAGCTCTTACAATAGACCCGGCACATAAAGGTGCTCTGGAGTATTTGGGAGAACTTTATGTAGATACAAAGAGAAAGGATAAAGCTAATCTTCTTTTATCAAAGTTGAAGAATTGTAAATGTGAGGAATATTCTGAGCTAAAAGATTATATCTCAAATAATTAATTCATAGCTTCTAGAAGTCTTAAAACACATTCTCCAAATTTTTCTGTTTTAGGTTTAAAACCAAGGTCTTTACACTGTTTTTTGAGTTTTTCTAAATTAACATTTTTATTAGATATGGTTTTTTTTTTATTTATCTTTTTTTCATTTTTACCAACTTTTTTTAAAACTTTAGCAAACTCATATTTTGAAAAATTAATGAATTTGATGCTACATTTTTTAGCATCTTTAATTTTTAATATTTTTCCATTTTCTGTCTTTAAATTTTTAACTTTAGTTTCATTACAATGGTCAAGAGCCATATTAGCAAATATGCTTTTTGTTAATTGAGTATCATCGATTACTTTTGGTTTTAAAAATTCACATTTTCTTAGGTTCAAAGGGCCGACTCCTAATCCTTTTTTTCCAACGCATTTTGATTTTTTATCACCAAAAAAATGGTGTTTGCTATTATAAATATGTTGATTAATTGTTTCTTTTCCATTGATTATCATTTTTTGTGACAACAGCGCGAGATATTTAGGTTTAACTTCTAAATGCTCCTCTAATTTAAACCAATATGCTTTTGATTTAGAATAGTCGTCTGCGTAGGCAGCTTTTTTACTATAGCCTAAATCTATTAATTTCTTAAAATTTTCAGGTCCCAAACGGCTCTCTGCAAAACTATATGATGAAAGAGAAATTAAAATTATAATTGTAAATCTTAAAAATGTCATATCTTACCATACTATTTCTGATCCATCCCAATTAAAAAATTTTCCTGTTTGAGATGAGTCAATTGAATTTATAATTTTAATCAAATGTCTTGCAGATTCTTCAGGATTTTGAATTTTAAGATTTATTTTTTGGAAGGGTTTTGACAAGTTTGATTTAACAGTCCCTGGATGAAGCGAAACAAAAATTGCTTTTTTATTTTTCACTTTCATTTCAATTGATGCGGTCTTTATTATTTGATTCAAGGCCGCTTTTGAAGCACGATAAGAATACCAACCCCCATAAACATTATCTGTGATTGAGCCAACTTTAGCTGATAACGTAGCAAAAACAGATTTTTCATCTTTATCAAGCAATGGCGCAAAATGTTTTATTAAAAGAGCTGGACCTATTGTATTTATTAAAAAAACTTTTTTTATAAATTCAAATTCTATCCTTTTTAAAGTCTTTTCTGGCATTAAATTATTATGATGCAAAATTCCGGTGGCATCAAAAAAAATTGATATTGGTTTATTTTTTTTCTTTATATACTCTACTGTCTCTAAAATTGTATTTTCCTTATTAAAGTCTATCGATGGCCTCGTATTGGTGCCAATTTTAATAATCTCTGAAAAACCAATTTTATATAATTCATCAGCGATAGCTTTACCTATCGCTCCTGTTCCACCGGCTATGACAGCTAAATTATTTTTATTCATAAAAAAAGGCCGTAGGTATTATTACGGCCTTTTTTGAAATAATCAAACTTATGCGTTTAACGCTTGATCTATATCGGCAATTATATCATCGGAATGTTCAATACCGATAGATAATCTTACATAACCTGGTGTTACACCTGCTGCTGCCATATCCTTTTCGTTTAATTGAGAGTGTGTGGTGCTTGCAGGATGAATAGCCAATGATCTTGCATCACCTATATTGGCTACATGATATAACATTTTGAGACTATCAATAAATTTTTTTCCAGCCTCTAGACCACCTTTTAATTCAATACCCAAAAGAGCGCCGCTGCCACCTTTAAGATATCTTTTAGCTCTATCACCAATTTCACCTTTATGAAGTGTTGAGTAAATTACCTTCTCTACTTTAGAGTGCTTTTGCAGAAAATTTTTTACTTTTTCAGCGTTTTCGCAATGCTGTTTCATTCTCAAAGCTACAGTTTCTAAACCTTGAATAATCTGAAATGCATTGAATGGACTTATAGCTGAACCTAAGTCTCTAAGCAAAACTACTCTAGCTCTAATTATATATGGTATATTGGCTCCTGTTAATTGAGGGACTGCATCACCCCAAACCGCACCATGGTATGACGGATCGGGTTGCCAAATATTTGGTTGTCTTTTTTTATCTACTGACCAATCAAAGTTTCCAGAATCAACTATAATCCCTCCAATACTGTTGCCATGACCTCCAATAAATTTTGTTAGAGAGTGCATCACAATCGCTGCTCCATGCTCTATTGGCTTACAGATTACTGGACAGGCAGTATTATCTACAATTAAGGGAATCCCATGCGGTCTTCCAATATCTGCCACTTCTTTAATTGGAAAAACTCTTAAAGAAGGATTTGGTAAAACTTCTGCGTAAAATAATCGAGTTTTATCATCTATCAACTTTTCAAAGTTTTTAGGGTCTGAGGGATCTGCGTATCTTACCTCAATACCCATAGATTTAAAGGTATTGGTAAATAAGTTAACAGTTCCACCGTATAAATCTGTAGATGCCACGATATTATCTCCGGCACTACATAAATTTTGAACAACGAATGCTGATGCTGCTTGTCCCGAACTTACACACAATCCAGCAGCCCCACCCTCTAGTGCTGCAACCCTTTCTTCCAACGTATTAGTTGTTGGATTCATTATCCTTGTATAAATGTTACCAAACTCTTTAAGTCCAAACAGATTAGCGGCATGTTCAGCCGAATTAAACTGATAGGATGTTGTTTGATGTATTGGAACCGCAACAGACGTTTGACTTTCATCACGTCTAAATGTTCCACCATGGAGACCTATGGTCTCTGGATTTGTACTTTCTGTTGTCATTGTTACTCCTTAGTTATTCATTTGTTGTCAATGAGTATCTAAGCTTTTGGTAGGTACGCTTTAGCTGTATCTTAGTCCGCAAGCTGCTTCAAATCGACATGTGGGTTGTATAGTTTTTATCAGTTCAAATCAAGTAGTTGTTTTATTTTTTTCCTAAATTTACCGTTTACGGTAAAATAATGACCGTCTTCCTCATGTAAAGATTCACCTGTGGAGTGATATTTTAACAAATGCATATAAAAATCTTTAATATCTACTTCAACTTCAATATTTTTATCATCAAGAATCTTTACTTTTTTACTCATTCTATTTTATTACTATGATAATACTTAAATTTTTGAGATAGCAAATTATCTATCCTATAAAAATTAGGTATTAAAAATGGTCTTCTAGGATGAATTCTATCATTTACCCAGCTTGTAGACCAACCTTTAGTTGTTTCGACACATAACTCAGAAAAATTGTTAATATTAAATTTATCTTGTATTTGGAAACAACCATTTAGAAAAATATCAACGTAAGACTGAACTATTGGATGATTGTTATCTGGTGCAATAATATTATTTTTCTTTGCCAAATAAACCCAAAAGTTCTTGTTTTTAGGTTTTACGTTTTCCTTGTAGAATCTAAGTTCTTCAAATTTTACTCTGTACCTACAATAACCCTTTTCTCTTCTGTCTAATTTTTTAATAGATTGTATATTTAATGGGTAATAAACAGCATTCACAGTAGAACCTAACTTTCTTGATATAGTTAAAAATGTAATATTATACCTTGAACTTCTTTGCCCCCACTCTCTTTGAAAATTATTAATAATTAGAGGTTTAACGTTTATCGCCTCTTTATTAGTTCTTGTTCTAGAACTTTTTTCCATTAAACTTCCATAGCCTATAATAAAATTTTTAGATCCTTTTTTAGGTATTTGATTACACTCACTTGCATAATTTTTTGTACTAAACAAAAAAATTGAAAAAAATAAAATAAAAATGATAGGTCTCATTTTAATATCCTCAACTTTCCAAAATTATGTTTTGAGTCTATTGAAATATAGCTATCGAAACATTTCTTGTAATCCTTAAGTAAATCTAAAGTAATTCTTTGGTAAAAACTGATAAATTTTTTGAGTTGATAATCATTCATTCTAAGTTTCTTTGGTAGTTTTCTCTCTTGTTGCCTTCTCCAATAAAATACTTGCTTAAATGAGGGAATTTTTAAAAAAATCGAAAAATCTGATTTTTTATAAATTTTGGAAAAATATTTCTTGCTCATCATATTTACATACTCTCGCCATTTAAAATCTTTATCTAAAAGTTTTTCTATCCGATTAACTGGTTCTTTTATTTGAATATTACTGCAGCCTTGATAACCAGCACACCATCCTTCTAAAATAAATATATCATATGGAAATTTTATACTCACAAACTTTGAACTTAAAATATCATCGTGTCCTTTTGAAAAAAAAGGTAATTTATATTTGTTTTTTTTATTAGACTGAAAATTTTTCAAAATTTTGTTTATTAATTTCAAATTATGCGTACCGGGTACACCTCTAGTTAAAAATAATTGCGAAATTTTTTTTGATAAAGCTAATCTCTCTTTTTTACTAAGATAAAAATTATCAATGGATAGTGCTAAAACACTTAGTTTTCTTTTTTGCAAAGATTTCTTAATCTCTGAAACAAATGTTGTTTTTCCAGAGCCTTGTGAGCCTGAAATTATACAAAAAATTTTTTTCTTTTTCCTCTTTTTTTTTAAATTAATAATGTGTTCAGTTACGTCTTTAACTGTATCTAAATATTTATTATTGATCACTTATTTATACAATTTTGACTATTAAATTTTTCAATTAAATCCCTTTTTGGATTTATAAAGAATTTTCGTTCACAAGTAATTAATAGCTGACTTTTTTGATAAATGTAAATTTTATAAGGAGCTTTAAATATAATTTTAGTTGGTTCACCAAACTTTGTTTTTAAAACAGAGCTTTTTTTTCCAAGATATTTTTGTAAAATTAAATTTTCTTTTTTTTGAGATTTATAAATTTCCTTATCAACATAATTACACTGAAAGATAAAAAAGAATATTAATCCTATTATTAATTTTTTATAAATTCTCATAATATTATTTTATATTGTTTAAAAACTAATTAAATATGATTTAATAATTATTTTAATTAATCATGAATGTTCCAATTGTTAATCATCCAGATTATGTCGCTCAAATAGGAGATGATCATCGTTTTCCAATCAAAAAGTTTGGTGAATTAATTAAATTGCTTAAATTAAAAAATATTGCAGGAGACCATAATATTTATAAACCAATGGAAGTCTCAATACCTACTTTGCTAAATACACACACAGAAAATTATGTAAGTAAAATAAATAATTTGTCATTAAGTTCCAATGAAATTAGAAAACTTGGATTTCCATTGGTTGAGAGTGTCAGACGAAGATCGTTTGTGGCAACTGGTGGAACTGTTCTTGCTTCAAAATTAGCTATAAGAAATAAACTGGCCTGCAATACAGCTGGGGGCTCTCATCATGCCTTTTCAGATCAGGGAAATGGTTATTGTGTTTTTAATGATGTGGCCGTAGCCGCAAACTTTTTAAAAAAAAAATATAAATATAATAAAATTTTAATATTAGATCTTGATGTACATCAAGGCGACGGGACTGCAAAAATATTTGAAAACGATGATAATATTTTTACTGTAAGTGTACATTCAAAAAAAAATTATCCATCAAAAAAACAAAATAGTAATATTGATATCGAGTTGAAAGATGGAGTGGGTGATGAAGAGTATTTGAATATCGTAAATAATTTATTAACAAAGTTAAATAATCAAGATTTTGATTTTGTTTTTTATATTGCTGGTGTTGATGTTCATCATGAAGATAGATTGGGTAAAATAAGTATGACTGAGAATGGGATAAAACAGAGAGAAAATTTGGTAATAAAGAATTTTTTTAAAAAAAATACTCCCTTGTGTGGTGTTCTAGGTGGTGGTTATAATCAAAATTTTGAGCAATTAATAAAATTACACTCAATACTTCATGAAACGTGTAATGATATTCTAAATAACTAAATAATTGTTACTAACTCTTCAGATGAAGTTGGATGAACTGGGATCGTTTGTTTTAAGTCGTTTAAATATAAATTCTTTTGAAATGAAATAGCTAAAGATTGAATAATTTCTGCTGCGCTCTCACCTAGATAAATTATACCTAAAACTTTTTCCGTTTTTGGATCATACATAATTTTAATAAAAACTTTAGACTTTGAATTCATATAAAAAGAATATTTTAGAGGTGTAAACTCTGTACTTAAAATCCTATATTTAATTTTAAGATTTTTTAGATCATTTTCACCATATCCAATTATGCCAACTTCTGGTTGAGTAAAAATTGCCGACGCAACGTGATTATAATTTAATTTCAAGTTTATTTTTTTATCACTTAGATGATAAAATAAAATCATCGCCTCTCTAATTGCCACTGGGGTTAAATTTTTACGATTAGTAACGTCTCCAATTGCAAAAATAGTTTTATCATTTGATCTTGAATTCTTATTTACTTTAATAGCTTTATTTTTATCAACCCTAACTTTAGTTTTTATTAAATTTAAACTTTTGGTATTTGGCGTCCTGCCTATAGCATAAATCAAAAGATCCGAAGTGATAGGCTTTCTACTTGTTTGAATAATAATTTTATTATTTTTTTTATCTACTCTTTTCAAAGATGTATTACCAAAAATTTTAATTCCTTTTTTTTGTGCATAATGTAATATTCTATTTCCAATATCTTTATCGAATTCATTTAAAATAGTTTTTTTTCTAAAAATCAAATTTACATTGTAATTTAAATTTTTTAATAAAAAGGCAAACTCTAATGCAATATAACCACTTCCAACTATGGAAACATTTTTAGGTATATTTTTTAACTCAAAAAAATGATCAGATGTTATGCCATGTTCTGACCCTGGAATATCAGGATAATTCGGATATGAACCTGTTGCTATAATTATTTGTTTTGAATAAATAATTTTTCTTTTTTTTTTTAAGTAAAGACTATTTGATGAATTGAATGAAGCATGATCATGAATTATTTCAACTCCAGCCTTTTTTAAATTTTTAATAT
>MDTD01044833.1_pt1 | contig 10386 bp, 9 predicted proteins | sample 811221 | NCBI WGS metagenome assembly MDTD01 (sample SAMN05326646, study PRJNA326480) | marine metagenome | isolation source: seawater | place: Pacific Ocean: South West | collected 2011
ACATCTTTAAACATCCATCCCATATGGCTCCACCAAAATCCTCTCTTACTGTTATGATGATCAACTTCTGTATCTGAGAATGAATGATGATGTCTATGTAAACCAACCCAATCAATAGGTCCATGTTGACAACTAATTGCTCCACATGTGGCAAAAAATCTTTCAAGCCAAAGAGGAACTATAAAAGATCTATGTGATAGTAAACGGTGATAACCTAATGTCACTCCAAGGCAAGCAGTTAACCAATAAAAGAAAAATAATGTAACTAGAGAGGGAATGCTCCAATATTTAGGCTGTAATGCAACTATTGAAAGTAAATGAATTACAACCATAAAAACAATAGTTCCCCATGTTTTATGTAGTTTTGGGGGGTATTTTGAAGAATCTTTTGATGGTGCTAAGAATTTTTTATGTAAATCTATAACCTTTTCAGGCGGAACAGGTCTTGATAATTTAGCTGTTTCTTGGAAAAGAATTTGTTTCATGCTACTAAATAGTTTTCAAAAGTACCGATATGAAATATTATCATACTATACTATTGATTCGTTTACTGATCTGTGACCATTGGATACCGCGATAAATTATCAAGTGGGCGTAGAGCAATGGCACATTTGATACATGTATGGCATGAAAGGAATGCTTGGTCTCATAAAGTTTTGCCATTACTTTCAGATGTACTTGATATTGGCAGGGTGCATAATTCTCAAATTTCAAATCTTAGAAATGGAAAGTTATCATCACCAGGACCTGAGGTTTTTTTGGCTTTAGCTCAAGTAAATACGATTCTTGATCAAGGAGTTGAGTCGATCAGGGATCAGTTAGAGCTCGATTATCCAGAATTATGGAAAACTTTGCAAGAATCATCATATCCTTTAAAAAATAATGAAGGGAATCCTTTATCTGCTGGAGAATTGTTTGAGATATTTGCGGGATTACGTCCTTTGCCTAATTCTTTTGATTGGTTTATTGAAGATGAGGAGGCTTCAAAATTAAGCGAGGTGCTCTCTGAGCATTTCTGTCGAGATCGTCTTTGGAGACATTGTAAAACTGATATTATGAATGCATATTCAGTTACAAAACTTTCCAGAAGAGAGCGTTTTGCAGAGGTGATTGCTGGCTTAAGAGACTTTACAGCAGAAGAACTTGATGGTGAATTGTTAGATCTTTATGAGGCATCTCGCAAATTATCTTTATTTACAAAGGGTGGTGCAAATGATTTCTTAAAACTATTAAGAAATATGGTCTCAATTAAAGAGGAATAAAAAAAGATGAATCATGAAAATCAATTAAAAATTTTAGAGAAATTTGTATTAGATAAAGAAAAAGAATTAATTCCTCTATTTAATTCTAGATCGCATAATGTTTATAAAAAATTAAAAAATATTCTTGATATTTTCAAAGAAGAGAGACTTTCAACAGCTGACTTTCAAACCTCTACAGGTTTAGGCTGTGACGATATCTCAAGAATAAAAATAGATCAAATATTCGCAAGAGTTTTATCTGCAGAAAAAGCTGCGGTACGAATGCAATTTGTAAGTGGTACTCATGCTATAAGTTCTGTTTTATTTGGGGTGCTAAGACCAGGAGATCTAATGCTTTCAATAACTGGTCGTCCATACGATACGCTAGAAGAAGTTATTGGGATAAGAGGTCAAAGAAACGGATCGTTAATAGATTTCGGAGTTAATTATGAACAAATTGAATTTAGAGATAATGACTTGTATTTTGAGGAGATTGAAAATTTTATGAGGATAAATGTTTGCAAATTAGTATTTATTCAAAAGAGTTGTGGTTATAGCTGGCGTCGATCTTTAACTAATAATGATATTAATAGAATTTGTTCTTTTGTTCACTCACAAGATCCTGCTTGCATTTGTTTTGTAGATAATTGTTATGGAGAATTTGTTGAAGATAGTGAACCTTTAGAAAATGGTGCAAATATAATTGCAGGCTCATTAATAAAAAACTTGGGTGGTACAATAGTTCCTACGGGTGGCTACATTGCAGGAGATAAAAATTTAGTTGAATTGGCTTGCTCTAGATTAACTGCCCCTGGAATTGGATCTAATGCGGGAATAAACTTTGGCCTAGGTAGATTAATTTTGCAAGGTTTATTTCTTTCTCCTCAGATGGTTGTTCAATCCCTTAATTGTGCTGACTTAATAGCATCAGTTTTTGCGAGTATAGGATTCAAAGTGCTTCCAGAGAAGCATTCGTATCGCTCAGATACCATACAAGGAATTCAATTGAAAGACCCTGTTTTGGTCAAAAAAATCCTTCAATCTTTTCAAAATTCATCACCTGTAGATTCATTTTTAAATGTTGCATCTTCTCCAATGAGTGGTTATGCTTCTAATCTGATAATGTCTGGCGGAACATTTATTGATGGAAGCACAAGCGAGTTTTCTGCCGATTCTCCTTTAAGAGAACCTTATAATATTTTTGTTCAAGGAGGTACGCATATTGCACATGCCAAAATTGCTTTAATTCAGTTACTATTTAGTTTATTAAAAGAAGATTTAATTACTGAAGACTTCCTTTTACAGAATAATTATTAATTTATGGCTTATCTTTTTCCAGATTCATTTAAATATGCTGATACTCATGAATACGTTAAAGAAGAGAATGGATTGCTCAAAATAGGCGTAAGTGAATTTGCTGTTGATCAATTAGGTGATATTGTTTTTGTAGAGCTTGTTAATAAAGGAGATACACTCAATCAAGGTGATACCTTTGGAACAATTGAATCAGTCAAGGCTGTTGAAGAAGTTTATATGCCATTCAAAGGTACAATAATTGAAGTTAATGACTCAGTGATAAATAACCCAGAAATCCTACAAAATGATCCAGTTGACAGCGGATGGTTAATTATTTTTAAACCTGAAGGAGATTTTACTTTTGAAAAATTAATGGATTCTGATGAATATAAATCAAAGGTTTCACCAAAATAAACAATTTATTGAAAATCGGTTATTTTATAATAAAAATCTATTTACATGAATATTAATAAGTATTCTGATTTATTTGAAAAAAGGCATTTAGGTCTTAAAGAAAAAGATGAAAAAATCATGTTAAGTAAACTTGGTTTTTCAGATATTCAACATTTTATTAATACTGTTATTCCTAAAGACATTCAGTTAAGTAAAAATTTAGATTCTAATCTGCCATCTGGTTGTTCAGAAAAGGATGCATTATTAGAATTAACATCGATAGCAAATCAAAATCAATTAAAAAGATCTTTAATTGGACTTGGTTATTATGGTACTCATACACCTCATGTAATTAAAAGACATATATTAGAAAATCCTCGTTGGTATACATCTTATACTCCCTATCAAGCTGAAATTTCACAAGGAAGATTAGAAGCACTTTTCAATTTTCAAACTCTTATTTGTGAATTAACAGGTTTTTCAATAGCCAACTCATCTTTGTTGGATGAAGGCACTGCTGCCTCAGAGGCGATGACAGTATCATATTCTGCAAGAATAAATAAGGATGCAAATGTATTTTTGGTCCATGATTCAGTTTATAACCATACTTATAATGTTTTATCAACAAGAGCAATGCCAGCAGGCATTGTATTAAAAAGATTCACAAACAATGATTATGAAATTGCTGATAATGTTTTCGGAATCTTGCTTCAATTACCTAGTCAAAATGGAGAATTATTTGACCCCTCTTTCATGATTTCTAATGCGCATAAAAAAGATGTCATTGTATGTGCGTCTATAGACCCACTTGCTCAGATCCTTATCAAACCAATTGCTCAATTTGGGGTTGACTTAGCTATTGGTTCAATGCAAAGGTTTGGAGTTCCTATTGGATGCGGGGGGCCACATGCTGCATTTTTTGCTTGTGGAGAGAAATTTAAAAGATTAATACCGGGAAGAATAGTTGGTGAAACAGTTTCAAAAGATGGCGAGAAATCACTTAGATTAGCTTTACAAACAAGAGAACAGCATATCCGCAGAGAAAAAGCCACAAGTAATATTTGTACAGCCCAATCTCTTTTAGCAATAATATCTTCTTTTTATGCAATTTATCATGGGTCTGATGGATTATTTAAAATTGCAAAAAGAATTTCTCTTTTAAGACAATATCTTGAGTCTTGTATGTATGAGCTCGGATTTGATATTGAACAAGGTACAAGATTTGATAGCTTTAATATCTATTCAGCACATGCTGTTGCTGTTCATAAAGAAGCTTTAAAAAATGGATATAACTTAAGAGTCTTACCCTTAGGCGCCGATATTGATAATGCTGAAGGTTTTGGTATCTCATTAGATGAGATAACTGATGCTGCAGAAATCACAAAGATAGTTAATTTTGTTGCTAAAGCAATTAATAAGGAATTTGATCTTGAAAAAGTTCCTTTTGATGAAAAAATCCACATGGAGGGAATCCCCAGGAGAGATGATATTTTCATGAAACAAAAAGTTTTCGAAAATTATCGTAGTGAGACTGATCTCATGAGATATATGTTTCACTTATCAGAAAAAGACTTTTCCTTGGTAGATGGAATGATACCACTTGGAAGTTGCACCATGAAATTGAATGCTGCTGCAGAATTAAATCCAATTTCATGGGATAAGTTTTCTAATATTCATCCATTTGTACCTAGAAATCAAATCAAAGGATATCTAAAAGTGATAGACGATCTTGAGAATTGGATTAGTGAGATAGTAGGCTTGGAATCAGTATCTTTTCAGCCAAATGCCGGATCTCAAGGAGAATTAGCAGGTTTGTTAGCAATTAAGGCATATTTTTTATCAAATAATGATTTATCGAGAAAAAAATGTTTAATACCAAGAAGTGCACATGGTACTAATCCTGCTAGCGCAGTAATGGCTGGTTTTGAAGTTGTGTCTATAGATTGTGATAAAGAAGGAAATATTGATTTTATAGATTTATCAAAAAAGGTGGACGAGTTAGGTTCTCAAATAGGGGCATTAATGCTTACTTACCCTTCTACACATGGAGTTTTTGAAACAAAAATTCGAGAAGTTTGTGAACTAATTCATAGTATAGGTGGCCTTGTTTATTTAGATGGAGCTAACCTTAATGCTCAAGTTGGTCTATGTAAACCAGGTGAATATGGTGTAGATGTTTGTCATTTGAATTTGCATAAAACATTTTGCATACCCCATGGGGGAGGAGGACCTGGGGTTGGTCCAATTGCAGTTACAAAACTATTAAAAGATTTTCTACCATCTCATTCACTGCTAGAGCATAGTTCAGCTGAAAATATAAATTTTTCTGTTTCTTCTGCTGAATTTGGCAGTGCAAGTATTCTTCCTATTAGCTGGATGTATATAAAAATGATAGGTGTTCAAGGTTTAAAAAAAGCTAGCTCCCATGCCATCCTTTCTGCAAATTATATTGCTAAATCGTTAAGCGATAAATTTAAGATTCTGTATAAGGGTGAAAATAATTTTGTGGCACATGAATGTATTCTGGATTTTAGAGACCTTAAACAGAAAACTAATTTAAGTGTAAATGATATAGCCAAAAGACTTATAGATTACAGTTTTCATGCGCCAACTGTTAGTTGGCCTGTTGCAGAGACGATGATGATAGAACCAACTGAAAGTGAGGGTCTTCAGGAAATTGATAGATTTTGCTCGGCAATGATCTCTATCGCAGAAGAAATTAGTGAGATAGAAAATAATATCTATCCAAAAGATAATAATGTTATTTTTAATTCCCCTCATACATTAAATCAGTTGATTCTTAGGGAATGGGAATATCCATATTCTAAAGAAAAGGCCGCATATCCATATCAATTTGATAAATATAATAAATTTTGGTCGCCGGTATCAAGAATTAATAATGCTTATGGTGATAGAAATCTCGTCTGTTCTTGTACCTTTGAAAGTGATGATCTTTATGAAGAGCAAAAATGTGCATAAAGCTGGCTTTTTAAGTATTTTTTCGTTACATTCAATTTAAATTAAAAAATTTAATTATTTCTTAAAAAAATTTTTAAGTTTTTTTTATTATTATACTAACTTAAGCATCAAATTTTTTGGGGTATTTGAAGCTATGACTAAAGACTCATCAAAGGGTGAAAAATTATTTTATTTTTCAGAGGAAAAAATTAATCTACCTGATTTTTTGAATAAAAATGTTACTAATACTGACGTTTCTTACACCGATGATACAAATGTTATTAGAGTCCCTTTCGGAAAAAGATTATCTAAAAAGAAAAGGCCTGAAAAAAATCAAAATATTGCCACTTTAATTCTCCCCATTAATTCGTATACAAGTCCAACCCCACCATACGTGGCATAGCTACTTAATTATATGAATCACTATTGTTAAGGGTTTTTTCATAAAAACTTTTTAATTGTAGTGTTGCTTGGTTCCAATCCCATTTTTCTGCTTCTTTTCTAGCAGCTATACGCATTTCTTCTCTTTTCTGTTTGTTTTCAATGATTTTTCTTGTAGCTTTTATTAGGCTAGCTTCGCCCTTGTCTTCCTGATCAGGATCATATAGGCAGCCATTTATTCCATCGTTAATAATATCAGGAATACCACCTTTGTTGGCACCAATGACAGGACATCCTGCTGCCATTGCTTCAAGTAAAACTAATCCAAGTGTTTCTGTGCTTGATGGGAATAGAAAAATATCTCCTGATGCATAAGCACTAGCTAATTCTTCCCCAGATAAATATCCTACAAAATTAGTTTTTGTATTCTCAAAAATTTTTTCTAATTGATTTCTGTAAGGTCCGTCTCCAACTAAAGCTAAACAAGCATTTGGGATCTTTTCAAGAACTGGTTTTATTCTCTCTATTTGCTTCTCCGCAGATAATCTACCAACATAGATTAATAATGAATCTGAATCCTTATTATTTCCTAGTAATTTTTTTCTCATTTGTTCATTACGTAACTCTGGCTTGAAACTGATGGTATCAACTCCTCTTTGCCATAATGCAGTTCTTTTTATACCTTTAGCTTCTAATTCATTAACCATTGCTGTGGATGTACAAAGATTTAGTAAGGCTTGATTATGAGCAGCCTTTAAAAGTTCCCATAAAAGTGGCTCTAACATTCCCATCCCATAATGTTCTAGATATTTTGGAAGATGAGTGTGATAGCTTGCGATTAAAGGGATATTATTAGTTTTTGCCAGCCATATTCCTCCTAGTCCCAAAACAGCAGGATTGACAACATGTATTAAGTCCGGTTTGAATTCTTCTAAAGCATCTGATACTGCTGGTCCCGGTAGGCCTAATTTAAGTTCAGGATATAGAGGTAGAGGCATTGCTGCAACTCCGATAACTTTTGCGCCCTTATAGTCTTTAGGACAGCCTTCTGGACAAAATACTATTACCTCATCGCCATTTTTTATAAGATATTCAATTGTTTTGGTTAATCTAGTAACTATTCCATCAACTTTAGGTAGAAAAGTCTCAGTAAAGAATGCAATTTTCACGTTTTTAAGAAATTATTTTTTAATCTTTAATTTAATTTTATAGCTTCTTCTTGTTGTTTAGTCCATGCAGAAATACAGGGTATCCTTTTTTTATCACAACGGCTCGCATATCTCTTAGCTACTTCTACAACTTCTTCAAGTAATCCATTATCAAGAGTAGTTGGATTAAGTCCTAATTCAATAAAACATCTATTATCTACAATTAAATCATTTTCTACTGCTTCATTTCTAGGATTAGGTAAATAGTTAATTTCTGCACCAGTTAATGAAGCTACTTTTTTAGCTAATTCTCCAACTTGATGACTTTCAGTCATTTGATTAAAAATTTTTACTCTTTCCCCAGGTTTTGGTGGATTTTCTAATGCTAATTGTACGCATTTGACAGAGTCCTTAATGTGAATAAAAGCCCTTGTTTGTCCACCTGTGCCATGTACAGTTAAAGGATAACCAATGGCGGCTTGCATGAGGAATCTATTTAAAACAGTTCCATAATCTCCATCATAATCAAATCTATTTGTTAATTTTGGATTCTTTAAGGTGGCTTCAGTATTAGTACCCCAGACAATACCTTGATGTAAATCTGTGATTCTTATTAAATCGTTTTTATTATAATAAAGAAATAATAATTGATCTAATGTTTTTGTCATATGGTAGACGCTGCCTGGACTTGCTGGGTGTAATATCTCTTCTTCAAATCTACTACCATCGGGTTGGGGGACCTCAACTTTTAAATAACCTTCTGGAATAGTGGCTCCTCTGTGAGATCCATAGCCATATACTCCCATTGTCCCTAGATGAACGATATGAATATCCAGCGTACTCTCAACAATAGCAGCTAAAAGATTATGTGTTCCATTAACATTATTATCTACAGTATATCTTTTGGTAAAACTTGATTTCATTGAATATGGTGCAGCTCTTTGTTCCGCAAAATGAATTATTGAATCTGGTTTTTCATCAATTAATAGATTTAATAATTTTTGATATTGCTTTGATATATCTATATTGATATATCTCATTGGTTTACCCCCAGTTTCTTTCCATGCTGCAAGCCTTTCATTTATTGAAGCAATTGGTGTTAAGGACTCTACCTCAAGATCAATATCTATTTTTCTTCGACTTAAGTTGTCGACAATAATAACATCATGATTTTGTTCTGCTAGGTTCACCGCACAAGGCCAACCACAAAAACCATCTCCGCCAAGAACAATTACTTTCACTAGAACTCCAAATTAATTAATCAATTCATTATTTAATTAAACTACTACAGTGAGCTATCAATATGTAACTATATATTGAAAAAAGTTTCAAATCTTTTCTCTATATTATAAATAACTAACATTTAATACAGTATTTTTAAATTTTCTAGAGAGGATTTCCTAGATACTTGATATATTTTCTTTAGGTGAACTCGCACTTGCGATATTCTTTTTTTGGATTCTACCAGCAAGAAATGCATTTCTACCTGATTTGACACCCAAATTCATAGCCTGAGCCATCAATGCTGGATTTTTTGCTAATGCTATTGCGCTATTAATCAGCACTCCATCGGCTCCTATTTCCATTGCTTGAGAGGCTTCGCTAGGTACTCCAATACCTGCATCAATAATTACAGGAACTGTGGAATTTTCAATAATTATAGAAATATTTGATGCATTCAAAAGACCTTGACCTGAACCAATTGGTGAACCTAAAGGCATTACTGTTGCACATCCAATTTCTTCTAATCTTTTTGAGAGTAATGGATCAGCATTAATATAAGGTAACACTGTAAAATTTTTCTTAACAAGAAATTCAGCTGCCTTAAGAGTTTCAATAGGATCAGGAAGAAGATATCTTGTATCTGGAATAACTTCTAATTTAATAAAATTATTTTCTTCTTGGCCAGCTAACTTTGAAAGTTCTCTTCCAAGGAAAGCAATTCTTATTGCTTCTTCTGAGTTTTTACAGCCAGCTGTATTAGGTAACATCCAATATTTATTCCAATCTATTAATTGAATTAAGTTATCTTTCTTTTCATCATTTTCAATTCTTCTTACTGCAACTGTAACTATTTCACTCTCTGAGCTACTTAAACTATCCAACATTAATTGCGATGTTTTATATTTACCAGTTCCAATCATTAGTCGAGATTGGAATGATTTGCCTCCAATAATTAAAGATTTACTTTCGTTCATGATTCTTCGAATCCCTTAGTTTTTATTTCATTAAATGGCTCAAAATTAATTCTTTTCTCTAATTCCTTAATCTTCTTATTTGCAGTTTTGTTTTTTGCATCAATATCAAGAACTTTTTTGTAGCTAATATAAGCGTTATTGTAATCATATAAATTTTGTTGAGCGGAGCCCAGATTATTTAGTGCAACAGCATACTGCGGTAAAGATATTAATGCCGATTTGTAGTGTTTTATCGCCTTTTTATATTCTTTTTGTGCTGCATATGAGAAGCCAAGTGCATTTTCGATAATTGCTTTACCTTCTTCCGGTTCATTTTTTGACAATTTAATAGCTTTTAATAAAGTTTGAGTAGCTTGAGGATAAAGTCTTTTTTTTATTTGAATAGATCCAAATTCATAAAGTTCAGTTGCTGTATTCAAAGATTCAATACCAATTTGTTCAAATTGTAATAAACTTATTTCTTCTTTTCTTGTTTTAAAGAATTGTCTAAATACAAATATTCCAATTATTACTAATAAAATAAATAAAATTAATAAGTATGATTGAAATGAAGATAATTCCATTTACTTATAAGCTTCAATATTCTAATTATAATGTTTCTAATTATTTTATTGTTTAAGTTGAAGATGCAACTATCTTTTCAAAACATTTTGGATCGTTTAAGGCAAGTTGTGCGAGCATCTTTCTGTTTATATTGATATTTGAATTTTTCAGACCGTGAATTAGCTTACTGTATGTAGTGCCATTTATCCTTGCAGATGCGTTAATTCT
>MDTD01108564.1_pt1 | contig 10385 bp, 8 predicted proteins | sample 811221 | NCBI WGS metagenome assembly MDTD01 (sample SAMN05326646, study PRJNA326480) | marine metagenome | isolation source: seawater | place: Pacific Ocean: South West | collected 2011
CCTCTATTTCTTTTTTTGTTTTTTCTTCTTTATTTCCCTCTTTTATATTAATAGTTTCTGACGTTGTTTGTGTTATATTTTTTGTAGTATTTTCAACTTGTTTTATTTTTTCTGTTTCTTTAATGACTTGCTTTTTCTCTTTTTGTATTTGGTCTTCAGAATTCCCCATTCCATCCTCCATAAAACCAAAATTGATGCTAATACCTTCCTCATTAGGTGGAGGGTCTTGATATTTTAGACCTAAGAAAAAGAATGAAAGTATAAGAAATGAATGAAAAAGAAAGGTTCCAACAATCCCATTTCTTTTATTTACTTTATTGGTTTTTCTCATCTTTTATTTAGGAGTCGTAGCTAGTACAATTTTATATTTTTTTCTATATGCAATATCCATTATTTTCACAATATGTTCAACAGCTACTGATTTATCTGCATGTAGAATAATACCAGGTTCTTTTTTATCTTTTAAAATTTGAGCAAGTTTCTGTTCAATATTATTAATATTTATTTCATCTTCATTGATATAAAAATCAATATTTTCTGTAATTGAAATAGATACAGTTTGTTTTTCTAATGTTTTAGAACTACTATTTGGAAGTAATAATTTTAAAGCATTTGGGCTAATTAATGTTGAAGTTAACATAAAGAAAATTAGTAATAGAAAAACAATATCTGTCATAGAAGACATATTAAAATTTGGACTAACTTTATTTCTAGCTCTTAGTCCCATTACTCATTTTTATGTAATATGTCTAGAAAGTCAGTTATTTTGGCTTCTAACTGGAATACTACCTTATCAATTTTATTAACTAGGTAATTATATGAGATATATGCAATTATACCAACAATTAAACCTGCTACAGTAGTTACCATTGCTGTATATATTCCTTTGGATAGCATTTCTACATCTATATTACCACCTGAGCTTGCCATTTCATGAAACGCAATTATCATTCCAATAACTGTACCTAAGAATCCAATCATGGGAGCGGCTCCTGCAATTGTAGCTAGGTTAGCTAAATTTGTTTCCATTTTATATATTTCTAATTTTGCTTGATTCTCAATTGCTGATGAAATTTCTGACATAGGTTTATCAATACGATTTACTCCTTTTTCGATCATTCTTGAAATGGGACTATCAGTATTTTTACATAATGTTTTTGCAGCACCTATATCTTTAGCTTCAACAAAATTCCTAATACTTATTAAAAAGTTTTCTTCTTCTTGACTTGCTTTTTTAATGGCAGAATAACGTTCAAAAAGAATATAAACTGCAATTAGAGATAATACAAAAAGTGTTCCCATTATTATCGTTCCGCCTGTTCCTCCAGATAAAATCAGGTCCATAATCGATAATGTTTTTTCTTTTATGGCAATATTGTTTATTGTATCATTATGATTTTGAATTAGTAGTGATTGCATATTATTAAAACGTAGATTTAATTATTTATTGCATTAGTATATATGTGGCTGCGCCAGCTAAATAACCCATTAATGCAAGGAATGATATTTTTTTTAAATACCAAATGAAGTCTATTTTTAGTATCCCCATTACTGCTACACCTGCAGCCGAACCAATAATTAATACTGAGCCACCAGTTCCTGCGCAGTATGCTAAAAATTCCCAGAATAAACCATCTCTAGCATATAATCCTGTTAAATCCGTATACATTCCCATTGCTCCAGCTACTAAAGGTACATTGTCGACTATTGATGACAATAAGCCAATAATAATATTAATTACATAAATACCTTCTGGTGTTTGCCCATTAAATGTTTGATCTAAATATTTTGCTACAATATCCAATTGACCAGCAGATTGTAAAGAAGCTACAGCTAATAAAATTCCTAAAAAGAAAAATATTGTGGGAGTATCTACTTTTTTCAGGACACTAATTACTGATAATTTTGATTTTTGTTTTTGGTTTTTATTTCTATGAATTATTTCTGTAACTAACCATAATAAACCTAAAGAAAGCAGCATTCCTACATAAGGTGGTAAATGAGTAATTGTTTTAAATATCGGCACAAATAATAGCCCACAAACTCCTAAATAAAAGATTAAATTTCTTTCAAAAGAAGACACATAACTTTGTGTACTTTCATTTATTATATTTTTTTCAGGTCTTTCAATATTTCCTTGAAGTTTAAAAGTAAGATATATTAATGGGACTACTGCACACACCATAGAAGGAATAATTATAGATAGAATTATATTACTGGCACTCACTTGTCCTCCAATCCACAACATTATTGTAGTAACATCACCTATAGGTGACCATGCCCCTCCTGCATTTGCTGATAAAATAATTATCCCAGCAAACATCCATAAATCATCTTTTCCTTTTATTAATTTAGTTAACAAAGCAGCCATTACGATAGAAGTAGTTAGATTGTCTAATACAGCAGAAAAGAAAAATGTAATAATACTTAATATCCAAATTAGTTTTACCTTATTAGTTGTTTTAATTTTTTCTGTAATAATTGCAAACCCTTGATGCGCATCTATTAATTCAACTATTGTCATTGCACCTAAAAGAAAAAACAATATTTCTGCAATATCTACAATATGATGTTGAATTTCATGAGTTAATGTATGATGGTCTATTCCAGAAAATGCCAAAAGTCCCCATCCAAGACCACCAATTATCAGTGCAGATGCAGCTTTATCAACTTTTAGGGGATGCTCAAGAGCAATAGCAGCATATCCTAAAACAAATACAATAATCATTAATGTAGTCACCATAAATTTGAAATTTAAAAATTATTTTTGCAAATATACTGTTGTAGATGGGAAAGCAAAATCAGATTTGTGTTTTTTTACTATTTCCATTATTTGATAATTTATATCTTCTCTTACATCTATCAATGTATCCCATTTTGGACTATTTACAAAATATATAATTAGTAAATCTAAAGAACTACTTCCAAATTCTTGGAACCTGACCTTCCCATCTTGATTTGTTTTAGGATGATTGTCTATCATTTTTTGAATATCAGCTACTATAGATTTAATTTGTTCAGCACTTGTTTCATAAGTTAAACCAATATTAAATTTAACTCTTCTAACAGGTCTTTCTCCTAAATTATCTAGTTCAGCATCAATCATTTTTTTATTTGGAACAGTTACTAAACTTTTATCAAATGTTCTAATTCTGGTACTTCTAAATCCAACTTTTTCTACTGTGCCAGTAATATTTCCTACAGTCACCGTATCTCCAACAGTAAATGGCTGGTCAAAGAATATGGTAAATGAACCTAGTAAATTTTCTAAACTCTCTTTTGATGCCATTGCTAGTGCCACACCACCTATCCCTAATCCTGTAGCTAAAGCAGTTATATTAATATTTAAAACTTTCCCCATTATAATAAATAGAGTAAAAACATATAATAAAATTTTTGTTATTTCAATTATAAATGGGACTAATTGATCATCCATTTTATTTTCAGTCTGTGCTGCTCTTTTATGTAATACTAGGCCTATATAGTCAATCATTTTTAATATAATAGAGAATATTGAATATATGTATAGTAAAACAAATCCTTTATTAAATAATAATTTAATCCAATTTTCATTTTCCTCAGAGTTACTCCAATCTATAGGAAAGTTCATATGTCTACTACCAATATAAATCATTGATAACATTACAAATTGACCAATAGGCTTTGTTAGTAATTCATCAAATTTTTCTAGTCCTATATTAGAACTATTGTTTTTGAAAATCTTAAACAATAATTTACTTAAATATTTTGAGACGAATTTTTTGATTGCTAAGCCGACAATTATTGCGACAATAAACCAAATATAATCTTGAATTGAATTTGATAGAATTTCTGTTGAGAGAGATATTGATTTTTCCATTTTTTCTAGTAATGTTCTTATATTTTAAGTTAATTGTTTTAAAGCAATTTCTAGAGCTGTTCTAGAAATATTGTTTTTCGATTTATTAATTTTGTAAACTTCTATTAAAGCTTTTTTAATTGTCAATGAAACTGCTTCAAATATAGCATTATCTTTTATTTCACAATTACTTTCCATAAAATAAGAGAATGCTCTGGCCATACCACAATTTGCAATAAAATCAGGAATAACACTAACTTCCCGATCAGCTTTTGTTGCTATGGGCCCAAAGAATATTTCTTGGTCACCAAAAGGTACATTTGCACCGCTCGAGATTAATTCTAATCCATTAGTAATCATATCTTCAAGTTGTTCTTTGGTAATCAATCTAGATGCAGCTGCTGGTATAAATATTTCAGCTCCACTTTTCCAAATAATATCATTGATTTTTTCAAATGGTATTAAATTTGGTGTTTCTAAAAAATTTGATGATCTATTTTCTAATAGACTATTAATTTCTGATGTTGAAAAACCCTTCAAATTCAAAACTCCTCCTAATTTATCAATAATACCTATTATTTTTGCTCCTGCATTTGATAAATAATATGCAGCAGCACCAGCTACATTACCCCAACCTTGTATAATAACTTTTTTACCTTTCAAATCACCTGAATATATATTATAAAAATGTATTACAGACTCCGCAACTCCAAATCCAGTAATTAAATCTCCTACAGAATAATTTTTATTAGTATTAGGTGTTAACATTTTATCTTTTACTACTAAGGGTACACCTTCTTTTAATTGTTGTATTATATTGTTTTTATCTTTTTCATTTTTTTTATAGTGACCATTTACAACCCCTTCTAAAGGAAATAAAATACCTACATTATTACACATTGGTATTACTTCATGAACTTCATCTACATTCATATCTCCTCCAGTTCCGTAATATGTTTTTAATAATGGTTTGACAGCACTGTACCATCGCTGTAAAACTTCTTTTTTTCTAGGATCTTTTGGGTTAAAGTTAATTCCTGATTTACCCCCACCAATTGGTGGACCAGCAACAGTAAATTTGACTTCCATAGTTTTAGCTAGTGAAATGACTTCTTCTTTTGTAACACCCTTTCTCATTCTAGTACCCCCCGCTGCAGACCCTCCACGTAATGAATTAATTACTACCCATCCTGTTGCATTTGTGAGTGAGTCCTTCCATTCAAAAACAATTTCTGGCTCTTTAGATTCATATTTTTTTAGTAATTCTTTCATTTTATTTCTTTTTTGCAAATGTATAAAATAAGCTACTATCAAATATTTAAACTTTATGAATAATGCCTCCAGAACTATTTTTATTTGCTCCTGTAACTGATTTCAGTGTATTTATCTCATTTCTAAATCTAAGAATTCCTAATAATCCAAAAATTAAAGCTTCTTTATAATTAATTATTTCTGTAGAAGGAATGATAATATTTGCTGTGCAATAGTGTTTTATTCTTTCAATTAAATGTTTATTTAACGCACCTCCTCCTGTAATTAAAACAGATCCATTTTCAATATTTAAGCTAATTTGGAAAGCTATATATTCACATATTGTATGAAGTAAATCTTTTATAGGATTGTTTAAATAAAGATTAAATACAGGTAAAAATTTATTTTCTAGCCATTCTCGTGATAGAGATTTTGGCGCTTTCTTATTATGAAATTCTAAAAATTTTAAATCATAAAATAATTGATGAATTAATCTTCCACTTTTAGCAAGATTACCATTATGATCATATTTTAAATGTATTTTTTCAGCAATCATATTTAAAATAATGTTTGCTGGGCAAATGTCATATGCGATTATATCGTTTTTATTTTTTATAGAAATATTGGCAAATCCCCCTAAGTTCAGACAATATTTATATTGTTGAAATAATAATAAATCACCCACAGGTACTAAAGGAGCTCCTTGACCATTAAGAGAAATATCTAATAGTCTAAAATCACTAACTGTAGTTATTTTTGTAATTTCAGATATCTTTTTACCATTCCCAATTTGTAATGTCATTTTTTTTTCTGGGTTGTGAAAAATTGTGTGACCATGAGAAGCTATTAAATCAGCTTTATTATTGCCAATAAATTCAATAATTTTATGTCCAATATAGTTGCCAAATTCTAAATCAGTTTTTTTTATTTCTGCTTTTTTCTTTTTATGTAAATTACTTAATTTATTCTTCCAATAAGAGGAATAGACAATAGTTTTAGATTTTTTAATTTTAAATGTCCAATGATTTTTTTTTGTTAATTTGCATAATGCTAAGTCTAGCCCATCTAATGAGGTTCCAGACATGACGCCTACTACATCACATGATATATTATGTTTAAGCATTTATCAAAGATAGTTTAAAAAGTGTATTTTTGCTTATATTAAATATTATATAATGGATTTTACATTTACAGAGGAACATAATATGATTAGAGATGCGGCCAAGGATTTTGCTAAAACAGAACTCCTTCCCGGTGTAATAGATCGAGATGAAAAACAGGAGTTTCCAAGAGAGCAAATTAAAAAATTAGCATCTTTAGGTTTTATGGGAATGATGGTTGACCCAAAATACGGAGGAGCAGGTATGGATACAATATCTTATGTTTTGGCTATGGAGGAAATATCTAAAATTGATGCATCTTGTTCTGTTGTAATGTCAGTGAATAATTCATTGGTATGTTGGGGATTAGAAACTTTTGGCAATGAATTTCAGAAGGAAAAGTATTTGATTCCTTTAGCTAAAGGAGAAATTATAGGGGCATTTTGTTTATCAGAGCCAGAAGCTGGTAGTGATGCTACATCACAAAAAACAACAGCAATCGATAAAGGAGATCATTATTTGCTAAATGGAACTAAAAATTGGATCACTAATGGTGATTCAGCATCTATTTATTTAGTAATTGCTCAAACAGATATAGATAAAAAACACAAAGGAATTAATGCTTTTATTGTTGAAAAAGGAATGCCGGGATTTGTTGTTGGTGAAAAGGAAAATAAATTAGGAATTAGGGGTTCTGATACACATTCATTAATGTTTACAGATGTAAAGATTCCAAAAGAAAATAGAATTGGTGAAGATGGATTTGGTTTCACATTTGCTATGAAAACATTGTCAGGAGGACGAATAGGAATTGCAGCTCAAGCATTAGGAATAGCCTCTGGGGCTTATGAATTATCATTACAATATTCTAAAGAAAGAAAAGCATTTGGTAAAGAAATCTCTAAACATCAAGCAATAGCATTTAAATTGGCAGATATGGCTACAGAGATTGATGCTGCAAGACTACTTTGTTTGAAGGCAGCTTGGAAAAAAGATAATGGTTTAAATTATGATAAAGAAAGTGCTATAGCTAAGGTTTTTTGTTCTGAAGTTGCTATGAAAACAACAACGGAAGCAGTGCAAGTTCATGGAGGGTATGGATTTGTAAAAGAATATCATGTGGAAAGACTTATGAGAGATGCTAAGATTACACAAATTTATGAAGGGACTTCGGAGATTCAAAGAATTGTTATCTCTCGTTCTATATTAAAATGATTATTATGAAAAAAAATAGTTTATTATTTTTAATTTTATTTATTAGTTTAAATGGTTTCACACAAGTTACATTACCAACAATAGACCTTTCAAATAAAAATAAAAATAAAAATCAAAATCAAAATGAACCTGTTTTTTTAAAATTACTTCCAGGAAATATTGATCCGTCACAATTACGTCCTGCTGATATACCTTCTGAAAATGTCCTTCGAAAAATGGGATTTACAGAGTCTCAGATAGCAGAAGCGATGGATTTTAAATTTCAGAGAGGAAAATATTCAATTATATCTAGTGATACGGCTTCATTACAAAGAAATTTATCTAAATTTTATGAAAATTTAGGAGATTCATTAAATACTGATACTTTTAAATACCCAATGGCTAAAATTTACGGGCAAGACATTTTCAGAAATAACAAATTATCATTTTTTGATAAAGCTCTGGATGCAAAGGCTCCTGAAAATTACAAGGTTGGTAGTGGTGATGAGATATCAATTTCAATTTGGGGTTATTCTGAATTTTCAGAAAACATGCTTGTTGATGAAAGAGGATATATTCGTCCCAGTTCTTTAGGCAGAATTTATGTTAAAGGATTAACTTTTAAGAAAATGAGATCTTTACTTAAGAATAAGTTTAGTACTTACTTGGATATGAAAAATTCTGAGATAGATGTTACACTAGCTTATTCTAGAGTAATTACAGTTAATATTGTAGGAGAAGTTTATCATCCTGGGTCATATACTATCCCTGCAATAAACACTGCATTTAATGCATTGATTTCTGCAAAAGGGCCAAATCAATTAGGGTCTGTGCGGAGTATATATATTAAAAGAGATGGTATAGTAGTTGATTCTTTAGATATTTACCATTTTTTATTCAACCCATTAAGATCGAGAGATATATATTTACAAGATGGTGATTATATTGTTGTTCCACCTGCAGGCAATATAGTCGAGGTTATAGGACAAGTAAATCGACCATATACCTATGAAGCTAAATACGAAGATAATATACATGATATTATAAGATATGCTGGTGGTTTTACAACAACTGCTTTTAGAGATATTTTAACTTTAAAAAGAGTAGAATATAATAATACTAAAGTAATTGATGTTGTTTCTTCAAATTTTAATAATACTTCTCTTTTAAATGGAGATCACTTGATTGTTAATTCAATTTCAAATAAATTATCTAATGTTGTTTCTTTGAATGGTTCTATTGGTGTTGCTGGTGAATATGAATTTATTAAAGGTGAAAGGTTTTTAGATTTTTTACAAAGAACTAAATCTATTGATGATAAAACATTTATGCATAAAGCATATGTAATTAGATTAAATGAAGACAGAACAAAATCTCATATTTCTATTGATTTAGATGCAGTAATGAAAGATAAAAATCATAAAGACAACTTATTATTAGAGGAATATGATGCTATTACGGTTTTATCTATTGATGATTTTGATGATGATTTTTTTGTATCTATCTACGGTGAAGTAAGGAAGCCTGATGAATATTCTTTTGGAGATGGTATGACTCTCCAAGATATCTTGTTGAAAGCAGGTGGATTAAATCAACTTGCTGAGGGAAGTAAAGTTGAGATATCAAGAATTATGGATTACAATATTTCATCTAATAAATTAAAACCTATAAGAGGAATTGTAAAGTCTATTAATATAGGCAATAATCTACTTCTTAGTTCAAGTGCTAATGATTTTGTTTTGAAACCATATGATCAAGTTTTTGTTAGAAAGAATCCTGATTTTATAGAACCAAAAAATGTGTATATTGGTGGAGAAGTTAAATATCCTGGCATATATTCTATAGTAAAAAAGAATGAAAAATTAAGCTCTTTTATTAGAAGGGCAGGAGGAGTAACACCTTTTGCAGATTTAGATGGTGCTCAAATGTTTAGGAGATTTACTAATGAGATAAAACTAGATAGATATGAAGATATAGAAGTTAGTATTTCTGCAGATTTGGAAGAATTAATTATAGAAAATCCAGAATTATCTTCAATATATTTACAGGAAGTGATGAGTAAAAAAATGGAACAAACACGTTTGAATGATGAATCAATAAAAACATTGTCTCAAGACTACTCATATGATGTGGTATACTCAAACTTTAATAAAGCTTTGAAATCTCCAAAATCGCAATATAATTTAATTCTTCAGGAAGGTGATAGTATTATTATTCCTAGAACATTAAATCTTGTAAAAATTTCAGGTGATTTAAGTAATTTTAATGGAAATTCAATAAGCGCTCCATACTTTTCAAGAAAAAGAGCTAATTATTACGTTAATAATTATGCAGGTGGTTTTTCTAAAGAAAATAGTAAGAAAAAAACATTAGTTATATACCCTAATGGAGTTACTAAAAAATCAACTAATTTCGGGCTATTTTCTATCTCACCAAAAATTAAAAGAGGGTCAACAATTAAGGTTGTAAACAAACAAACAACTTCTAAAAAAAGTAAAGAAATCGACTGGAATCGTCAGATTGAAAATGCTATGTTGAAAGTTTCTGCAATTTTAACCTTATGGTTGCTTGTTGAGAGAGTTGCAAATGAACAATAATGACATGACTAATTATAATGATGAAATAACAGTTAAACAATTATTTGTAATTTTAATAGATTATAAAAATTACCTTTTAAGTAAATACAAACAGATTTTAATTTTTGTATTGTTTTCGTTTGTAACTGCTTACATTTTAATTTTCCAAAAAGAGGATAGTTATACAGCTACTATGACTTTTGTTGTTGAAGCAAATTCAAATTCTTCATTTGGAGGTCCTTTAGGAGGATTATCTAGTCAACTAGGTTTGAATTTAGGTCAATTCATGGGTAGTGGATCTAGTACCTATAGTCAGGAGAATGTTTTAGAACTAATAAAATCAAGAAGTGTTATTACAGCTTCTTTACTGAATACACATATCATTGATAATAAAAAAACTTTACTTATTGACTATTATACATTAAC
>MDTD01167264.1_pt1 | contig 10385 bp, 9 predicted proteins | sample 811221 | NCBI WGS metagenome assembly MDTD01 (sample SAMN05326646, study PRJNA326480) | marine metagenome | isolation source: seawater | place: Pacific Ocean: South West | collected 2011
AAAATTATTTAAAACAAATTATACCTTTTCATTTAAATGTATTCAAAAAATAAAAAAATTTAAAAATACTCATTACGTTGCATTGAAAGGGAAGGATGCCATTGTTGATTATTTTAAAAAAAAAAAATTACTTAGACCGAGTGTAAATACAAAAAGTGGTGATTTAAATTTTTTAATTTTAATCGATAAGACTAATAGTAAATTACTGATGAATACAAGTGGATATCCACTGTATAAGAGAAATTACAAATCTATCGCATACTCTGCTCCAATTAATGAAGTGTTGGCATCATCAATAATTAAATTCATTGAATGGAATGAGCAAAATAACCTCTTTGATCCCTTTTGTGGGTCAGGTACGATAGCTATTGAAGCTGCTCAAATTTTAAAAAATATACCTGCAGGAAAATTTAGAAAAAATTGGGCTTTTTATCATTTGCCTGAATTTGACAAGTCATATTGGGAAAATTTTCGAGATGAAATAAACGCAAAAATAAAAATAATAAATGAAATATTCATTCATGCCTCTGATATTAATAACAATTCTATTCAAATAGCAAAAATACATGCAAAAAAAGCTAACGTTGACCAAAATATTAAATTCAGAAATACAGATATAAAAAATTGGTTTCCATTTTCGGAAAAAGGAATGATAGTTACAAACCCTCCTTATGGAATTCGCTTAAATACAACAAATGAACTAAAATATTTATATTCGAAGATTGGAGATATATTAAAAAATAGATGTGAAAATTTCATTGCTTACTTAATTTGCGGTAATAGGGACTTAATTAAAAAAATTGGTCTCCAAACATTTTTAAAATTACCATTGAGAATTGGGAATCTAGATAGTAGATTGATTGGTTATAAAATTTATAAAGGTTCAAAGAAAAAGTCGTGATTTAAATGTAATTATTATTGAAAAATTACATTTAGAGAAGTTGTACACCCGACAGGATTCGAACCTGTAACCGCCTGGTTCGTAGCCAGGTACTCTATCCAGTTGAGCTACGGGTGCAATTTCAATTATATTAATTTAATATATTAAATAAATAATTTAATATGTAATTTTATCAATTAAAATTGATATTTTTAAAGAAAATAAATTTAAAATTCCGAGGATATTTATTTTATTTAGTATATTTGAATGTAAAAATGAAAAAATTATTTGAAATAGCAAATATAAGATTTAATTTTTTTAGATTAGTAGCCTTTTTTATCAGTCTAGTTTGCTTTATGTTAATAGCAGGTGAAATTTTCTTTATTGTAACTAATTCAGATGCTTCAAACTTTGATGCCGGTACAGAAGAACAAAATATGTCTAGTGGGTTATACAGTTCATATGTGAATCAACAAAATCCTAATTTTAGAGATATGAAATCTAAGTGTGCTCTTGCAATAGATTTTGATTTAGATAAAGATCCTGATTTGTATTATGGTTGGGAGCAAAGTCATTATTTTGTTAATATGAATGGTGTTTTTGCTAGACCCCATTCTGGTAACATAAGTCAAACCGGGGCTTTTGGTTTAGTCGCAGGGGATATTGATAATAACGGATATCCAGATATTTTAAAATGGAGATATAATATTACAGATGTTCATGAAATTTTATTAAATAAGGGTGGACACTATTTTGATACATATCCTTATCTTGAAAATGATGAATTTGAGAACATGCATAGTAATGGATTACTAGATTATGATTTAGATGGTGATTTAGACATAATAACTGTTTCAGCTTGGAATTATCTACAATTTCATCTATTAGAAAATACAGGCTTAAATGAAAATGGAGTTCCACAATTTAGTTTAAGATATGAATTTGGTACTGATGACTCTAGTTCATCACGATGTTTGGCTATTATAGATTACGATAATGATGGCGACCAAGATGTATTTGTTGTTCGTAAATGGGGTGAAAATTGGTTAATGAGAAATGAAACTATTATCAGAAATGGAAGTGGAATTGATTACAATATTAATTTAGAGGTACCTTTTGTTAATATTGCACTTGATGTTAACCTAACGGATTTTGATGTATCTGAGCATGGTAGTCAGGGATATGGAGCGGCATGGGGTGATTATGACAATGATGAAGATTTTGATCTATATCTAGTCAATTGGAATGTAAATAGATTGTTTTTAAATAATAATGGATCTTTTGAAAACATAGCAACAGATGAAGGTTTAGAGAGTGATTCCCTAGGTAATGGTGTTGCTTGGGGTGATTTTGATAATGATGGAATAAATGATATTTGGACTACAAACATGCGTAATTCAGATGATTTGTTTTCGAAAGTATATGAAGTTTGGTCGAATGAATTTTCTCCTCAATTTTTAAGTTCAGGCCAAGAAGTAATTACGACTGACTATGATATGGATGGTTGGTTGGACGTTTTTGTCCCTGGATTAGAAATGGGTAGTCATGGTGCTCCTGAAGGTCCAAAATTTGTCAGTTTGTTATATAACAATTTTACAAACACTGAAAACAACATAGATAACAAATGGTTAAAGATAATTTTAGAAGGAGCAAATGATTATGGTGAGCAAAATTATTTAACAAGAAAATCCAACAAGTCTGCAATCGGAGCAAGAGTTAGAGCCTTTGTTGGTGATGAGGTTTATTCGCGAGAGATAGTTGCTGGTAAAGGGCATGGGAGTATGGACGATTTGACTATTCATTTTGGTTTTGGAGATATTAGTTTTATTAATCAAATAGAGGTAAGGTGGCCATCTTTTATTGTAGATTCAGTGGAATTTAAAACTGTTATATACCAAAATATACCAGTTGACACACTCTTAACAATTGTTGAGGATCTAGGTTTAGTTGGTTATAAAGGCGATTGTAACTTCGATAATAATTTGAATATTTTAGATATAACCTCATTAATCTATATTGTTCTTGAAGAGGTTCAAATTAATGATTCCCAGTTTTGGCATATGAATCTAAATTATGATAATAATATAAATATTGTCGATATAGTTATGCTAGTAACAAAAATCTTAACAATGTAATTTGTGCAGTATTATAGAGTTTTCTCACTAATATTAGTACATATCTTTATTCTTTTACATGTCTTAGGATTAGGTCAAAATCAGATTGGAAGTATTGATTTTCAAGAATTTTTCCATTCTTTTTTAAAAATTGGTAAAATAAATGCGGGAGTGATTTTGGTATTTCTTGCATTATTTTCGACACTAGTTTTTGGAAGATTTTTTTGTGGTTGGGCTTGTCATTTTGGTGCAATTCAGGAATTTAGTTGGTTCATACTTCAGAAATTAAATATAACCCCAAAAACTATCAACTCGCGTTTAGTCGTAATACTACCATTTTTTATCCTTTTACATTTTTATATCATTCCCAATTTAGACTATGCCTATCATAATCCTTGGTCTGTTGAGTTAGAATTAAATAAACCAAATATTTGGAAATTTTTACCTGGATTTGTAGTAGGTTTACTAACGTTTTTCATTGATGGATTTTTGATCGTATACCTTTTAGGTAGAAAAGGATTTTGTAGATTCATCTGCCCATGGGGAGCATTTTTAAAGATTCCAGCTGCCTTATCTATTTTTAAAATTCGTCATAATAATGGTTGTATTGAATCAGGTAATTGTACAAAAAATTGTCCAATAGGTATTGATGTCAGTTATGAAATAAATAAGTATAATAAAGTTGTTAACACAAATTGTACAAATTGTATGATATGTACTGATGGTTGTCCAACAAAAGCTTTGACATATTCCTACTTGAGTCCAATTGACGAAAATTTAAAATTAAGTGATTTTATTAATGGTGAAAATATTTATAAAGATCCTAAAACAAAAAATTTATTTTTAAATTTTAGATCAAAAGATATTAGTTTTTTAGTTTTAGTGTTGATATTTGGATTTGCAGTTGATGGTTTATTTGGCATGGGTCATTTTTTAAGTTTTGGAATTTCTGCGATCTTATCATTTATGTTTTTTCAAAATTTTAGTAAAAAAATATTAAATATTTTTTTTAAATTTACTTTTTCTTTTATTGTAATATGGGCTTTAAGTATTAAAATATCTATAAATAAAGGATTAGACTATTACAGAAATGGAGATTTTGAGAAATCTATAAAATATCTGAGTTTTGTAATTGATTATTATCCAAATAAAATTGGTAGATATTATGTTATGATTGCCGATTCATATCTTGAGATAGGAGATTTACAGAGAGCCATTAAATTCTCTAAAATCGCGAAATCAATTAATCCAGATCATCAATCTGTAAAACAGTTACTAAATAAAATTTCTAAAAATATAAAATGATAATTATCCTTTAGAGTTATAATTAAATATAAAAGGAAAAACATGCCTTCATTTGATATAGTAAACACTTTTGATATGCAGGAAATAGATAATGCTGTCAATACCGTAAAAAGAGATATTTTAACAAGATATGATTTAAAAGGGACAGATGCAGATATTAAATTAAATAAAACTGACAAAAATATAACAATACTTGCAAACAATGATATGCATCTCACTGCTATAATAGACATGCTTCAAAATAGATCAATTAGTAGAAAAATTTCATTAAAAACGTATGAATTCCTAAATGAGGAGAAATCTACTGGTATGAAGGTTAGACAGCAAGTAAACTTAAAAGAAGGTATCAGTAAAGAAATTGCTTCAAAAATCAATAAACTAATAAAGGCAATGAAATTAAAAGTTCAATCGCAAATCCAGGGAGACCAATTAAGAGTTTCAGCAAAAAAAATCGATGATTTACAACGAGTTATTTCTGAGCTTGAAAAATTGGATATTGAAATACCCTTAAATTATGTCAATATGAAAAAATGAAATATCCAGTTTTATATTCATTTCGTCGATGACCTTATGCGATGCGTGCCAGGATGGCATTATCAATTGCAAAAATTACAATAGAATTGAGAGAGATTTTATTGAAAGACAGACCAGCTAGTTTGTTTGAAATTTCACCCAAAGGAACGGTTCCAGTTTTGAGAACAGCAGACAAGACTTTTGAAGAAAGTATGGATATAATTTACTGGGCTTTAGATCATTCAAATAAATTAGAAGTCTTTTTTGATGATAAAGAAACTCAAAAAAAATTAATCAAGCAAAATGACAATGAATTTAAAAAATGGCTAGATAGATATAAATATCACTCAAGAAATAAACAATATTCAATCGAAGAATGCAAGAACAACGCTGGTCACATTATAGATAAATATGAAAAAAAATTGACTAAATCTAAATACCTCATTAATAATAGAATTCAAATTTCTGATATTTCAATAGTTCCTTTTATCAGACAGTTTGCTTTTGTTGATATGGAATATTTTAATATATCATACCCAAAAACTAGTGTGTGGTTGCATGGCATACTAGCTAGTAAATTATTTAAATCAGTAATGAGTAAATATGAGGTATGGACACATTTAAGTAAACCTCATATTGTAAATTTTGCAATTGATAACTGAATTAAAAAATTTAAGTTTCAATGATTGCGTAAAATTTTAAGTACAACTGATTAAAAATTAACTCTCAACTTATTTTTCAACCATGGTATATGATTTCCAAACTTCATTGGCATAGTTTTTTTCTTTTTACCTTCGTTCTTTTTTGGGCCTATTTCAATAAGATCCACAATTTTTTCATTTCCTATCGAAATTGGTAAAAATTCATTTTTATCCTCAATCATCATTTTTATAATCTCATTATTTCCATCACTTATTTGATTGTGTGTGTGTACGCGATGAAAATGAGATATGCTGCATTTTTTTGGACATGCATATTTATTAAACCTACTTACCTCTACCTGTATTATTTTTCCTGAATCAAGAATTGCGTAATACTGTTTAGGTTTTATATTTTCAGAGGCTTTACTTAATCCTAAAAATAAAAATACTGTTATAAATAACTCTGTAATCTGGTGTCCCATTTTTTTCTCCTTTATTGTCTTAAATATTTTAAAATAATATTTAATTCAATAAATGGATATGGCTCACAAAAATACTTTATTAACTATTTTTGAGATATAAATCACATAAATTTAAAATGTATTTTTTTTGTTGAAAATTATTTTATTTTACCTTAAAATTAAATCTATAATTAAAGTAAATTTAAATTAATATTTATTTATTTTATTATAAGGAAAAAAGAAGATGTTTAGATTTATTTTCTATTTATTCTCATTACCCCTATTTTGTATGTTGCTTGGAAATGATTTCAATCAAGGGCCATATGGCGAAAATTATTTTGATTTTGCAGGTCATTTTTCATTGCCTGATATTAATTCTGAGTTGGTTGGAGATGTTAATCAAGATGACGTTTTAAATATTCAAGATATTATATTATGTGTAAATCACATTTTAGGAAACATACCATTTAATAATTTACAAATACAATATGGTGATTTGACAAATGATGGGATAGTTAATATTTCAGATATCACAGATATTATATTTAAAATAGTGAACGATATAGGTGCTCAATTTGATTTTAGGGAAAGTTGGAATGGTGAAGATTCATATATATTTATCAATTACAACACAAATGTTCCAAATTCCACTGCACTGTGGAATTCAAATACTAAAGCTGACCTATTAGCAAACTCTCCAGACAATGTCCATTACTTTTTTTTATCAGAAGGAAATAATCCAGAACAAAATATTATTGACATAAAATCAGAATTTGATGATCTAATTTTAACAATGTCCTCACAGGAGCAGGAACATTGGAAGACTTACTTACATTTCGTTCCCCAGAGACTCTCTACAATAAATAATTGGATTGCAAATATTTTAGCTGATAAACATTCATTTGGTATAGATCGTTTTCAAAGAATAAAACAAATTGGTTATTTAGGAAATCCTAACGGATTTACAGGTACATTTTTGAGTTATTTAGCGCATGAAGCACACTATTATAATTACGAATTTAATGCGCTTTATGAGCCTAATTTAGAATATGATGAAATTGTAGTTTTTGAAAAAACATATTATACAGGCGGTTGGGCTGCATCGATTTCAGAATTAATAGATTTTCCAACGAGTGAAACATTAAACTCATATACTGGTGTTTCTGTTGAACTTTTAAGAGGTTGTCCTGATTCTAATGGTAATTATAGTGATCAAGGTTGTGACGATTATGATAGAAAAGCAAGACTATTTATATTTGACGGAATATGTTATGAACGTAATGAATATTCCTGGCTTTCGGATGAATACCTATGTACAGAAAGTGGATTTGAATGGAATAATGATACTTGTGTTTCCTATGTTTATTATAATAATGAAACAATTGAAAGTTGTGGTCAAATGGGGTATCTGTGGGACTATGAATATGGAGGACACGAAATTACGAGATGGATCACACCATTTGATAGACAACCTCATCATTTAACTAATATAAGCCAATTTTTGGCCCATTTTAGGCCTGGAGGAACTAAAATGGTAAGATTTCAAGAGTCTGGTTGGCCAAATAGTTTATTAACTTTAAAATTTCGATTTTATAGGAATTCTAATGGAATAATCAATAATCCTAAAGAATTTATCCCTATGTGGAATGGCACGGTTCTCTTTAATCCTCAATATAATGAAAATAGACCACCCTTAAATTTTGAAGTACCTGATATTGCCACAAAAGTAGAGTTTGTTGCATATTTGACTGGTCATGGTTGGGGAAATATGACTTGTTCCAATTGTGCGGAATTTTGTAATTCAGAACATGTTTTTACTTTGAATGGTGGTGTATATGAGTTTAATAAGAATCATCCAGAAGCATTATCAACTAATCATTGTCAATCAATTGAAATGATTCAATCAGGAACAGTACCTAATCAATATGGAACATGGGGTTATGGTAGGGCAGGATGGTGTCCTGGAATGGATGTCAAACCATTTGTCGTAGATATAACTCAATATGTAGAATTTGGATCAAATATATTAGATTACAGTGCATGTCATGTTCAAGGTACAAATTGTGTTGAACCACCTGAGTGTGGTACCTGTGGCTATTGTCCTGAAATACCCATGTCTTCGTATATAATTATATCGTACTAAAATAACACGGTTTTATATAGTTTTAATGTTTTACTTAAAAATATCTCTCATAATGTAGATTGTGAAAATACCAAATATTAAAGAAGGTGCATATAATAAATAGAACAAAAGATTAAAATAAGAAAATTGTAAAATCGAGAGTAAAAGAAAAGTTAAAAATAAATAAAATTCAATTCTTTTCCATTTAATTACTATAGGAATAAATCCAGGATGCTCAATGTCATTTTTTTTCAACGCTAATTCTATAATTATCCATGCTAAAACCCTGAAGAAAAAGAATGCTGATGATGAAAAAATATTTGAATGAAACACTGATAAATTCTTAATATTCCAAAAATTTAATTGTAGTTTTAAGGGCCAAAACAAATAAACGCTGTCCCATAATAATGATTCAGTAAAAATATGTAAAAATATTCCTAATGACAAGCCAATACCAATTTCTTGATATTTTTGATTTTTCTTTATTTCTGAAATAATTTGAAAAAGTAAGTATATGAAAAAAATGAAAGTTATACTATGCGTGGCTTTGTTTTGAAAATTATTTAAGGGTTCATTTGAGTTTGAGAAAAACTTTATAATTGGAGCAAATACTAAATCAAAATCTGGAATTAATGATCCTATTATTATATAGGGTACTAAATTAAAGTTAAAAAATTTATAAAACTTCATGAATATATTAGTTATGGAATGAGTTCCTACCTGAGCTACTTTTAAAATTTTTTCATATCATATTAAACAAAATTAAAAACTATATTTTTAAATAAATTTATGTTGTTAAAATAATATTAAAAAATATTCAAATATAAAAAATATGTCAGTAAAAGAAAAAATCGAAGATTATCTAAATAACTCTATATATATTGATTACAATGATGATATTCAATTTCATCCAATTCGGATACTAGAGGCCATGAAATCACTTTATGGAATAGATCCAAATAAAAGTAATACTGTCATTTATAATAATTTTTCTAGTTATTTGAATAATTTCCAAATTAATAATACTTTCAAACTAGAAATAGAAACAGTTGATTATTTTGCGAGTATGATAAATTTACAAATACTTCTGGATAAAAAAAAATTTACTGAAGCAAAATCAGAAATTCAAAGATTGCTTCAGGTTTCGACAGGTGAACCTATTTTTGAACTTTTAATAATCACGTATTTGGACGAAATATATTTATTACCGCATCTGATTTCAATTTTTCGAATTTCAAAGTTTTGCAATGGTCATAATATCAATGATAAATTGTTATTTATTGTTGATCTAATCGAAAAATATCAAGATAATAAAGAAAATTTAAACTATTTAAACTATTTAAACTACTTTACCACTATTGTCGAAGTCTCAAAAAATACTTTTATAAGAGACGAAGATATTAAATATAAAATAAGTAAACTTGATATGAAAAGCATTACACGGAAGATTCGGAGTGAGAAAAAGACAAAATTAGGTAAAAAGTTAATTATTGAAGGAAGAGAATATTTATTAACCCTTATTAAGGAAAACCCACTTATAATTGAAAGCGATGAAAATATTTTATTATTTGACTCAATAAGGGTTTTACTAAGATATAGAAGCTCAACTAAAAATGATAATCAAATACACTTTGCTGTAAGTAAATTAAATATCAATGAAATCTAAAAAAGAAAAATTAGATGCTTATTTTATAAAGGGATTAAAATTATATAATCAAAGAAAATTTTATGCAGCCCATGAATATTGGGAAGAAATGTGGACTAATTTCTATTTTAATGATCGAATTTTTGTTCAGGGATTAATTCAAGTAAGTGTGGGTTATTTTCATATTACTAATATAAATTTAAATGGCGCGCGGGGACTTTTTAAAAAATGTTTGCCTAAACTAAAAAAATTTGAAGCAACTAATATTAGAATAGATAATCTGGTTGAACTAATTCATTGTATCGAAAATGCAAAAAAATGTATCGACGAAATTGAAGATGTAAATGACTTTGATTGGAAGAATTTTGTTAAATTAAGGCTTAAAGTCATCGAAGAATAGATATTTATCTATTTGTTGCATAAGCTTTAAAATTATTTTTCTGTTTTCGGAATTGCCATGAATTTAAGTTCTTACTGCTGGATAAATTAATTAATTTTTTTAATATTTTACATAATGATTTTACCATTCTTTACTCTTTGAATTATCATGTCAAAGTATACATAGAATTACACTTAAATATAAAAGTCAGCTTAAAAAAATGAAAAAAGTTTTAAAATCAGATCTAAAAAAAATGTATCAGGAAGAGATGAAGAAGTGCAGGGATGCCGTAAAAGATGGTAAACATCCATATCATATTTTTACT
>MDTD01037337.1_pt1 | contig 10384 bp, 7 predicted proteins | sample 811221 | NCBI WGS metagenome assembly MDTD01 (sample SAMN05326646, study PRJNA326480) | marine metagenome | isolation source: seawater | place: Pacific Ocean: South West | collected 2011
AATACAGATTCTTCAAGCGTTGGATATCCATCAAGGAGATGATGTTCTGATCGTGGGGCCAAGGGGAAATTGGTGGACGGAATTGACGATGCAGCTTGGTGCTAGAAGAATAAGAATCGTCGAGACGGTGGAACGGCGCTTGGACAACCTGCAAACCAGGTGGAAGCATCTGAGGCTGGATAATGTCGCTGATGCACTTGGTTGTGAAATAGAATGGCGCATGATTGGTTCTCATCTAGATGATTCCCCTCTAGCTGGATGGGACAGAATTTTGATCACAGGGGGTGTGAATGAGCCCCCCATGGCAATCCTACAAACCATGGCAAGAGGAGGATGTGCGATCGTCCCTGTGATGGAAGATGCGGGGACTATGGTGCAATCTGTGCAGCGTAATGAAGGTGGTTTCATGGCGCAGAAGATGGCCATATGGAATGTAGATCCCTTTCCTGAATATGTGGTTGAATGTCTTTGCGCCTCTGAAAGTATCTCAATCTCTGAGGAGGTCGGATTGCGAGGCGCGTGGAGCGTGGATGATGCTTGGAAGGCAGCCAATCAAGATCCTATCAGAGACAGGCTTGGTCCGTTGATACTCTTACAATTGATCGAGACGACTTGGGACTCCTTGGGAACCGGTTTTGGGGCCAAAGAAATCCGAGATGACGCTCGTTTCTCGATTGCTGAGGACTTGTTCAGAATGGGGCATGTTCTACAAAGGCTGGGCATCAGCAGGCTAGCTGCAGAACATCATGGCTCATCGTTCAGAATCGCTCCTTCTTCAGAGGCGGCTAGTTTTCTAGGCATGACTTTCAGAGAAGATGATTTGGATTCCCTGGCGTGGCAGCGGAAAGCGATCGAGACGGATCCTAGATTTGGGGGGTCGTGGAATGAGGTTGGAGAGGCGATGCTAAACAGGGGCGATGCTAAGTTCTCGATTGAGTGGTTCAGGGGGGCTATCAATTCGGAGAAATACGGTGAGAGGGGGGTTGCATGGACCAATCTAGCAAGAGCTCACCTTGAGCTCGGGCAGATGAATTCGGCTCTGTTTGCGGCACAGGAGGCCGCGACGTTGATTCCAGATGACGAGGACCTCCAAGAATTGTTGGAACGCCTCAGTGAAGACCTGAGTTAGGTAAAACGTGATTTTGTATTGTTCTTACGAGGGGGTGTGAGCATGGGTCGGGTTGTCGCTGTCACGGGTGCCAATGGGTACATTGGGAGTCATGTCGTTCAGATCTTGCTAGATCGCGGATACCATGTCCGCGCCGGTGCTAGAGAACCGCACAACACGGTAAGAATCGGGCATCTGGAGGAGATGGGGTCTCGATACCCTGGACAATTGGAAATCTTGTCAACAGACGTTCTTGAGATTGATGATGTTCGAAAGTTGATGAGCGGTTGTAGTGATTTGATACATACTGCTGCCACTGTGATGATTAGGGCTTCAGACCCACAATCGAAAATTGTCAACCCTAGTCTAATTGGCACTCAAAATGTAATTGCCGCACTCAAAGAAACCCCCTCAGTGATGACCGTCGTACATACATCATCAACAGCTGCCATACGACCGATGCGATGGGAAAACGGTGCAACACTGACTACAGATACGTGGGCGGATGACGCAACGATCGAAAACAACCCATATGGCCTCGCAAAAGTCCTTGCTGAGAGGGAAATAAGAAAATGGCATGAAGAATACGGCATTCAAGAAGGACGGGTCTTGAGAACGTTACACCCCTGCATGGTATTCGGACCGCCATTATCGAAGTATCATCTAAGGGGGTCTCTTACCATTCTTATGATGCTCGCAAGGCGTAGCATTCCAGCCATAATCCCGATGAACATCAACATCGTAGATGTTAGAGATGTTGGAGAGGCGCATGTTCGCGCCTTGGAAATGGGTGAAAACGGGGGCAGATATCTTGTGACGTCTGGGTCGATGTGGATGAAAGACGTAGTAAGGGAGCTACGAGCATCTTACCCAGATCACAAATGGCCCCGATTACCCATTCCCTATCCGTTGGCTCTGATTGCCGCCGCATTCCACCCATCTGCCAGCATTAACTGGGCCAGAACGCATCTTGGAACTGTATTGAACTGGGATTCCAGCCCTGCTGAGACAGATCTCGGGATGGAGTGGGAAGAGCCACGGAAATCCGTGGTGGACACATTCGGCCCCATCTTCGACTCTGAATGGCTGTGAATCCGCACATCTGATGAATGTGAAGGCTGCGCGATAGGCATGCGCATCAAGACTCTGGGGGTAGTCCTGTTGATGTTTTCAGGGGCTCTGAGCGGCTGCTTCTCAAGTGGTGGGATCGTAAAGAGCGTGCTTGGGAGCCCGTTCGAGGATCTTTGTGAAGAAGGGATCCCGGAGACCACGTGGTACCACTATGCCAACGCAACAGATGCAACTACTTCCCCTTGGTTTGCAGAGACCCCGGATGACTTCGTGCCTACTCTAGAGGGTTCTAATGCCCCTGTTTGCACAGAGGGGACTTATTTCGGGATAGGGATGACGACTTTCGAGCCTACGATAGGCGTCACCTCTTCTGACAACCTGTATATGTCTAGTTACGGGAACGGTCCTGCGGGCTCCACAGCAATAGTGCAGTGCTCGGGTTTGATTGGCATGGTAAATGTGAGCGATTATGCGTGTGTGAATGTGTACGATGCCCTAGCGCCCGTTCCGAACAGCAATGACCCATACGTCTACGTGGATCCGTGGACTGATCGAATCATGAAGTTCGACATGCATGCCCTGTTGGGGATGACGGTTGAGTGGTCGGATAACGAAGGGGGGTCGTGGTTCGGGCCCTCAGTTGCAACCGGGTGGTCTGTTCAAGATCATCAAACAATAGCTTCCTCGCCCTATCCAGCATTCGCTCACCCGACCACGTGGGTGTTTTGTGTCAACGGCAATTACCCCTATCCGGTATGCTCTGCAAGCAATGATGGGGGAGTCACATGGGGGCCTGAGCTTCCTGGTACTCCTTCAAACTGTGAAAGTGGTGGTTTGACTGGGCATATGGTTGGTTCAGATAATGGAAATTTCTACAGAGGTCACCGTGGCTGTGATGGAGGAGAGGGGTACTCTGTCTACAGAAGCACTGATGGGGGGATAACCTGGACTGAACACCCATTACCAACAGAGGTTTCGGGTACGGCTGAAACATGGAACTTCGAAGAGGCTCAGGTTTTCGCTGATGAGGCCGATAACGTCCATGCAATGTGGATGGGTATTGACAACATGCCTTACTACTCATACTCCACTGATGAAGGGGAGAGTTGGAGCGATGCGATAATGATCGCTCCTCCGATAGGACTCAATGGAACTGGTTTCCCCGTTATCGCAGCAGGAGGAAGTGGTCAGGTGGCGATGGGGTATATCGGAACATTCGATGACGGTGCGACCTGGAACGGGTATCTGAGCGTCATAACCGATGTATTCGCTGAACAGCCACTGATAACCACGGTTCAACTCAATGGCTTCGACGATCCTCTGGAGGATGCCAAGAGCGACTGCGGGTACGATCGATGCGGTGGTTTCGGTGACTTCAACGACATCATAATCGATCAGCATGGAAGAGTATGGTTCGGTCTCGCACACAATGTGGCGGGGGAATTGGGAATCTTTGGCACTTTGGCGAAGGGGCCGAATCTCAGAGGTATGGGGCCTCTTCCAGACATGCCGTTGGGTGGAAACTCGACCCTTTGACCGAAGAAGACATCTGCTACATGACGGAGAGCGCATGATATGCACAGGCGTGCCATTGTGCCGGCCAGGGTCAATATTATCGGAGAGCACGTGGATAACCATGGCGGTCTTTCACTTCCATTCACCACCAGCGAATGCCTCGTCATGGATGCAATTCAGAGAGAAGAGGGGTATTCTGGTGATGAATTGGTTATCCGTTTGTGGAAGGAGGCGGGGGGCTGGCCGGCCGACCTGACGGTCAAGAGTCGGATACCCATTGGAAAGGGCATGTCCTCGTCGGCTGCGCTATGTGTAGCGGTTGTGTTGTGTGCTAAAGGTGTGAACGAGGGAATTGAGACTTGCAGGGAGGCTCGTAGGATTGAGCGGGCCGTGCTGGGGAATGATTGTGGTCTTCTGGATCAGATCGCGATGATTTTCTCAAAGAAGGGGCACGCGGTCCTAGTCGATTTCTCGGATCTCTCTATGGAACAGGTCCCTCTGCCCGCATCATGGATTTTCAAACTGGTTGATTCCGGAATCAGTAGGAACCTCTCATCTACAGATTATGGTAAGAGGAATGCCTATTCGGAGGAGCATGTAGTGAATGAGGTACGGAGGGTTCTGGATTCAAGAGGGGCGTCGGCTGAACATCTGGGACGATTACTGAATGAGAGTCATTCCTCTTTGATTTCCCTCGGGGTTAGTTTGGCCGAAATAGATCGCATGATCGATGGCTTACAGCAAATGGACGGGGTTTTGGGCGCTCGTATGATGGGCGGGGGATTCGGTGGGATGATTCTCGTTCTTGTCGAGAATGAAGAGGTCCTTCCGTCGATACCAGTTGTTGTTTCTTCTGGTTCAGCGCATCTTGAAGAAGTTCTCTAGGCTTGCTAGACGCTCTGGGGTCCCCATATCCCAAAACGGGGTATCGTCTAGGTGTGCCTGTATCTCTCCAGAAAGAGTTGGGTACACGGTTCCTTCCCAGCTCCATTTCCCAGCTTTCCCATATTTTTGTACCACTGCTTTGTCGACCATGCTGGTACCAGCTTCGTATCCATTGAAGTTTGGCTGTGTTGTTTCCTTGTCGTAGGCAACGACCTTTCCATCCCGGTGTTCGAGGTTGAAGTGTTGCGATGTCCTTGTGACTGTCATTGTAATGGACGCTCGACTTGTTCTGTGTTGCTTGACTAGTGGTGAGTAGTCGATGGGATGGAAGTCGTCGCCCCACAGAAGTATGAATTCATCTTCTAAATGATCTATAGCGTTCCAGAGTGCTCCGCCTGTACCGAGTGGTTCGGTCTCCTCGTGGAAGGTCAGGCTCATGTTGCTGTGACTGTATTGCCTGAACTTCTCGCTTAGATGGCCCGTCAAAATCAGGGCCTTGTTACACCCTTGGAGTTGCGCCCACTCCAGTATGTGGGTTAGTATCGGCTTGCCATGCACATTTACCAACGATTTGGGGGTCTCCCTGGTGATATTACCCAAACGAGTTCCGAGCCCCCCTGCGAGGATTACGACCTGCGGCATTTCTGTGTGCATGTTTATTGGAAGGGGTACTGATTAATGGGGCTCTCTGCTGTCTACATTACTTGAATTTGCGTCCATGCAAAGCCCAGGTATCCAGCCGCGAATAGAATCATGGCGATTCCGCAAACGGCCAGCACCGCCTTGTAGATATGGATTGGCATGCCGTCCCTCAGCCTGTAGATCGTGAATGCAACTGCGCATTTAACCAGGATTATGCAGAGTATGAACGAAACAGCATAGGCGATTGGGGCGAGCGGCTCCGCCTCTACTGAAGCGGCCATGATCGGCCCACCGATGAGGAACCAGAAGACATAGACATTCGGGTTCAGGAGGTTGGTCAGGACGCCTCTTCCGAAGGCCCTTCTACTCGATATGGGTTCCAGAAGTATCGCGATCGAGGGCGGTTCTATCTTGAAGCACTCAATACCCATTTTGAGCATGAATGCAGCGCCCAAAATTGAGATCACAACCAGCACGCCGGGATTATCCGCGATCAGTGAGGCGAAGAAAAAGCTCACGATTATGAGCGGTCCGTCGGTGAATATCGGCGCCGTTGCGGTCCAAAGTCCTGAACGCAAATCCCCAGAAAGTGTCTCCCTGATCACCATGGTAAGTAGCGGGCCGGGTTTGATCCCCTCGATGATCGCGAGGAGCAGCCCGGCGAATACGGATGCAAGGATCAGATCCGTTTCCATCGCTTAGCGCCTCGTGTACATCGCGATCTTTGCTAGCAATCTTAGAATCTCGATGTACAACCATACAAGCGTCACCATGAGGCCGAAGGCCGCCATCCACTCCAACTCTTTCCGGGCCCCTGATTGGACCCCTCGCTCGATGAAGTCGAAATCTGCAACGAGACATAGGGCTCCTATTGCAATTACGAACAGTGAGAAGGCTATCCCTACGGGCGTCGCATCGTGGATGTACGGAACTGAGTATGCTCCCGTAAGCGCCCCGATGATGGATACAATGTAAATCAAAATTATAGCAACGACAGAAGAGGCCACGGCTATGGCGAGATTCCTATTCCAAGCTATCAGACCCGCGCGATAAATGGCAAGCATGGCAGCAAGTATGGCGAAAGTAAGTACTGCTGCGATAATGCCTATCCCTGGTAGATCGAGGGCCACCTCGTAAAACCACGTGAGTCCTCCGATGAATAGGCCCTCGAATGCCGAATGTGCACAAATCAGACCGGGGTTGATGGACCTCTTGAAGACGATGAACAAAGATAGGACGAGAGACCCCAGGAACCCCAGGACGATGAATAAGAAGGCTGATTCTGGGGTAGCTGTAAATGCAGTGGCAAGAGCCACTGTCGCGGTAACCAGTAGAAGTACGCCTGTCTTCTCCGCCACCCCTTCGATCGTCATCGATTGGCTCTGATTGGAATCCCACCAAGGGGCTCCCTGATATGTGGAGTCTTGAAATGTTGAGTCCCGCAATGTGGGGTTTCCTGAGCGATACATGGGTGTGCCGGGGAGTTGGGGAATTTCAATCACGCTGTGTGGGTGTGTGGTCAGATCTGAATTTCACAGGAGTTCTCGTAGATGCCGTCCCGTGTGGCTTTCTTCCACAGACGCAACTTGCTCCGGAGTACCCTGCGCGATTATCCCTCCCCCTCTGACGCCGCCCTCCGGACCCAGGTCTATGACCCAATCACATGATTTCACTACATCCAAATGATGCTCGACGATTACGACGGTGTGCCCGTTTGAGCGGATTCTCAGAAGAACGTCGATCAACTGGTGCACATCGAATAGTGAGAGGCCTGTCGTGGGCTCGTCCAGGATGTAGAAAGTATGCTTCTTAGGAGGCCTGTGGAGTTCTGTTGCAAGTTTGACTCGCTGGGCCTCGCCGCCGGAGAGCGTTGTGGCGGGTTGACCTAAACGGATGTAGCCAAGTCCCACATCTTTGAGCGTGGTCAGTATTCTGCTGATTTTTCTCTGATTCTCAAAAAGAACGCATGCCTCATCGACTGACATCTCCAATATATCGTGGATCGTGCGTCCTCTCCATTCTACCTCTAAAGTCTCCCTTGTGTACCTCTTGCCCTTGCAAACATCACAAGTCACCCATACGTCGGGGAGGAAGTTCATTTCGAGCATCGTTGAGCCGGCTCCCTTGCATGCTTCGCACCTTCCTCCTCTGACATTGAAAGAGAAATGTCCCTGTTTGTAGCCCCTCTCCTTGGAAAGGGTGGTTTCCGCGTATAGGGCTCGTATCAGACCGAAGACGCCTGTGTATGTTGCCGCATTAGAGCGAGGGGTTCGGCCTATGGGGGATTGGTCGATAACGATGGCCTTGTCGATCTGCTCTATTCCTTCGATGGCGTCATGTCGTCCAGGGGTAGCGTCAGCCCTGTGTATCGTTCTCAGTAGCGCAGGCGCGAGCGTCTCGGTGACCAGCGAGGACTTGCCGCTTCCGGAAACTCCAGTAACGCCGATCATGCAGCCAAGTGGAAATGCGGCATCAATGTCCTGGAGGTTATTCTGCCTTACAGACCTCAAGGTGAGCCATCTTTCATCTGGAGTTCTGCGTTCACCCGGGACTGGTATCGATTTCTTACCAGAAAGATAGGCCCCCGTCTCTGAGTTCTCAGCCGAGAGCAATTCTTTCAATGAGCCGCTTGAGATTACTTCGCCGCCCTCTTTCCCCGCTCGAGGTCCTAGGTCAACCAACCAATCTGCCTGAGTCAAAGTCAACTCGTCGTGTTCCACCACGATCAGTGTGTTACCAAGATCTGTCAGTTCCCGAAGCGTCTTGAGGAGGCGTTCGTTGTCTCTTGGATGGAGGCCTATGCTCGGTTCGTCAAGAACGTACATCACTCCTGTGAGTCTGGTGCCTATCTGTGTAGCTAGCCTTATTCTCTGCGATTCTCCTCCAGAGAGGGTGTTTGCGCGTCTGTCCATTGTTAGATAATCTAAGCCAACCAGTGCCAAGAATCGCAATCTTGACTCTATTTCCTTGATCACATCGCTGCCGATGAATATCGATCTTTCATCTAGTTTCTTGGTTTTTGAAACGGTTCCCCCCTCAGGCCTCGAACGGTCTAATGCTGACCATATCGGGTCTGTCAAGTCACTCTTCCAATTCTGGACTATTGCGAGCGCTTCCAAGACGGTGGATGCTGAGAACTCGGGGAGAGTGATGGTCCCAACGGTGACTTTCGATACTGCGGGGTTGAGTTTCATGCCCTCACAGTCCGAGCATGGTTCATCCGTCATATACGCTGCAAGTCTCGACCGTGTTCGATCGGAGCTTGTGTCTGTAAGGGTGCGGCGGAGTCTAGCAAAAACGCCTTCCCATGGCCTATTCATACGATATGAGGATCCTCTGTCAGATTGGAAGTGGAAGCCTATTGTGGTCGACCCCGTCCCGTTCAATAGGATGTCCTTGTGATCGTCATCAAGGTCTTGGAACGGTATGTCCACAGGTATGGAATAGTGATTGCAGACCTGCACCATTTGACTTTTGTACCAGCCAGACATCATCGATCTTCGGAAAGGTCTAATGCATCCCTCCTCCACTGTGCTGGTTCTGTCGATGACGAGTTCTGGGGAGAATTCTCTCTGGACACCGAGTCCCTGACAGCTCGGACAGGCGCCTAGGGGATTGTTGAATGAGAACACGCGTGGCGACATCTCCGGGAGGAAGGCACCATGCTCAGGGCATGCAAATTCCTCTGAATAGGCAACCATCTCACCGATTTTGGTATCTGTAGAGGGTTTCTCCGGGCTGTCTATATTCTCGATGGCTACCGTTCCCCCTCCTAGGCGGAGGGCTATTTCAATCGCCTCGGTGAGGCGCTGTCTGTTGGTTCTGTTTATCTTGATTCGATCTATCCTGACGTCGATGTCGTGTCTAAGGTTCTTCTCGAGGGTTGGTGGATTCTCGAAATCCGCCTCCCTTCCATTCACCTGACCTGCGAGGTATCCTTGTTCGACCATCGCCTGGAACAAGTCTACGTGCGTTCCTTTCCTGTTGCGGACGACGGGTGACCATACGCCTATCCCGTGGCTCTCGAACTTCCAGAGGACGTCGTCCACAATCTCCTGCACGGTTCTTCGAGCCACCTCATTCCCACACTCAGGGCAGTGAGGGACTCCGATCCTGGCCCATAGCAGGCGTAGATGATCCATTATCTCGGTGACTGTCGCGACAGTCGACCTCGGGTTGTGGCTGCCCTGCTTCTGATCAATGCTGATGGCTGGGGACAGTCCCTCTATGCTATCGCAGTCGGGCTTCTTCATCTGGCCCAGGAACTGCCTGGCGTAGGATGAGAGGCTCTCGACGTATCGCCGCTGCCCCTCCGCGTACAGGGTGTCGAAGGCCAGACTAGACTTCCCGCTCCCAGAAACCCCCGAGAACACAACGAACTTGCCCCTTGGTATCTTTACGTCTATGTTCCGGAGATTGTGGGTCCGGGCGCCTCTGACGACGATCCAGCCCCCGTCGTCTCCTTCCTCGGAAGGGGCGAGTGGCGTCGTCATGGGCCCATTCCGTCTATCATGGCCCTTGAACTCATGCTCGGACTCACGGCAGTGGTAAGGTTGGCCCGAAACGGGGTGCTGAGAACGTTTATTCGGAATAACCCGTGTCAAATCACATGCAGAAGAACCGTCCTGCCTTGCTTGCCATATTGATGATGACCGCCGCCCTCGCCGGGTGCGTCGGCGAGGACACCTCGGACCTAGACGCCCAGATCGAGGACCTTGGCACCCAGAACGCAGAGCTTAACCAGACCATCGCGGAAAGGGACGTGGCGATCTCGGAGCTCGAGGCGACCGTGGCGGGGCACGAGTCCAACATCGCGGGGCTCGAGGCCGCGATCGCCCTGATGGAGGAGCAGCGGGACTCGCTGCTGGCCCAGCTCAGCGACTCGCAGGATTTCGCCAACCAGACCATCGCGCTCGCCGAGGCGATGAACGAGACGATCGCCGGCCTCCACGCCATGCTGTGGGAGAACGCTACGCTGGTGCAACAACTGCAATCAGATCTTGTAGTACAACAGGATCTAGTGTCTGAGTGGATTTTAAGAGCAATTCACAATGATTTTTCTAATACCGACCTGAGTGGTGCCGACCTGAGTGGTGCCGAACTGAGTGTTGCCGACCTGAGTGGTGCCGACCTGAGTGGTGCCCATCTGTATGGTGCCCGCCT
>MDTD01075773.1_pt1 | contig 10384 bp, 7 predicted proteins | sample 811221 | NCBI WGS metagenome assembly MDTD01 (sample SAMN05326646, study PRJNA326480) | marine metagenome | isolation source: seawater | place: Pacific Ocean: South West | collected 2011
AGTAGCTAATATAATTAAAAAAAAAATATAATGTCATTTTTAAAATCTATTGAAAATAACTCAAAAAAATTCATTGACCCATTTTTACATTGGGAATTAGACAAACCCCTTACAGAAGAACAAATAAATGAAATAGTGAACGCCGATATTGCAAATCCACAAGATCACGATTTAAATTATGATGGTACTAGAGCTATAGACGGGGGTGCTCCCGAATTTAGAAAAGGATTATCTCATGGAGGTAAAGCACTTAAGTTTAGATGTTTTGTCACAAAAGAAAATTCAAATGAATTCCCAAACTTAACAAAATTAATTGAAGAATTACAAAACAAAAAAACTTATGAAAAAATTTCAAAACTTGTAGGTAAAGATTTATCTAATTCATATATAAGAGTTGAAGTTATTTGTGACAGACAAGGATTTTGGCTAAAACCCCATTGCGATATTGAGGAAAAATTAATGTCTTGTTTATTGTTCGTGAATAAAACAAATGAGAGTGAAGATTTAGGTACCGACTTTTATGATAATGATTTAAAAAAAGTAAAAACAATGCCCTATAAAGATAATTATGGATATTTTTTCACAAGTGGTCCGGGAACTTGGCATGGTATGGAAAAAAAAGAAATATCTAAAGAGAGAAGATGTTTACAAGTAAATTACGTAACTTTTAAAACTGATTGGAAAGTTGATTAATTATCTTGTAGAGATTTTACCTGTAATTTTTTTGTTTTTAGTGATTTTATAGCCTCTAGAAAAGAATAAGCTGTCGACATGTTTGTACAATATGGAATTTTATTAGCTAAAGTTCCTCGTCTTAAAGCTCTTGCGTCGTTAATTCGATGCTCACTATTTCCTCCTCCTGTATTAATAACCAAAGATATTTTTTTTGCATTTAAAACGTCAACTATATGTGGTCTACCACTACTAACTTTATTTATAGTTTTGCACTTTATACCATTTTCTTTTAAAATTTTTGAAGTTCCTTTTGTTCCTGAAATCGTGAAACCTAGTTTTACTAATCTCTGTGCTATTCCTATAATCTCTTGTTTATGAGAGTCTTTAACCGATAAAAATGCCATTCCATTGACTGGTAAAGAATTTGATGCTGCAATTTGACTCTTAGCAACTGCCATCCCAAAGTTATTATCAAATCCCATGACTTCTCCCGTGGATTTCATTTCTGGACCAAGAAGAAGATCACTATCTGGAAATTTGTTAAAAGGAAACACCGCTTCTTTGACTGCAAATCTTTTATTTGTTTTATATCTGAGTTTAAATTTTGAGAGTTTCTCCCCAGCCATCACTCTTGATGCAATCTTTGCTAAAGAAATGCCGTTTGCTTTTGAAACAAATGGGACAGTTCTACTTGCTCGAGGATTAACCTCAATTACGTAAATTTCATCTTTTTTAATTGCAAATTGAATATTAAGAAGACCTTTGACCTTTAAAGCTAATGCTAACTTTCTTGTTTGAATTTTAATTTCCTTAAGAATATTTTCCTTAATAGATACCGGAGGCAAACAACAAGCTGAGTCTCCTGAGTGTATTCCCGCCTCTTCAATATGTTGCATAATACCAGCAACATAAACTTCTTTTCCATCACATATTGCGTCAACATCAACCTCCATTGCGCTATCAATAAACTTATCAATCAAAATTGGATTATTATCTGAGGCTTTAAAAGCTTGATCTATAAATTTTTTCAATTGACTTTCATCATGAACTATTTCCATTGCTCTTCCACCTAAAACGTATGAAGGTCGAACAACTACTGGTAGACCAATTTTTCCAGCTATATTTATTGCCTGATCATATTTATCAGCAATACCACTTTTAGCTTGTTTTAAATTAAGTTTGATTAATAAATCCCTAAATCGGTCTCTATCTTCCGCAAGATCAATTGAGGAATATTGTGTACCAAGTATGGGTAAATTATTTTCATGTAAAAATTTTGCAAGCTTTATAGGAGTTTGACCTCCAAATTGTGTGATGATACCAAAAAGATTTCCTTTAGACCGCTCTTTAAAAATTATATTTTGAACATACTCCTCTATCAAAGGTTCAAAATAAAGCCTATCACTTGTATCATAGTCTGTTGAAACTGTTTCCGGATTACAATTAATCATAATTGTCTCAAATCCTGCTTCTTTTAGGGAAAAGCTGGCTTGGCAGCAGCAATAGTCAAACTCAATACCTTGTCCAATTCTGTTGGGACCACCTCCAAGAATAATAATTTTTTTTTTATTACTTGGGTTTGACTCACATTCTGTATTAATCGTAAAGTTACGTTGGTAAGTAGAGTACATGTAAGGGGTAAAAGATTTAAACTCAGCAGCACAAGTATCTACTTTTTTAAAAACTGGAACAACTTTTAGTGCAGTTCTTTTTCTTTTAATAATTTCTTCTTTTATACCTGTTAGTTTCGCTAACCTTTTATCTGAAAATCCAAATGATTTAATTCTATTAAATTCTATAAAATTTTTTGGTAACCCGGTTTTGTAAATTTTATTTTCTTCTTCGACAATTTCTTTAATTTGATTTAAAAACCATGGGTCTATTTTAGACAATTTATATATTTTTTTAATAGGTATTTTTTTTCTAAAAGCTGCAGCTATTAGTAGTAATTTATTTGGAATATTGATTTTTAGATATTTTAATATATCTTTTTTTGGGTAATTAAAAATATCGTCTAAACCTGACAGTCCTGTTTCAAGTGATACAAGTGCCTTTTGAAAAGATTCTTTAAAATTTCTACCAATTGCCATTGCCTCTCCTACTGATCTCATTGAGGTGCCTAACAGAGGTTTAGTATCTTGAAATTTTTCAAAAGTGAATCTGGGGATTTTAGTTACTATATAATCTATTGTTGGTTCAAATGCTGCTGGGGTTGTTTTTGTAATTTCGTTTTGAAGCTCATCTAGAGTATAACCAACAGCTAACTTTGCTGCTACTTTTGCAATGGGAAAGCCAGTTGCCTTTGAAGCTAAAGCAGATGAACGCGAAACTCTTGGATTCATTTCTATGATAACCATCCTTCCATCTTTTGGATTGATTGCAAATTGAACATTTGAACCACCTGTTTCAACTCCAATTTTCCTTAAACATTCAATAGAGGCATTTCTCATTACTTGATATTCTTTATCTGTTAATGTTAATGCAGGCGCTATTGTAACAGAGTCCCCAGTATGTATACCCATGGGATCCACATTTTCTATTGAGCAAATTATTATACAATTATCATTTTTATCTCTAACAACCTCCATCTCAAATTCCTTCCAACCATCTAAGCATTCTTCAACAAGCACTTGATTTTGTGGAGACTCGTATAATCCACCTCTTACAATTTTAAAGAATTCTTTTTTAGTTCTTGCAATCCCTCCTCCAAGTCCACCCAATGTAAACGAAGGTCTTATAATAGCTGGAAGTCCAATTTTTCTTAAACACCTTGATGCATCTTTAAAATTATTTATTACCTCTGATTTAGGTAAATCTATACCTATGTCAGACATGTTCTTTCTAAATTTTTTTCTATCCTCGGCATTAGCTATTGCTTTTGAGTTTGCTCCTATAAGTTCAATTTTGTACTTTTTTAGCAATCCTAATTTCTCTGCTTTCAAAGCTAAGTTAAGAGCGGTTTGACCACCCATAGTAGGAAGTATAGCGTGTGGCCTCTCTTTTTTTATAATTTCTTTTAACACTTCAATAGATATAGGTTCTATATATGTTTGATCAGCAACACCAGGATCAGTCATTATAGTTGCAGGATTGGAGTTTACCAAAATAACCTTATAACCTTCATCTTTTAATGCCTTGCAAGCTTGTGTGCCTGAATAATCAAACTCACATGCTTGACCAATAATAATTGGACCAGCCCCAATAACTAAAATTTTTTTAATATCTTTTCTTTTTGGCATATTTTTTTACTTCTATAATAAAATTATTAAATAAATATTTACTATCTTGTGGACCTGGATTCGACTCAGGATGGTACTGAACAGAAAATACTGGTTTATCTTTTAATTTTATGCCTTCTATACTGTTATCAAACAAAGATTTATGAGTAATCACTATATCCTTTGGTAGATTGTTTTCAGTAACTTCAAATCCATGGTTTTGACTTGTAATCTCAACTTTATTATCAATAAGATTTTTTACTGGATGATTCGCACCCCTATGACCTAACTTCATTTTTTTTGTTTTTCCACCCATTGCTAATGCTAATAACTGATGTCCTAAACAAATTCCAAATACTGGAAGTTTCTCTTTAATAAGATCCTTAATAATTTTGACCGCATATTTACCAGTTGCGGCTGGATCCCCTGGTCCGTTTGATAAAAAAATTCCACTTGGTTTCAGTTTTAAAATATCTTCAGCACTTGTTTTGCACGGTACAACTATCACTTCACAAGAAAAATTAGAAAAATATCTCAAAATATTTGTTTTTATTCCATAATCAATTGCAACAATTTTAAGTTTCTTTTTATTTATTTTTTTGAAACCATGTTGTTTTGTCCAAGTTTTGAAACCTTTCCAAGTAAATTTACTTTTTGTAGAAACATCTTTCGCTAAATCTAGACCATTTAATCCGGGCCATTTTAAAGTAGAATTTATCATTTTTTTAATTGCAAAATTCCCCTCTTTTTTATGACATATGGTTCCTCTTGGTGCTCCTTTGTCTCGAATATAATTTGTTAAACCTCTTGTATCTAAACCTGTCAAACCAACAATTTTATTTTTTTTAAGCCATAAATCTAATTCCATAAGAGACCTATAATTTGATGGATTTGTTATTTCTGAGTTAAAAATAACCCCTTTTGTCCAAATTTTTTCAGACTCATTGTCCTGATTATTTGTTCCCACATTACCTATATGAGGAAAAGTAAAATTTATAATTTGACCTGCATAAGAGGGATCAGAGATAATTTCTTGATATCCAGTTATTGACGTATTAAAACATACTTCACCCGTTGCGGAGCCTTCATAGCCTATACCTATTCCATTAAAAATTGATTTATTTTCTAGAACTAGAATGCCTGGGTGAAAACTTGAATTTTTATCTGAGTTAACTTTTTGTTTTTTGATCAATTACAACTCATGAGTTAAAGGTTAATACAATAAAAGCTAAACTAACGCAACATATCAAATACAAAATTTAAAAAAAAAAACAATTTTTCTTTTAAGAAATTATTCTTTAAGTTAAGTTAAGAAATGTCTCTTAGAGTAAAAATTGAAGATCAGTATAAAAATGCTTTAAAATCTAAAGATAAAAATAAGATATCAACTTACAGGTTAATTTTATCTGGTATAAAAGACATTGACATACAGAATAGATCTGGTCCCAATAAAAAAATTACTGATGATGATGACATCAAAAAATTATTGAGAAAAATGATTAAACAAAGAAGCGAATCGATTGAGGTGTATAAAAGTAATAATAGAAAAGATTTATTAGAAATTGAGCAAAATGAGGTAAATATTATGTCGGAGTATTTACCAAAACAATTAGATGAGGAAGAAACAAAAAAATTATGCTTAGAGGTTTCAAAAAAATTAAATGCGACCTCTATAAAAGATATGGGAAAAGTTATGGGTGAACTAAAAAAAAATAACGCTGATAAACTCGATTTCTCTTTGGCAGGTAAAATAATAAAAGAAATTTTAAACAATAAATGAAATACCCAAGAGATTACTTAGAAGAAATAAAAACCAGATTAAAAGTTTCAACTGTGGTTTCTAAATCGGTAAGTTTGAAAAAAAGAGGAAAAGAATATGTAGGCTTGTCTCCATTTAAAAATGAAAAAACTCCATCCTTTACTGTGAACGATGAAAAAGGTTTTTATCATTGTTTTAGCAGCAGCGAACATGGAAATATTTTTGATTTTATAATGAAAACACAAAACTTAAACTTTGGTCAGGCTGTAAAAACCTTAGCAAATTTAGCTGGAATGCGCCCTTATACGTTTTCTAAAGCTGATGAGGAACGAGAGAAAGAATGGAAAATTTATTCAGCAATATATCGAGATTATGTAGAGTATTATAATTTAGAATTATTGAAAAATTCTGAATTAACAGAAGTACGTACTTATTTAAAAAATAGAAAACTATCATCAATTGAGGTAAAAAATTTTAGTTTAGGTTTTGTAGATCAAAGAAAAAACTATTATTTCTCTTTAATTAAAAAATTTAATGAAAAAGATTTGAATGATTCTGGATTATTTTATTACGACGAAAAAAAAAAAGAATATGTAGAGAGGTTTAGAGGAAGAATAATTTTTCCAATTCAATCTGTTACAGGAGATTTTATTGCAATTGGAGGAAGAATAATTACTAAAGAAAGTTATTTAGCAAAATATATTAATTCACCTGAAACAAAATTTTATAAAAAAGGAAACAATTTATATAACTTAGACAAAGCTAGAAAATTTTCGAATTCTCATAATGAGATTTTTTTAGTCGAAGGATATATGGATGTGATTGGTCTTTCGAAGAATAAAATAGAGAATTGTGTAGCGAATTTAGGCACTGCTTTAACTGAAAGACAAATAATAATTCTAAATCAGTTTTTTAACGAAATTGTAATTTGCTTCGACTCAGATGAAAGTGGATATAAAGCTGCTTTAAGAGCAGCCGAAAATTCTATAAAGGAGCTAAAGCCAGAAAAACAAATTTCTTTTCTTTTTTTACCCTCAGGTGAGGATCCTGACAGTTTTGTAGATAAAAAAGGTAAAGATTTTTTTATGGATTATTATAAACAAAATAAAGTTCCAATCCATATATTTTTATTTGAACATCACAAAAAGTTAACAACAAATTCTCCATCCTCTCTCGCAATCTTTGAAAAAAAATTGAGAGAAATTGCAAAAAGCATTAAAGATGAACTTATAAAAAAATATATTTTAGATTTTTTTATGGGAAAAATTAAGGATCTTGCACCAAATTTAAATCGAAGTAAACAGTATGCTATCAAACATGTTGCCTCTCTAAGCTCTACAAAAAAATTATTTAATGAAACAAAATCTTTAAGTAAAGCTGAAATAAAAGAGTTCTCTTTGTTATATTTAATAATAAATAATCTAAATTTTTTTAAAAAAAATATAAATCTTTTTGAGAAACAAAAGTTTATCACTGAGTCAGGTATAAAATTGTTCACCTACTTGAAAGAATTTATTAACTCTTCAATTGATTTAAATAAAAATGATTTAAAGATCGATAGCTCATTTCTTGATAAAATAAATAAGTTTGCTTCCATAAAGCATATTTCTGATCATGTTCAAAAGGACGAAAATAAGCTTGTTGAAATATATCAAGAGATGAAAAAGGACTTAAATAATATTGCCTTAGAAATACAAATTAGCGACTTAGAATCAAAATTTTCTAAGGATTTAAGTGAAAATACCTTTAATGAGATAATCGAATTAAAAAAATTACAAAATACCACCTAAATTAGTAAATTTAGTCATAGATTTTCTTTAAATAAATATTATATAAGTCATTTCAAATAATTTAAATCGTGGAAAGAATAATTACAAAATCATTTGCTAGATTAATGGGCCGGGGTGTCCATAGAGGTTTTATAACTCATGAGGAGTTATCAAAGTCATTAGGCAAAAGAAATTTGTCAGGTGAAAACTTATCACAAGCTTTTGTACATATTTTGGACCAAAAAATTAGTCTTGTTGAAAAAAAATCAGATTACAAAGTTCTTAAAAAAAGGGATGGTCAAAGCAAAGAAGATGGCAAAGCTGTTGAAAAAAGTGATGATCCAATCAGAATGTATCTTAGAGAAATGGGCGGTGTTGAGCTTTTGTCACGTGAGGGTGAAATTGCAATCGCGAAAAGGATAGAAGCTGGAAAAGATGTAATGCTTAATGCTTTATCTCAAAGTCCAATTACAGCTCAACAATTCTTTGAGTGGAACGATAAACTTCAAAAAGATGAGATACTTGTAAGAGAGATTATTGATATTGATACAAATTACATGGAGGATGAAAATACCACCTCTACTAAGCAAAAAAATACCAATGATGATTTAAAAAAAGATGAAGATCAAGCTGAAGAAAGTACAGATGAAGATGAATTTAACCCAACTTTAGCTGCAATGGAAAGCGAAATTAAGCCCAAAGTATTAAAAACAGTAAATTCACTTACTAAAGAATATTCAAAATTAATTAAGTATCAAAAAGAAAAATTAGATTGCACTTTAAATTCATCGCTATTTTCTTCTTCCAAAGAAAAAAACTATAAAAAAATAGTTACCGATATTTTAGAGAATATAAAGTCGCTACAATTATCCCCTTCAGTTTTAGAAGAATTAGTTCAAAAACATTATGTTGAGAATAAAAAAATTATTTCCTTAGAAGGAAATCTTTTAAGACTTGCATTAGATAAAAATATATCTAGAGGCGAATTTGTAAAATTCTATGTTGGAAATGAAATAAACCCAAATCTTAAAAATTTTTTAGATACAAACCCCGTTTGGAAACAATTTTTTCAAAAACACAAAGATCAATTTAAAAATATAAGAGAACGTCTAATAGAAACTAGTCATAGACTGGGAATATCTGTAACTGAATTTAAAAAATTGCTTAGTCGAATGCAGAAAGGGGAAAAAGAATCTCGTATAGCTAAAAAAGAAATGGTTGAGGCAAACTTAAGATTAGTAATATCTATAGCAAAAAAATATACAAATAGAGGTTTACAGTTTTTAGATTTAATTCAAGAGGGTAATATTGGATTGATGAAAGCTGTTGATAAATTTGAATATAGAAGAGGTTATAAATTTTCTACTTATGCAACTTGGTGGATTAGACAAGCAATTACAAGATCTATTGCAGATCAAGCAAGAACGATAAGAATACCAGTTCACATGATAGAAACAATTAATAAAATTGTAAGAACACAAAGATTAATTTTAAGTGAATTTGGTCGGGAAGCTACTCCAGAAGAATTAGCGAAAAAACTTAGAATGCCTCTAGAAAAAGTTAGAAAAGTTTTAAAAATATCGAAGGAGCCAGTCTCACTAGAAAAACCCGTTGGAGACGAGGAAGACAGTAGTTTAGGAGACTTTATTGAAGACACAAAGGCCTTAGCACCATTAGAGCAGGCAATCAAATCAAATTTGAGTGAGGCTACTACCAAAATTTTATCTACTTTAACTCCAAGAGAGGAGAGGGTATTGAGAATGCGATTTGGCGTAGGCATGAACACAGATCATACTTTAGAGGAAGTTGGTTTACAATTTTCAGTAACGCGTGAGAGAATTAGACAAATTGAAGCTAAAGCACTAAGAAAACTCAAACACCCTAGCAGATCTAAACAGCTAAAAAGTTTTTTAGAAAGCTAATTTAAAGTATTAACTGAGAATTTATGGAAGCTTTTAGAGTTAACAGGGATATAGCACATTTAATTATTTTACAAAGAATAGAACTATCAGGTTTATTTTTAAGAAAACTAAGAAAATTATTTGGTAGACACATATACTCAAATTTTTTATCAAAATATTTGATCAATATAAGTGAAATTGGGAAGAAATATTACAAGTTGATGCAAAATGAATACACAAATATTCAAAATTACCTTAATCCAGGACAGAATATTTTAAGTGTTGGGTCAGGTATTGGAGGATTAGAAATTTTAATTTTAAAAAATAATTTAAACACGAAGGTAAGTTTTGTCGAAAAGAATTATATATCAAAAAAAATTGTCTATGGATGGGATAAAAATAATAAAGAGGCCTATAATAGCTTGAATTTATTAGATGAATTTTTAACTAATAATAATGTAAAAAAAAAAATGTTCCAAATTTTCAATTTTGATAAAGACGAGTTACCAAAAGAAAAATTTGATTTAATAATATCTCTTTATTCACTAGATTTTCACTATGATTTTGAACTTTATAGAAAATATTTTCAGCAGGTCTCAAATGAAGAAACAGTAATAATTTTTGATACTATAAGACCTGAATACTTTGAAAAAGTTTTTAAAGAGGTCAAAATTATTAAAACTGATGAGAATACAGTTCATAAGTCCAAAAGAATAGCATGTAAATATATAAGATTATAAAATAATGGGACAAGATAAAATTGAAAAAACATATTTAACCTTATTTTCATTAATTCCAATTTCAATCATAATTGGTTCAGCAATATCTTTGTTTAATATATTTTTAATACTAATTTTTTTTTTAATATTCACAGCTAAACATTTACAAAAAGAAATATTTAAAAACTCAACGGTCATATGCTTATCTATAATTTATTTGTACTTGATATTTAATTCATTTATAGCAATAAATTTTGAAATAAGTGCCTCAAGAAACTTTGGATTTATAAGATTTATTTTACTATTTCTTGCAATTAATTATCTGTTTAGTTTTTCAGATAAA